>Ga0268299_1000847_pt1 | contig 74691 bp, 65 predicted proteins | sample NOBtaG_FD_193484 | JGI IMG/M metagenome (GOLD analysis project Ga0268299, IMG submission 193484) | Activated sludge microbial communities from bioreactor in Nijmegen, Gelderland, Netherland - NOB reactor | ecosystem: Engineered > Bioreactor > Aerobic > Activated sludge | place: Netherlands... | reverse complement strand
ATGCTACCAATTCCACCATCTGTTGGCGAAACTCCGCCGGGTAGGCAGGCTTATAGTTTTGAGTCATCTTTCATCTCCTTTAACGAGAACATAATGTGTCCGTTCAAAGGGGACAACTCCAACTCCAACTCCAGTCGCAGTGCTTGACTCATGCGTATGAACAACGTCGCCGCAATGGCCCGGATGATCTACGCCACAGGCAACTGCTTGATGCTGTACAGAATATTGCAAAATCATGCGATTACACTTATGGCAGTCGCAGGATGAAACGAGTGCTAAATGCCTTGGGCTATCGGGTTAGTCGCTGGAAGGCGAGAAGACTGATGCAGGAAGCCGGGATACAAGTGAGACACCGGAAGAAGTACAAGGTGACGACGGACAGCAATCACCCGTTGCCGGTGTTTGAGAACCAGTTGAATCGGCAATTTACGGTTGCCAGACCAGATCAAGTCTATGTTTGCGACATTACATATATTTGGACTCAGGAAGGCTGGCTGTATCTGGCGGTCGTCATCGATTTGTTCTCCAGAAAGGTGGTGGGCTGGAGTATGAGCTCACGGATGAAAGCAGCACTGGTTTGTGATGCATTGCGAATGGCGATCTGGTTACGCCGGCCACCGCCTGGCCTAATCGTGCATTCTGATCGCGGATCGCAGTATCCCAGCAAAGCATGCCGTAATCTACTAAAAGCATACGGTTTTATTGGCAGCATGAGTCGTCTGGGAAATTGTTGGGATAATGCAGTTGCGGAAAGCTTCTTTGGCAGCCTCAAGCAGGAACGCTGCCAATGGCGATATTACCAAACCCCCCATGAAGCACAGCAGGACATTTTGCATGTATATCGCTGTATTTTATAACAGCCAAAGACTGCATTCATACCTGGATTACAAAAGCCCAAACCAATATGAAGCAGAAGCAGCAAAATCGATAAAAGCAGCTTAACTGGTGTGTCCGGTTTTACTTGACCAGGTCAGACTTTCTGACTACAAATGTGCTTCAGTAGATTCTGACTAGCTTCTTCTATCATATCAAGCACTTGCTCGAATCCCTGATCTCCTCCGAAATATGGATCAGGCACTTCTTGATTGCTGTATAAACCTTTACTATAGCTCATAAACAATTCTGGCTTACCGCTATACCGGTCCGGACATCGCTGCTGCAAGTGCGCAAGATTTTCATAATCCATCGCCAGAATGTAATGGAAATCGGCGAAATCATTCACGGCAACCTTTCGCGCCCGTAATTCGTGCATTGAATAGCCACGCTTCAACGCGAAGTTTTGAGTACGCCGATCCGGTGGCTCGCCAATATGATAAGCATGGGTACCGGCGGAATCCACGAAAATTTCATGCTCAAGCCCTGCTTGCCGAACAACGTGTTTAAATACAGCATCAGCTGTCGGTGAACGACAAATATTACCCATGCAGACAAAGAGGACACTGACTTTCCTATCCTGACCAACAGTCATAAAGATTTCCTGGTTTTATGTTCCAATAAATATTAATTATACAATTTTTCATGCCACCCTGAGAATGCGCCACTCTCAAAGCGGCAAGACGAATCTGTTCTAACCGAGATTTCTCAGCAGAATCACTTTTTATTAATAGAGTCCTTTGCACGGTAAAAATAGCGCCAGACAAGCGAAAATGATATAATCGCTCATTTATTCAGAAGGTTACTTGTCATTGGTTTAAGTCTGACCGATAGTTTTGTTAACCGCCGAACACGCAAAGGCAATTTTCTGAATCAGATAGATCAGCTGATCGACTGGCCGCTCATCGAAAAAATCATCGCGCAGTACTACGCGCCGGTATCCAATGCCACGAGGCGGCCCCGCCTATCCGGGATTACTGTTATTCAAAATGCTGCTGGTCGGTCTATGGCATGGCGACCTCAGCGATGAATCGGTTGAAGACAATGTGGTCTGGTATAGAGCCGAGCCGGGTTATCGACTCCACGCTGACAAAGCCTATGGCAACCGGAAGCATCGCGAAGCTTTGAAAGCGCGGGGCATCAAAAACGGCATTCAGGCAAGGCGGTAAAGAACAAACTGCTGACTACGCGACAATCGTCACCAGGGACTGGCAAAAGCGCATGCCGGGGATATTCTACAAGCCATGGCGTATAACCTGAAAAGATTACCCAGGTTATTTGTTGAAAATTTGATGCGACAGGAAAAATACGCCTTTTAAACAGAAAATGGGGTAGGAAATACCAGAAAACAGGATGATTTCGTATTTTCTCTAAAAATCCATAAAAAACTGAACAAACCAGACTAAAATCGCCTGTTTTTTACTGGTTTTTATGAAGTCAGGGGTTTTGCAAAGGTCTCTAAATAAGAGATAATGACGAAGAATAAATTCACCTTACTCGGAGTAGCATTGATTCCTGCAATTAAGTCGGATTGACAACTACAAACCATCAAAAACCTTGCTGTGTTTTTGCCGTATTTGATGTCACACGATTTTTGTAGTGATAAAAATGTGAAATAGTGTTCCGGCATAGAAAGGTGTAGAATCGCGAATTTAGATTTATATTGGGAGATCATTCGTTACACGAATGAGTCAGCAAGCAGTGGCCTTTTACGTTCAAAAATATGGCGGTACTTCTGTCGGAAGCACCGAACGCATTAAAAATGTCGCTCGACGGGTTGCCAGATTTCACAACCAGGGGCACCAGATCATAGTCGTTGTTTCCGCCATGAGTGGTGAAACGAATCGGTTGATTGCTTTGGCACATGAGGTACAGGAAAATCCTGATCCGCGCGAACTGGATGTTATGGTTTCTACAGGCGAACAGGTTTCCATAGCGCTGCTGGCAATGGCGTTAAAAGAACTGAACGTCAAGGCAAGAAGTTATACCGGAGCTCAGATCAGGTTACTGACTGACAGTGCATTCACCAAAGCGCGGATACTGGACATAGAAGCCGACAAAATTCGTGCGGATCTTGATAATGGCTACGTTGTTATCGTAGCTGGATTTCAGGGTGTTGACGAAAATGGAAATATTACGACATTGGGACGCGGCGGCTCAGACACAACCGGGGTTGCTTTGGCTGCAGCGCTCAAGGCCGATGAATGCCAGATTTATACGGATGTTGACGGCATTTATACAACCGACCCGCGCGTAGTACCAGAAGCCAGACGCTTAACCAGTATTACATTTGAAGAAATGCTTGAAATGGCGAGCTTGGGCTCAAAAGTCCTGCAAATAAGATCTGTTGAGTTTGCAGGGAAATATAGGGTAAAGCTGCGTGTTTTATCCAGCTTTGAAGATCAAGGCGAAGGCACCCTGATTACATTTGAGGAAGATGGAAATATGGAACAACCTGTCATTTCAGGCATCGCATTTAACAGAGACGAGGCTAAAATTACAGTATTGGGCGTACCGGATCACCCCGGCATTGCATATCAGATTTTGGGACCGGTAGCCGATGCGAATATTGATGTGGATATGATTATCCAAAATGTCAGCCATGAAGATCTGACTGATTTCTCGTTTACCGTTCACCGCAACGACTTTAAGAAGACGATGAGCATCATACGCGAAAAAATCCAACCGCATATCGGTGCGCGCGATGTTATAGGCGGTGATAGAATAGCAAAGGTTTCTGTCGTCGGTGTCGGCATGCGTTCACATGCCGGCATTGCCAGTAAAATGTTTCGTGTCTTAGCAGAGGAAGGAATCAATATCCAGATGATCGCAACTTCTGAAATAAAAGTATCTGTTGTGGTAGATGAAAAATACATGGAACTGGCCGTGCGTGTTCTGCATAAAGCATTTGATCTGGAACAGGCACTGTAAATTCTATACAATAGCGGTTTTCCAGAAATTGACTGGGATAAGACGGTATTAAACTCTGAGCAATACCGGCTCTGATCAATACGGAGAGATGGCCGAGTGGTCGAAGGCGCTCCCCTGCTAAGGGAGTATAGGCGCAAAACGCTTATCGAGGGTTCGAATCCCTCTCTCTCCGCCACAATCATACCAATCATTATCCTCATTGCCTGCCATGCCCTTTAAATAAAAGTATCCAAAATTTCCTTGGTAATAACAGCCAACCGTGTGAAACACGGATAAAAAAACCAGAAAATAGAGCTATACTAAAACAGTCTGTTGAAAATTACCCGCCCATGAAGCTTCCAATGAAATTCTGGAGAGTGGGAGAATATCTCGTTGCAGACATATTAACAAAAACGAGAAATGACTCTGCTTGATACGCTCCACTTCTCCATCAAAACCATTTTCAGTTATCGGCTTCGCTCAGCGCTGATCATTCTTGCCATGGCATTGGGTGTTGCTGCGGTTGTCGTACTCACCGCGCTCGGCGATGGTGCACGCAATTATATCGTCAATCAATTTTCATCGATCGGCACCAATCTGCTGATAGTTCTTCCAGGCCGCGCGGAAACATCCGGCGCTTTTCCAGGCGCTGTTTTAGGACAAACACCGCGTGATTTGACACTGAAAGATGCCGAATTGCTGGGACGATTACCGCAGGTCAAACGCTATGCGCCGCTCAATGTCGGTGAAGCGGAACTGTCCGCTGCAAACCGGCTGCGGGAAGTCACCGTGCTGGGCAGTAATGCCAATCTGATACCGATCCGCCACATGAAATTGGCGCAGGGCAGCTTTCTGTCGCATGGTTCCGGAAGCAGTGCACAAATCGTACTCGGTGCAAAACTGGCGCAGGAATTTTTTCCGCAGCAGCAAGCGATCGGCCAACGAGTCCGTCTGGGCGGAAACCGATTTCTCGTCACCGGCGTACTTGCACCACAAGGCGAATCCATGGGTTTTAACTCCGATGAGATCGTGATTATTCCTGTGGAACAGGCGCAATCGCTGTTCAACACAACCTCGCTGTTTCGTATTCTGATAGAAGCCGCCAGTCACAATGAAATTGAACCGGCAAGACAGGTCATTCTGGAAATGCTGAAACAAAGCCATGATGGCGAGGAAGACGTTACTGTCATCACTCAGGACGCGATACTTTCAACGTTTGATCGTATCCTGCACGCGCTGACGCTGGCAGTGGCCGGCATCGCCGCTATCAGCCTCATCGTCGCGGGAATTCTGATCATGAATGTCATGCTGGTTGCCGTAAGCCAGCGCACGAGCGAAATCGGACTGTTAAAAGCGATTGGCGCGCGCGCGGAAGATATCCGTCTACTGTTTTTTACTGAAGCGCTGTGCCTCTCCTTCGCCGGTGCGGTGACCGGCTTTCTTCTCGGCCAAGCCGGCAGTCTTATACTGCGCCTGATTTTCCCGCAATTGCCCGCGTGGGCGCCCGTATGGGCAATACTGGCCAGTATTCTAGTTGCTCTGGCAACGGGCATACTGGCATGCGTGATTCCTGCAAATCGGGCTGCCCGCCTCGATGCCGTCCTGGCACTAAGCAAGAAATAACTATGCGTATGCAAAATTGAAAACCGTTGATACTTTTTATTTTGCCTTCCGTTCCCTGGATGCGCATCGCTTGCGCACGGTACTCTCGGCATCAGGCATCGCTGTCGGCATCGCCGCCGTTATCCTGTTGACTGCCATTGGTGATGGCATACAACGGTTCGTGCTATCTGAATTCACGCAATTCGGCACCAACATCATCACCATAACACCGGGAAAAATAACGACACACGGCGGCTCGCTGGGCGCTATCGGCAGCGCACGGATTCTAACCATTGATGATGCACTTGCCATGAGCCACTCGCGCTATACGCAATTCACCAATGCCAGCGTGATCGGCAACGCAGAAATTCGCGCCAGAGGATTGAGCAGACGCGTCACGGTGTATGGACAGGGACCCGATTTTTCGCGCGCATTTAATATGCAGGTAGAGATTGGCCGCTTCCTGCCGGGTGATGACCCTCGAAATCCGCGCGCCTATGCTGTTCTGGGCGCAAAAGTGCACAACGAACTCTTTGGCGGCAAGAATCCACTGGGGGAAATCATACAGGTTGGCGGCTCACGTTTCCGCGTTATTGGCGTCATGGCACCAAAAGGACATGTGCTTGGCTTTGATCTGGATGATACCGTTTTCATTCCGACGACCCGCGCCCTGGAAGTTTTTAACCGCGAAGGAGTCATGGAAATCAATGTTTCCTATAAGCCCGAAGCGCCAGTCGATGTCGTCGTTGAAGATATCAAGAACATCCTGATCGCGCGCCACGGCCGCGAGGATTTTACCGTCAAGCCACAGCAGCAATTGCTCAGTACATTGTCGACGGTACTCAATGTATTGAAATTCGCCGTGGCCGCGCTGGGCGGCATTTCATTACTCGTCGGCGCCGTCGGCATGGTGACGCTGATGCATATCGCCGTTGCGGAGCGTGTCGCCGAAATCGGCTTGCTCACCGCGCTGGGTGCAACACGGGGACGTATTCGTATTTTGTTTCTGATTGAATCCACCGTGCTGTCAACGCTGGGCGGTTTGACCGGCTTGACAGTTGGCGCCGGTATTGCATGGCTGCTGAAGATTTTCATCGCCAATCTTCCGGTGTATATTCCCTGGAACTATGTTCTGGGGGCTTTGGCATTAGCCATGATTATTGGACTGATGGCGGGCGTATTGCCTGCAATGCGTGCAGCCCGACTCAATCCGGTCGAAGCCTTGCGCACCGAATAAATAATTTTCTTCAATTGGTTTCAGACTACGTTTCATGCGTACCAAGTAATTCCAACATATCCCTGATTGACATTCTGCCGCTGACGTCACCATCTTCCAGGAGACTGTCGGCCAGATCGCGTTTATGTTTGTGCAGCGCGACGATTTTATCTTCGATGGTATCTTTGGCGACCAGGCGATAAATAGTGACCGGCCGTTTCTGTCCCATGCGGTGCGCGCGATCGGATGCCTGATCTTCGACTGCCGGGTTCCACCAGGGATCCATATGCACTACATAATCCGCCGCGGTAAGGTTCAGACCCACCCCACCCGCTTTCAGGCTGATTAAAAACAAATCGCCCTGACCGGATTGGAATGCATTCACAGCTTTCCTGCGCTTAGGCAGACTGGTCGTTCCATCCAGGTATTGATATTGAATGCCCTTTTTATCCAGCAACTCTCGAATGATTGCCAGATGTGCGACAAACTGACTGAATACCAACGCTTTGTGATGATTGTCGATCAGTTCATCGACAAGCTCTTCAAAAGCCTGCAACTTTGCACTGCTGATATTGACTTCCGGAGATATCAGCCGCGGATTACAACACGCACGGCGCAGCCGGGTAATTTCCGCCAGAACCTGCAGATGCTGCTGACCGCCTGAGTTAGTCTGTTTTTGCAACGCTTCGATGGATTGCAGCGCATTCCGGCGCAGTGCTTCATAAAAGTGACGTTCTTCTTCGCTCAGTTCGATATGCAAGGTGACTTCGGTGCGCGCGGGAAGCTCCGTCAACACGTCTCGCTTCAACCGGCGGAGAATGAAAGGTTGCAACAATCGCTTCAGGCGGCGCTGCACGTTATGATCGCGTCTGTTTTCAATATCCAGCGCATAGCGCACATTGAATTCGTTGAGCGAACCCAGCAATCCGGGATTGATGAAATGAAATACATTCCACAATTCTCCCAGATGATTCTCAATCGGCGTGCCGGTGGTGATCACTTTAAAGCCGCCTTTCAACGCCATCGCTGCTTTTGAACGCTGTGTCGCCGGGTTTTTAATCGCTTGTGCTTCGTCGGCGACAATGGTATGCCAGTACTTCTGTTTCAATCGCTCAGCTTCGGTTTGCAGCAATCCGTAACTGCAAATGATCAGATCAAAAGCCCCTGCGTCATCCAGTAATTTTTGCCGGTCACCACTGCCAAAATAACAGACATTCAATGTCGGTGCGAAACGCTGCGCTTCCTCAAACCAATTATTGCAGACCGAGGTCGGCGCTAAAATAAGTGTCGGCCCATCGGCAGCACGCGATAGAATCAATGCCAGAGACTGGATTGTTTTGCCCAGCCCCATGTCGTCGGCAAGGCATGCACCGGCGCCCAGATACGCCAGCCGAGACAGCCACTGATAACCTTCTAATTGATAGTCGCGCAATTCACCCTGAAAGGTTGACGGTAATTGCGGATGCAGATCATCAGTTTCGGCCAGTTTTTTAAGCTGCTCGCGCCATTGCCTGCCGGCATGGATATTCATGCCTTCGGTAAGATCGTGCAGCGTCCAGGAGGCCAACGGATGAAACGCCAGTTGATTGTCGTTTTTACTGCCCAGTCCGGCGAGATCATCCAGCCGCTGACGCAACTCATTAGTCAATACGATAAACTGCCCATCGTCAAGTTTGATAAACCGTCCATTAGATGCGGATAACAATGTCATCAGATTTTGAAGCTCGATAACATGGTCTTCGTCAACCTGAACATCGCCTGAAAGACTGAACCAATCATTATCTTTACGCACTGAAAAATGTGTATGCGACAAACCGGTTTCACGGCTGATTTTGATTGATTTGCCTTGCGGCCATTTCAGTACCGCAAAATCGTCCAGATTCTGCAACTGCAGCAAGACTTCCAACGCTGTTTCCGCGTCATCCAGCAGCCATTTCGCGCTCGCCGTATCGTACAGACTTGGGCAGCTATCGATCAGCTGATTAAAAAATTTCTGTTCCTGTTCAAGATTACGGGTCGTCTGATAGCGCACACCGTCGACTTCCGCCAGCACGGTCGAGCCCCCCTTGCCGGGTTTATACACCGGGCCGCCATTAGCAAACGGTTGCACAAGAATTTCAATTTGAAGACCGTTTCCTGCAGGTTGTAACAAAATCTGCAGACGGCTATCTGCTTCAACTGTTTCAGCATGCACAGACTGAGCACCGATTTCAGATTGTATTGTCAGCATCGAAGCGATGCCGGAGATTGCATCGATAACCTGCTGCCTGGCCTGTTTGGGCGCCTTGAGACCGGCTTGCCCGAGAATGGTCGCCACTTCACGATGCTGCGGATCGATCTTGTATACCAGCAAGTCATCCGACGCCGTTCTTTCAAACACATACTGCCGATTCGACGCGGGATAAGGAACAACCCTGATCAGCAGATTATCATTTTGTTCAAGCACGGCAAGCTGCAATTCCGCCATCGCTATGCGCACCGGCCTGTCAAGCCTGTTTTCCGAATTCCAGTACACGCTGGGATGTCCGGCAGCCTCGGCCACGGCGCGTTCCCTCAGTGCAAAGATTTCCCGGCGGTAATAGCTATAGTAATCATTCTCGTATTCAGCTTCGATATGACTACAGATGCGCTTGTCCTGTTCGGTCAGATAATCAAAATCCTCGATTTCCTGGCACAGCCGCTTGACGGCTACCGAACGACCCGCACTCCACCTGCCATTGGCATTCAGCCGCTGCATTCTCGGATACAGGTTTGCATGGCCGTCATCATCGAGATCTACCATCCAGATCATGCGTGTTTGTTTTTGCGACGCGGACAACTCAACGCCAGAAACTTTCTGTTCGCCGAGTAACGTTAAAGCATTCAGCGCACGTCTCCAGTCCTCGACGCGTGGAATCAGATCAATAATGGCATTGAATGTTGAGTTTTTATATTTTTGCGCAATGAGCAACGTTTCGGAATCAGTAGCATAAAGCCGGTCAAGCAAATTTGAACTCACTGCCGCATACCAAAAATGGTCATTCTGTTCCGCCAGTCGGCAATACGTTTTGAGTTTGCCGATGGCTTTTACATGCTGATTTTCCAGACTGGTAGTTTTATCCAGCCAGTAAAGCATCAATACCTGAAACAAGAGAAGATAAGGACTGTCCATATCCATAACAAAGAGAATGTTCTTATCCGGTAAATCAAATTGTTTTTTGCTCTGATAAATATCAAGTACATAAAGCAGTCTGGTTGCCAGTCTGGCAAAACCTGACTCTTCAGTTTGATGCTTTATCGCCGACAGTAACTGCTTGCGCAGCAGATCCAGATGCTCTCTTGTCTGACTGCGAAATAAAGCCAGCTGAAAAAAATAACCCAAATACCCGCCTATGCTGACATTCCGTTTGCCTGTCTCTTTTTTGAAGCGTGTCAGCGCTGATTGGAGGCGTTCAATCGCGGCGTCATTTTGATCCTGTACAAAACATAACGCGCCCAGTAGTGCTTCAACCAGAGCGCTGCTTTGATCATTCAGCAATTTCTCGATACCTTCCAGATCGCCGCGCAGCAGACAAATCTTGGCAAAAAGATTAACAGCATGTTTATCCGGCTGTTTACAGGCAAAAAAGGTTTTTTTCAGTAATTGATATGAAACCTTGTCATTTTCAATATATAAAAACCGAGCGGTCAGGTAATCGAGCAGCAGGTGCAGTCTGAATGTTTCCGGTAGTGTTTCAAACCATTGCTGATTAAGATCATGATCAAAGAACTGCTGAATGAATTGCATACAATACGCCGGATTTGTCTGCCGGATTCGTTCATATTCCAGCAGAAACTCCTGTTCTTTTTTTTGATAAAAGTATAACCGCAATAAGCGTATTGTTTTCTGATAACCGAATTCGTCCGGCATGTATGGTGTATGGCTTTTGACGATGCGTTCCAGGCATTTTATCCATTCGGACCGTTCTGGCATCCTGAGCAATAATGTATCCGCGATATCGTAAGGACAGTACCACCAGCCAAGCTTAGTCAGCACAATAAGCTCCAGACCCTGCAACTTGTCGCGCAATGGTTTGCCGATGCTGTTTACCACATGAGCAGGGAGACACCTTGAGCTCTTTAGCAACTCCTGAAAATAACCCTGCCTGATCGGAATATAGATTACTGACAGGACAAGCAAGATGTCTTGCTCTTCTTTGGTAAGTTTCTCAAACTCAGCCAGACGTTCTTTGTTCATTTTTTTCTGTATCAGTGATTCGGTATTTAAAGTTCCTGATTTGAATATACAATGCCGCAATGGCAGTCAATATTTATACTATATCGCTATCCTGTAATTCGAGTAACCACAATTATTCTCCTCGAACATGACATTGACGCAAAAAATACTGACCTGGATGCTTGCCGGACTTACTCTGGGCAGCCTGATCAATGCATTTACACCGGATAATGCATTTGTTCAGCACTTTCTGGTAAACGGATTGTTTTATGTCGCCGGCACCATTTTCCTTAATCTGCTGAAAATGCTTGTCGTACCGCTGGTGACATTCTCACTGATCTGCGGTGTGTGCGGGATTGGCGATATCAGTAAACTGGGGCGTATTGGTATTAAGGCGCTGACTCTATTTTTACTGTCTACAGCATTGGCTATAACTTTGGCGATTCTTGTCGCCGTGCATATAGGTCCTGGCAAGAGTTTTCAATCCGCGCAAAACATGAATAGCACGACGTTTGCAGCGCCGGAAGCACCGCCGTTGACACAGGTCATTATTGACCTTGTTCCAGGTAATCCGCTTGCCGCTTTCATCGATGGCAACATGCTGCAGATCATCTTCTTTACAATTCTGTTTTCCATTTGCCTGCTGATGATTGGCGAACGCGGTCGTTCATTGATCGAGGGTGTTGAGAAGTTGAATGAAGTCATGATGCAAATGGTCAGTATTGTCATGTCACTGGCACCCTATGGCATCTTTGCGATTATGGCACAAACATTTGCATTGCAAGGCATTGGACTGATTTTGCCGATGATCGGTTACTTTTGCGCGGTTATTGCAGTACTGATTATGCATGTAACAGGAACACTGATGATTCTGTTAAAGCTGCTGGGGAAAATCAGTCCCGTTCAATTCTTAAAAAAAATACGCACCGTTCAGATTTTCGCATTCAGCACATCAAGTTCAAATGCGACCATTCCGGTCACTCTGAGAACATTGGAAAAGCGCATGGGCGTCGATAATTCAACGGCATCGTTTGTAGTGCCGCTCGGTGCGACTATCAATATGGATGGCACGGCGATCATGCAAGGTGTCGCCACTGTCTTTATCGCCAACGTCTATGGCATAGAGTTAGGCCTGCTCGATTATCTGACGGTTATCGGTATGGCTTTACTGGCATCGATTGGCACTGCAGGCGTGCCGGGCGTCGGCCTGATCATGCTGGCCATGGTATTCAATCAGGTCGGTCTTCCTGTTGAGGGCATCGCGTTGATCATGGGCATAGACCGCTTGCTGGACATGGTGCGCACTGCTGTCAATGTAACCGGTGATGCGGTTGTAACGCTGATTGTTGCAAAAAGTGAAAACAGCCTGTCCATTACAATGTTCAACGATCCCGATGCCGGCGCGGTAGAATCTGTTCGTTTGCCGCACGACACGCTGCCGAGATAGCAAATATTATTTATTCCCTCAATGAAGGATCGGTAATAAAACCAATTCTCGCCATACCAGCATTAGCCGCTTTGCTCATGACTTTTGCGACATGCTCATAATGCGCGAGCTTGTCTGCACGAATATGCAATTCCGTTTTTGGATCCTGTGCAACGGCGGCGGAGAACCGGGCTGACAACGCATCCAGAAGAACCGGTTCACCATTCCAGAACAAGCTGCCATCGTCTTGTATGGCCAATTCGACATGTTCGGGCTGAGTAATATTAGGCGTACTCTCTGCTTTCGGCAGGTCAATCTTGACTGAGTGTGTCAACAGCGGCGCCGTGATGATGAATATGATCAGCAAAACGAGCATAACATCAACTAATGGCACGACATTAATTTCCGACATCGGCGCCTGCTGTCCACTGCTGTTCATGCTGCCAAATGCCATTACTGTCCCCTTTCTTCAAGATTCGAATATGTTGTTGCCGGTGCGATTGTCTGTGGTATGGATTGTTTTTTATAGCCGTCGCTGCCATTCCCTATGGTGATCAATACAAACAAATCATGTGCAAATGCATCGAGACGTGCAAGCCATATGCGATTGCGTCGCACAAAAGCGTTATAGGCCAGAACTGCCGGAATCGCCACGGCAAGACCCAATGCCGTCATGATCAATGCTTCGCCGACAGGCCCGGCAACCTTATCCAGCGTCCCCTGTCCCGACAGACCGATCTGTATCAGAGCATGGTAAATTCCCCAGACGGTACCAAACAAGCCAATATAGGGTGCCGCAGATCCGGCCGATGCAATCAGTGTCAGTCCGTTTTCAACACGAGCAGCTTCCTGGTCAATACCATTACGTAGAGCACGCGTCAGAAATTCGCTGGTTCCACCCGCAGCAGCCAGTTTTTGCAAATCCTGCGCTTTGGAATCTGCTGCTGCCTCCAATCCAAGCTTGGCCAACTCAGCAAAGGCGTTATTTGGCGTGGTGTTATTCAGCGATCGTTTTACCTCATCTAACGATTCGACGTCCCAGAAATGCTTCAGAAATGCAATAGCACGTCTCTTAGCAATAAAGTTAGCGATGCTTTTGGTAATTATCAGATACCAGCTTGCGATTGAAAGCGAGATAAGCAAAACCAGAACACCAATCCCGACACCATCAATCTGAGCGAGAAAATGAGAAAAACCAAGACCTTGTTCCATTAATTATTTCCTTGCAATACAAAATTAAAAGGTTGCAGTGCGACCGCGCGCACAGGTTGGCCATCCCGCATTGATGGCCGGCACCGCCAGCTTCTTACCGCTTCAAGCGCAGCTTTATCCAGTCGATCATAACCGCTGCTGTCAATCACGCGTGCATCATCGATACGACCGTCTTCATCCAATTCAACCCGCAACACTAGTTTGCCCTCCTCGCCCATGCGTCGGGAGATTGCGGGATAAGTTGGCGCCGTAAGTGATGGGCAGGAAACTGACAACTCTGATGAAAGTGTGACAGGCCCAGCCGGCATCTGTGGTTTTGTCGGTGCTTCAGCGACCGGTACAGGCAGGCTTTTCTCTTCAACCGTTTCCGGTTCGGGGTCCGGCACCACAACCGGTTGAAGCTGTGACGCCTCCGGCGCTTTTGTCACCAGCTGCTTGACTTTTGGCTTGGGCTCAGGCTTTTGAATCGGTTGCAGTTTTACCGGTACAGGCTCTGGTTTAACTTCAGGTTCCGCCTGCGGTTCGGGTAAAGAAATTACTTCGGCAAACAATGTCACCAGTTGTTCAGGTTGCGACAAAACACGCTGATTCCATAGTGCATGAAACAGAGCGCCATGCACAATCAGCACAAACAGAATACCAGGCAAAGAAACAAGATTCTGTTTCGATCCTAAATAATCGGTATTTTTCTGTGAAAGCGATTGCATTACTGATTAATCATCACCTGGGATTTTCTTCACTGGTCACGTAGCCTGGAACTGTAATATAGGAAGATATATCGAATGAAAACAACCGCCCGGTTTTTTGCAAAATAAAAAGCATTATTTACAATTAATTCAATCAAACAAAAAATAATAAAACAAACGATAATAATTATCAATAATCTCTAACTAATTTTGTTCGACTGAGAAGTGACATTGATTGATCAAATGGCATTGCCCGCCTCAAAAATTCCAAGTCATCAACGGTTATAAATAGCGTTGCTTTCCAGGCGACACTAAAGTCTTGTTCCTGCCAAACAACAATCTTACATTACGAAAAAAGAATCACTGATTCCTGATCAATGTCCCGACACCCTGATCGGTCAGAATTTCCAGCAACAGCGCATGTTCAACGCGCCCATCGATGATATGACAAGAGTTGACGCCATTTTTCACTGCATCCAGTGCGGAACCGATTTTCGGCAGCATGCCGCCGGATATGGTACCGTCGACGAAGAGTTCGTCAATTTTCTGCGCAGATAAACCAGTCAGCAGATTGCCGTCCTTGTCGAGCACGCCCGGGGTATTGGTCAGCAGAATCAGTTTCTCGGCGCGTAGTATCTCGGCCAGTTTTCCGGCGACGAGATCGGCGTTGATGTTGTACGATTCTCCATTCTCACCCACACCGATGGGTGCAATGACTGGAATAAAGTCCTGACTGTCGAGCAACGCAATAAGGGAAGGATCGATCGATTCGATTTCACCGACCTGACCGATGCTGATCCATTCACCGGCTTTTTCGCGGTCTTTGACAAGCATTTTTCTGGCGCGAATGAACGCGCCGTCCTTACCAGTCAGTCCAACGGCCTTTCCGCCCTGGCGGTTAATCAGGCTGACGATATCCTTATTGACGGAACCGCCGAGTACCATTTCCACGACATCCATGGTTTCAGCGTCAGTCACGCGCATGCCCTGAATAAACTCACCCTGCTTGCCGACACGCTTGAGCATCTGATCAATCTGCGGTCCGCCGCCATGAATAATCACTGGATTCATGCCGACCAGCTTGAGCAGCACAACATCGCGCGCGAATCCGTATTTAAGATTATCCTGCGTCATGGCATTGCCGCCGTATTTAATGACAATGGTTTTGCCATGAAAGCGCTGAATATATGGCAATGCTTCGGCAAGGATTTTTGCTTTGTCGCGGGCAGTGGATTGCGAAATGGTCATTTTAATAGGTGATTAAATAAATGTTAGGTATAAATTTTATTACCGTGCGATCTGAAGAAAACGCTTTTCGCGAACAAACGTGCGCAAATCCAGTTCACACCACGTGCGGCCTTCTTTATCCTGATAAATATGCGATACCCCGGCGCGTAACTGTTCGTCACAGTTCAGGCATGCTTCAAACTCGGACAAGCTGCGTATGCCCAACAAATTGTGGACGATAAACCCGCTGTTAATTCTATAATTTGCTGAAACCAGCAAAATGCGGGAACGAGAATCGAACGGCACGGCTTCCCCACCCAGATAGACGCCCAGATCGGTTATGCCGTACAGGTTTCCGTGTACATTGATAATACCCAAAAACCAGGAATGCGTTAACGGGACAGGAACAATTTCGGTAACCGGCATCACTTCACTGATTTCATTCATTCGCGTCAGATAGCGTATATTGCCGATCATCATGCCCAACACGGCTATATCGGTAGCCGGTACTTTTGTTTCTGGCGTTTCGTGAACATTTTCCATCGTGTCACTCTATTTGGTATATTCCTTAATCCGGTGTGTCGAACCGGGCTATTTTCTGCAGCAATTCCTCCGCCGCAATGGGTTTCGCGATATAGTCTTTCGCGCCTTGACGCATTCCCCAGATTTTATCGATTTCCTGCCCTTTTGTGCTACAAATGATGACGGGAATAGCACGTAACGCCTGATCCCGGAGAAACATTCGTATCGCCTGAAAACCATTGACATCCGGCATTACGATATCCATCAGAACAAGATCGGGGCTGGTTTCCTTTGCAACCGCGATCGCCCGCGCGCCGTTCTCGGCCAAAACGACCTGATAACCTTTTCTGACCAGAACTCTGGACAGGATATACCGATCGGTCGGCGAATCATCAACGATCAGAATCTTTTTAATTGCCATCTGTCGATATCACCAATATTTGAATTAAATGCGGCTTGTTGACCCGGATTCACATAAAACGTAACAAGCTTGCGGGATTACGCCATCTGATCGTGCGATAAATCCGGCACACGGGATACAATATCAGCAATGTCAGCAGTGCCATAAAATACGCCATGCCCAGGCCGCCACGTTCAAAGAACAACTGCAACAAAGCAAGAACGCCGAAGTGCGCAAGATAAAAAAACAGCGCCGTCTGCCCGAACATCAGCACCGCACCGTTACGGCGCACACCGACAATCGGCTCCAGCCGCATCAAAGCCGCCAGTATGACAGCCATCAGCCCGAGCTCCAGCAAGGTATAGGCAAGACTCGGCGGATATTTGCTGACATGCAGCCACTGCACTACCGAATGACCTTCCAGCAGCATAAACATGTTGCCATAATCATCCACGCTACGGATCAGAACGAATAACAGCACTGCACACCCGCCGCAGACAAACAGCAGGCGCTGAATGCATCGCGACTCGGGGTCTGTTGACCGTATCCACTCGCCAAAAACCCACCCCAGCATCATGATCGCCAGCCACGGCATTACCGGATAAAGCACGGAAAACGCTGCTGAAAAAACAGGCGTAAAAGTCAGTGCGAGCCATAACGGCACATCATCGCCGGGCGTCCAGATCCACTTCAGCAGCAACTCACTCCCGGTTATGATGACGATTGCCACCATCAACACCGTACCCATGCGTAAACGGCGCAGCCACACCATCATGACCATGCCGACGCCAATCGCATACAGAACCTGCAAAACCAGTTTACCGGACGCCAGCGAGAGTAATACGATATCGAGCATCGCAATAAAAATACCACGCAACCATAACTCCCGATCTATGACGGTTTGCGATACTCCTTGCCCCAAGCGTTGCACGTTAGTAAAAGCAATTGACGCGCCGGTCAGAAAAATGAACGTCGGCGCACAGACATGTGTGATCCAGCGTGTTAAAAACTGATCACTGGCGAATAGACTACCGCTTTCATGGAGCAGAATGGAGTCAGCAAAAATGCGGCCTTGATTGAAGAATCCCGATGCGTGATCCAGTGCCATTAAAATCATGGCGATACCACGCATCCAATCAATAGCGGTAATACGTTGCAGACTTTTATCTACATAATCGTTCATCTGAATGTAACGTATTTTTTACAGATCCCGCAAAAACAGAGTGCGTTTTTGCAATAATTAAAGCAAAACCAGATTATTGCGATGAATCAATTCAGCCTCGTCAACATACCCCAATAACATTTCAATGCTACTACTCGGTTTGCCCATGATTTTGCGCGTTTCTTCGTTATTATAATTGATCAGCCCGCGCGCAATCTCCCGGCCTTCGGATGTAAAGCAGGCAACCGCCTCGCCCCGATCAAAGTCACCGCCGACATGTGTCACACCAATCGGCAACAGGCTTTTTCCATCCATAATCAGTGCGTTGACGGCACCTCGATCAAGGGTAATTCTACCACGCACTTGCAGATAATCCGCCAACCATTGCTTGCGCGCCGCGAGTACAGGTATTGTCGCCAACAAACGTGTACCGATGGATTCGCCTTGCGCCATACGCACCAGCACCCGTGGTTCGTGACCGGATGCAATAATGGTATGCGCGCCACTGCGCGCCGCACGTTTTGCAGCAATCACTTTTGTCAGCATGCCGCCACTGCCGATGCTGCTGCCTACGCCACCCGCCATTTCCATTAATGCAGCATCAGCCGCGCTGACTTCTGAAAGTAGTTGCGCATCGCTGTTTTTACGCGGATCGCTGGTAAAAAGCCCGGCCTGATCTGTCAGTATCACCAGCACATCCGCTTCAACCAGATTTGTCACCAGCGCAGCCAGCGTATCGTTGTCACCGAACCGGATTTCATCCATCGCAACGGTATCGTTTTCGTTAATAACCGGTATTGTCTCCAGTTTCATCAGCGTCATGAGCGCCGAGCGCGCATTCAGATAGCGCTTGCGGCTGGAAAGATCCTCATGGGTCAGCAATACCTGCGCTGTCTGCAAACCATGACGACTGAAACATGATGCGTAAGCCTGTGCCAGCCCCATTTGTCCAACAGCCGCCGCAGCCTGCAGTTCATACAAGGCATGAGGCCTTGTATTCCAGCCCAGACGTTGCATACCCTCCGCAATGGCGCCAGAAGATACCAGAACGATTTCCTTGCCTATATGCCGTAGCCTGGCGATCTGTTCCGCCCAATCTGTCAATGCCGCATGATCCAGTCCTTTTCCCTGATTGGTGACCAGGCTGCTACCCACTTTGATCACAATACGATATGCGTCTTTCAGCATAATACATCAGTCATTATCACAGGTTGACGCCAAATGCTGCTCCAGATAATCCATGATTTCATATATCAACTGCCGGCAACCTTCACCGGTAAGCGCCGAAATCATGAAATATTTATCTGTCCAACTCAGTTTTCGGATAAATTCCTGGCAAATCTGATCACGCTGGCCTTCCGGCAACATATCCACCTTATTCAATACCAGCCAGCGCGGCTTCAAATACAAGTTCTCATCATATTTGCGCAATTCTGCGATCAACGCCTGTACTGACTGAAGCGGATCCGCAAGCTCATCGTAAGGCGCCATATCAACCAGGTGCAACAACAATCGAGTGCGCGACAAATGTTTTAAAAACTGATGTCCCAAACCAGCGCCTTCCGCCGCGCCTTCAATCAGTCCGGGAATGTCCGCCATGACAAAACTGCGATTATGATCAATTCGGATGACGCCAAGATTGGGTTTTAATGTTGTGAATGGATAGTCGGCTACTTTAGGGCGCGCCGCAGAAACGGCACGAATCAGAGTCGATTTCCCGGCGTTAGGCATACCGAGCAGACCTACATCAGCCAGCAACTTAAGTTCCAGTCTCAACTCAAGCTCCTGTCCCGCTTCCCCACAGGTGAACTGACGCGGCGTACGATTAGTACTCGACTTAAAATGCAGATTACCAAAACCACCCGTACCGCCTTTGACCAGCAAGACCTTCTGCTGATGATGCAGCAGATCCGCGACAACTTCATGTGTAGCAGTATTCGTAATTAAGGTACCTACTGGCATACGCAACACAACATCATCCGCGCCTTTGCCATAACAATCCGAGCCACGCCCGTTCTGTCCGTTTTTTGCACGAAACACGCGCGCGTAACGATAGTCAATCAATGTATTGATATTGCGATCGGCTATTGCGTAGATACTTCCCCCGCTCCCTCCGTCACCGCCGTCGGGTCCACCTTTAGGAATAAATTTTTCGCGGCGAAGGCTGGCAACACCGTCCCCGCCTTTACCGGCAAACACTTGTATCGTTGCTTCATCTATAAATTTCATACCATCGGCTTGAACCAGGCTATACTCAGTCAGATACAGAGCTATCCATTGAATCGAACAAATAAAAAAGCCCTATCAGCTAAGACAGGGCTTTAAGGAACATACAGATACACGCTAAATGATAATAAAAACTATCAGCAAAAATTTTTAAAGCAATGATTATGCCGGAGTGACATCTACTATCTTGCGCCTCAACTCCCCTCTGACACCGAACTTCACTACGCCGGTAATCTTGGCAAATAAAGTATGATCTTTACCGATGCCTACATTAACACCTGGATGAAACTTGGTGCCGCGCTGCCGGACGATAATCGAACCGGCTGATATCAATTCACCACCGTAACGCTTCACACCCAGTCGTTTCGATTCCGAGTCGCGGCCATTTCTGGAACTGCCGCCCGCTTTCTTATGTGCCATGATTTAACTCCTAAAACCTTATCCTTCGTTTTTCTAAAACGCATCCAACTCAAGCTGAAATGCCAGTAATCTGAATCTCAGTGTAATTCTGGCGATGTCCTTGATGCTTCTGGTAGTGCTTGCGACGACGCATTTTAAAGATACGAATCTTGTCATGCCGCCCCTGACCAAGCACTGTAGCACTCACTTTAGCGCCATCGACAAGTGGCGTACCCATCGCAATTTTATCGCCATCGGCAACCATTAATACCTGATCAATGACAAGTTCGCTCCCATTCTCCGCATCAAGCTGCTCAACTTTCAGTTTTTCACCCACTTTGATACGATACTGTTTGCCACCGGTTTTTATAACCGCATACATAATTATCCCCACACATCTCTTTTAATACAGAACCGTGCATTATACATAAGCAAGTATCTTTTGTGGAGCGAAATTATTTTGATTTTTTTTATGCTTGACACTAAAGTGTGTCGTTTCTACCATAGCGTTTTCTTCAAGGTTACATCGTGTCAATAGAACATATCAGACGCTTTATTGCCCAGGACATGGGCATCGTGGATGAAGTCATCAGACAAAAGCTACATTCCCATGTAGCGCTTATCCGGCAAGTCAGTGAATATATTATTAACAGTGGCGGCAAACGATTACGTCCTGCACTTGTTGTTCTGTCTGCCGGCTCTTTTGGCTATACCGGGCAGCATCATTACAACCTTGCCGCTGTCGTTGAATTTATCCACACCGCAACACTATTGCATGACGATGTCGTTGACGAATCCGAAATGCGTCGCAACAAGGAGACCGCCAATGCTTTATTTGGAAACGCAGCAAGCGTACTGGTCGGCGACTTTCTTTACTCGCGCGCTTTTCAGATGATGGTGGAAGTTGACAACATGCGCGTAATGCAAGTTTTGGCTGATGCCACAAATACCATTGCTGAGGGCGAAGTGCTGCAGCTACTCAATTGCCGCGATCCTGATGTGAGTGAAGAAAACTATCTGCGGGTAATCCGTTTTAAAACTGCAAAACTCTTCGAGGCAGCCAGCCGGCTGGGTGCTATTCTTGGCAATGCGCCTCACGAGCACGAAAAAGCCATGGCCGTTTATGGCATGCACTTGGGCACCGCATTTCAACTCATTGACGATGTACTAGATTATTCGGGAGATAATCAGGATACTGGCAAGAATCTTGGTGACGATCTGGCAGAAGGCAAACCGACACTGCCGCTGATTCACGCTATCCGGACGGGAAACGCTGAGCAGATTAATTTAATTCGAAAGGCCATAAAAAATGGCGGAATAGACGATCTCAAACCTGTGCTTGAAATTATCCATAATATCGGTGCACTGGACTATGCCAGAAAATGCGCGTTAAACGAAATAGAAATTGCATTGTCCGCCATCGCTCCCTTACCTGATTCTGAGTACAAGAAATGCCTGATACAACTTGCCGATTTTTCGGTAACGCGGAATTATTGATTTATATCCGATGCATTTTTCCATAAAAAACTCGAAAAAAGGTGCGGAAGGAAAGCACAAAACTTAAACGTCATCTTGACCATTCAATTTTCTGCTATAAAAGTGCGAGATCGTTCCTTTTGCGCACCTGTGATTTCCTGCCAACTCTATCAATATTCCACTGGCAAAGGATCCAGACTACGCCACAAATACCAAGTGGCAACAGAACGCCACGGCTTCCACCATTGCCCCAGTGCAAGCATGTTTCTCTTATTTATCGCCTGACTGTCAAAGTAATGCAAACTGATGGCTCGCTGCAAGCCAATATCAGCCACTGGAAAAATATCAGGGCGCAACATATGAAAGATCAAAAACATCTCAGCCGTCCACCGTCCAATACCTTTGATCCGGGTTAATTGCTCAATCAGCGCTTCGTCGCCCATCGCGTTCCATTCTGCAACACTCAGCTTGTCCGTCATAAAATGAAGTGACAAATCGTGAAGATAGCTGATTTTTCTGTACGACAATCCACATTGTCGCAGCAGACCTTCACTCGTGTCATGGATTACCTGAGGAGAAATTTCCGGTACGATGCAGATCAATTTTTGCCAAACACACTCAGCAGCTTTTACCGAAATCTGCTGTCCGATAATCGAACGCGCCAGTGTTGCAAATGCATCACCGCGCGACTTAAGCACAACATCATCATACTGTTTAATTAAACAACCCATAACGGGATCATTTATAGTCAGTTGATGTGTGGCAATCTGCCAATAAGCAGGAGTCATTTACCAAAAGAATAGTACAATTAATGGATAAAAAAGCCAGTTATTCTTTATTCCGGGCACATTGTATCATTGCGCAACAAACATCCATCAATGTTACAATTACATTTCTTCTATTGAGGGGCTCTGGCTGCAAAACAGTGATTATTAGATTGCATAGGAGTGGCGCTTCCCTTTTAGTCATTTTTTATATAGCATAGCGCAATTAATGAAATTATAGTCTTTTTGCACGGATCCCGTCTTGAAATTAATCTGACAACCCAAATTTAGCTTCATCAATTTCATTGCTTATACAAGCATAACCAACAGATAACTGATTTTTAATGAGGAATATATGAACCAGCATATTCATTATGTTACCGATGAGAATTTTGAAGCCGAGGTATTGCAATCCTCGCTACCGGTTCTAGTCGATTACTGGGCCGAATGGTGCGGCCCATGCCGTGCAATTGCACCAATTCTGGACGAAATTGCCAACGAATATGAAGGCAGACTCAAGGTCGCAAAACTAAATATTGACGACAACGAAGTCACACCTGCAAAATACGGTATTCGTGGCATTCCGACACTTATGTTATTCAAGGATGGAAGCATCGAGGCTACTAAGGTCGGCGCGCTACAAAAATCGCAACTTACCGCATTTGTTGACAGCCACATTTAAAGTCTCTAAGCTTTCAGAAAGTTTGGATGAAAGGCTGGTCGACTTAAAATTGTGATTAAGAATAAATCAACCGTCCAATCTCTTTCTTTCTAGCATTCTTATAAATCTATTATACGATCCCGTCAGTAGTAGCTTTCCTCTCGACGTTTATCTTTTGCGTTAACTTCTACGTATTTCAAAGAACTATTTCATGCGCTTATCTGATCTTAAACATCTCCATGTAACTGAACTTATCAAAATGGCTACCGCCAACGAAATAGACGGCGCCAACCGAATGCGAAAACAGGATTTGATTTTTGCGTTACTGAAAAATCAGGCAAAAAAGGGAGAAAGTATATACGGTCACGGCACGCTCGAAGTCTTACAAGATGGTTTTGGTTTTTTGCGCTCGCCCGACACATCTTATCTGGCCGGCCCTGATGATATTTATATTTCACCAAGTCAAATCAGACGCTTTAACCTGCACACAGGTGATTCAGTCGATGGTGAAATCCGTCCCCCTAAAGATGGAGAACGCTATTTTGCACTGGTAAAAGTTGACAAGGTTAACAACGAATCGCCAGAAATTTCCAAAAATAAAATTCTCTTCGAGAATCTAACACCGCTATTTCCTACGGACCCACTAAAACTTGAGCGTGATATCAAGGCCGAAGAAAATGTCACTGGACGTGTAATTGATTTAATCGCACCTATAGGCAAAGGACAGCGCGGCTTACTCGTAGCCAGTCCAAAATCAGGAAAAACCGTCATGCTGCAACATATCGCGCACTCCATAGCGGCCAATTATCCTGAAGTTATTCTAATAGTCTTGCTTATTGATGAACGCCCCGAAGAAGTCACCGACATGATCCGCTCCGTCAGAGGAGAAGTTATTTCATCAACCTTTGATGAAGCGGCAATGAGGCACGTACAGGTAGCGGATATGGTCATAGAAAAAGCCAAGCGCTTGGTGGAGCATAAAAAAGATGTCGTCATTCTGCTTGATTCCATTACCCGTCTGGCGCGCGCGTATAACACCGTAGCACCCGCCTCCGGTAAAGTACTGACTGGCGGTGTTGACGCAAATGCTTTACAACGTCCCAAACGTTTTTTTGGTGCCGCGCGCAACATTGAAGAGGGCGGTTCACTGACGATTATCGCCACTGCATTAATTGATACCGGTTCACGCATGGATGACGTTATTTATGAGGAGTTTAAAGGAACCGGAAACATGGAGATCCATCTGGATCGGCGCATGGCCGAAAAGAGAATTTATCCAGCGATTAATGTCAATCGCTCTGGAACACGTAGAGAAGAATTACTGATCGATTCTGATGTGTTGCAGAAAATATGGGTGCTACGCAAATTACTTCATCCTATGGATGATATGGATGCTATGGCTTTTCTTCTGGACAAACTTAAGGCAACTAAAAATAATTCTGACTTTTTTGATTCCATGCGGCGAATATAAAATTCTAGTTTTTTTAAAATTGACGTCTGTAGCATGAAAGAGTATAGTGTCGGCTTTTCCGGGGTGTAGCGTAGTCTGGTAGCGCGCCTGGTTTGGGACCAGGATGTCGGGAGTTCGAATCTCTCCACCCCGACCAATTATACAGCTCTTGATATTCAGGGCATGCTCGACATAGTGCCCGTAGCTCAATCGGATAGAGCACCAGCCTTCTAAGCTGGGGGTTACAGGTTCGATCCCTGTCGGGCACGCCATCAAGTTGCATCTGTCTATTTTGTTGATTGGCTTCCTAATTGGATCTTTAACGCTATAAATAAAAATGGATTGTTTATAAAACAATCGCTCAATTCTAATGGTGGCTGTAGCTCAGTTGGTAGAGTCCCGGATTGTGATTCCGGTTGTCGTGGGTTCGAGTCCCATCAGCCACCCCAATGAAACAATCTAGATTGTTCCATCTTGTCGCAAAACGTTTGGTTACAACATCTGGTTAGCCAGACAGACCTTGCCCTACTGGACGATGACAGCTTCACGTATTGTTTTTAGGTGTGAATCAATCACAGTTTGATCGAGTTGTGTTCCAAAGGAACCAGAAGAATCAATATCCGCGCATTGCCTTCCAAGCATTGATTTGAGGATAAGCTCTCCCAGTTTACTACTATAGTGGGCTGGCTCCACAAACCATTGCAGTGTTTCGCCCAGCTTGTTACGTGGTGGAGGCTTTTCAGTAGAATACTGATCAACCGTATTAAAATCCCACAAAACGGTTTGATAGGCTTCTGCGATGCGCAGAATTTGCCGCTTCCATTCTTCAAAATCCGACCATAGCTGTGCGCGTGCAAGTTGTCTAAAGTAATCGATGTGATAAGGATTAATAAAAAGTGTGACATCGATATTTTTTGCCTGCGCCAGTTCAAGAAACTGCTTTAAATCATCAAAATCAGGTGACAGCGTCTTATCGGCATATTTTATAGCTAGATTTGGTCGTTGAAAAATCACTGCAAGTTCCTGGTTTTTTTGTTCAAAAAGAACCCACTGCCCTTCAGATTGCGCGATATAGTTGAATTCACGGTATGGATTAAAACCATTTTCATCTCGAGTAGCTGCATTTTTATTACGCTGCTGTAGCACTGTTACAACAGAATCAAAAAGCGCATTGAGCGAAAAAAGCGCCGTTAAACGATCGATACTGCGTTGACGAAGATGATCAAAATCTGATGCGCCAGTTAATTCCGGTGTAAGACGCAATTCATTCTCAGAAAATTCTATTTGACCACGCGCATTGCGATGATTGGTCGATGCGTCTATGAGAAAATCATTAAAATCAATCCCCATGAATATTTTATTCCCATCGCCACTGGTAATCGCATGAAGTGCAAATAAAGATTGCAGATAAAAACTGGCTCCTGGAATACCCGAGTTGTAAACGGGTTGCTCGGAAACTTCCCAGCAATGACTTTCAGGATTTATGCCCATCTCAGGCCTTGAATTTCCACCGATAACGGTTTTGGGAGCAAGTCTTTCAGCCTGATACGGTTTGAAAACACGCGTCCGTTCTATAGCGGCCGGCTTTAGTAAATTAAAATGTGGTATTCGTTCATTGCCAAAAATATCATAAGGATCTACCAAAAGATTAATAGCAGCAGCAAGACAAGCGCTGATGGTACTGATCAACAATAAGCTTCTACAATAGTGTCGATAGATAATTTGTTCTTTCATACTGATCAAAACTGAAAATATAGAAATTCGGACACACTGGTCAAAGCAAGAACCCCAAATGCGCCAAATAATCCAATTATTCCAGCCCAACGAATGTTAGGCTGCCAACAGATGCGATTCTGAAATGCCCTGAACACGGTCAATTCGTTTTGCTCGTTTGGCTTGTACAAATTAATCGCAGGTTCAATGCGTGACATTATTTGTTGCGTATTGGGAAAAAAGAGCGCAATTGGTAACAAGACTGCAATCCATAACCAAGTGTAGATGAATTGCATACCGCCACCAATGTAAGTGGTTATGCCTGCCGATTCAAGGATAAGCCAGGTCTCACCCATGTGACTTGCCATTACGGTGGCGATTGCACTGGGAATGGCAAGTCCGTTATGGCCTGACATACCTTGCAAAATCAGTATCGCGGCCTCAAATGAATTGGCTCGAAAAAAAACCCACCCGACAACTACCGCAGTGAACGTCAACATCCATGAAAGTAATTTAGATATAGGCTTGAATTGCTTCCAAACTTCCCAGTGTGATGTTACTGATGACCATGCATGATTAATGACCAGATAGACTCCATGCAACCCGCCCCACATGACAAATGTCCAACCAGCGCCATGCCATAACCCGCCTAACAGCATCGTGATAATCAGATTGCGATGCTGTTTGACTTTGCCATGCCGGCTTCCGCCTAGTGGTATATAGAGATATTCCTTTAGAAAGCGAGACAATGTCATATGCCATCTACGCCAGAACTCAACGATATTGACTGCTTTATAAGGTGAATGAAAATTAACCGGCAGTTTTATTCCAAAAAGGCGAGCAATGCCGATTGCCATATCAGAATAACCCGAGAAATCAAAATAAAGCTGAAAAGTATACGAAAGTGCACCACCCCACGCTTCGAGGAATGTCAATATTTGACCTTCCTCTGCGGCGTCAAATACAGGCGTGGCATATTGAGCCATGCCATCAGCTAAAACTGTCTTTTTAAATAAACCGATAGCAAAAATAGTCAAGCCAATTGAAATATTGGCGATATGAGGTTTAAGCGCCTCTTTCTGCATGAACTGTGGCAGCATCTCCCGATGGTGCACAATCGGGCCTGCAATGAGTTGAGGAAAAAAAGTAACAAAGAGTGCATAATGCAAAAAGATATATTCCTTGGTAACACCTTTGTAAGCATCAACAAGATAAGTAATCTGCTGGAAAGTAAAAAATGAAATTGCGAGCGGCAGTATGATCTCGTTCAGATACATATCCGTGCCGAACAAGAGATTTACATTGTCGACAAAGAAATTAGCATATTTGAAGTAACCAAGAAGCCCTAGATTGATACCTATTCCGACAGAAAGCCAAAGCACTCCCTTGCTGCCGTCGCAAGCCTGATGAGCCCGAACGAGGATTTTGCCGAACCAGAAGTTGATTAGCAATGATACTAAAATCAGAACCAAATAGTACGGATTCCACCAGCTATAAAAAAAAAGTGAAGCTAATACCAGCCATAATATTGCATTCTCACGACCAGTCTGCACAATTTTGTAATATCCAAATAATGTTAGCGGCAGGAATAAAAAAATAAACTCGTAAGAATTAAATAGCATGATCCATATTAATTGAATTTAATTTCCACATTAAACCAGTAAGTTGCAAAAGTCTGTGTCGCGATTAGCGAGTGAGAATACCCTGTTTTTCCGGGAAACATCAAAAAAGGAAGTTCAAACAAAGAAATATTACAGGAAAGCAATCACTGCAGTTTATCCAGCGATTCAAGATAGATACCATTTCCAGCACCGCATCAAATCGCAAGATAAATTCTTTCTGGCCTGCACAGCGGATTTACATTAACAAATGATATTTGTGAACAGATAGTTTTACATGAATATTCCGCTTATCCTTGACTTAGCAAACGATCATATACATTCATATAATTTTCAATCATTGCTGACATGGAGAAACGTGCTTCAATTTTATTTCGGGCAAACTTGCCGTGTTCTTCCAACAATTCTGGCTGGACATAATACTTCAAGATCGCTTCCTTCAAGGCAGCCACATCGCCCGGTTCAACCAAAGCGCCTGATTGCATTTCATCGATCAGTTCAATATTTCCACCCACTCGCGTTGCCACTACCGGCAAACCGCAAGACATGGCTTCCAGAATGGTATTTGAAATTCCTTCTCCCAGCGAAGGAAGTACAAACAAATCCATTTTCTGCATAAGATCAGGGATATCAGACCGCTCTCCAGGCATCCAGATAAGCTTCTCGAATCCAGATCTGCAGACCATTTCCAAGCATCTTTGACGTGAACTTCCATCACCGACGATGATAAGTCGCAGGCTTTTTCTGGCGTCCGGCATTGTCTCAAGCAGACGAATAAACGCACGAATCAGGGTCGGGTAATCCTTGACTGCTTCCATTCTTCCCACACTGCCAATTACAAAAACATTATTGGCAAAAAATCCTTCAGGACTATGCTCAATTGCCGGTGGTGATGTCGTTGAGAACCGGTCACTATCAACGCCATTATAAATCTGAGTAATCCGCTCCGGTGAAACCTTTAGCTGATGTACCAACCACGTTTGCAAATCTTTACTGACTGTTATAAATCGACCAACAAAAGGATAAATCGCGCTGCGCAGCAGATTATATTTGAAACTCTCCCCTTTCAGGTCGGATATATCCCGACCATGTTCACCATGAACACGCCTCTTGATTCCAGCTGCAGCGGCTATGGGCTGTGCCTCCAGCGCCGCCAGATTACGAGTATGAACGATGTCCGGCTTTAATTGCCGAAGCAATTTAAAAAGCTTGAAATATAGTTGCAGATCATATCCTTCGCGCTTATGCAAAGCGAAAACTTTGACATCGTCTCTTGCAATTCTTCTACGGAAATCCGTATACCCTTCCAAACAAATAACAGCATGCTGATAGCGCCCATCAGGCATACCATTAATCAGATTCACTAATCCATTTTCCAATCCGCCCACGCCCAGACGATGAATAATATGTGCAATTAATGGCGGTTTCATCATAATATTCGGACCGAAAAAGCTTACATCTTTATTGTTATCAGAATTTTTAATCCTGAATGATTAAAAATTCCTGGCGGATTATATATCGTTGTCGCCAAATTCCGTCAAACTGCTCGAAATGTTGGACTGCGTATCCGTAAGAAATTGTTTCAATACAGACTCTGCTTCATCGGGATTAGCATTGTAGGATGCTGCAATTATTATTTCAGCCCCCCATTCTTTACCCTTCAACAATTTATTTTTGGCCAGAATTATTTTTGCAATATAGGGACTCGTTGTCTCTTCACTTTCACCCAACATATACCAGCGCCAAACCAACAAATTGGTCGCAAGTGATTTTAACTGGGTTTGACGTACTTCGATAATCTTGGAACTTATCTTAACAGATGCTTTTGATTCATTGATAATTCGCCAGTCCAGATCCATTTCAGGAACTAAAATATTTCCAAAACTGATCAATTCATCACCTTGCCTTTGTACCGGATAATAAGTGATGAATAAGCTTACATGGTTCTTTTCTTTATCGACATAGTGCCGAGAAAATTTTTCAGGATTTCCCACATAAACCGGCTCCCAATTAGAAACAGGTTGCTCGCTGGACTGCCACTTGTATTCCGGCAACATCAAATCAAATGAAGCATGCTTATTCCACTCTGAATTACTATCGAGATAGGCTGCATAAGTCGGCCAGATCAAGCCAACTATAATGACAGCACATGAAGCAAAAACAGTAGCTCTAATTGTTGCAGTCGTCCTATTGCCGGCCATATCCGGTCTTATCTGTCCAGGATAACTAGCTTTCTCATCCTCTACATCTTCACGCCAGAAGGCGCCTATCCAGAATAACAACAGCATAACGAGGCCAAAAAAAATCCAGCCATAAATAAGGTGGTCCACACCAACTGCAATCGTCATATCACTGAGATGCCCGGTGATTACAATCAAATACGCACGTACAGCATTTGCAAGGATAGGTATGATGATCGAAAGCGCAATAAAAATTATCCGCCGGTTTAAGCTACGGTATGTCAGATAGGCATACAGTGTCCCCAGCGTAACAGAAGCGATTAAATAGCGTAAACCGCTGCAGGCCTCCACTACGGACCAGTTACCCGTTGGGAGTGAAAAGTAAGTGCCTTCACGATAAACAGGGATGCCACTTAGTTGCAATGCCCGTACAGTAAAATCAGCTGTGAAATTGATCAATGGCGGAATCAATATATCGCCAAACGGTACAGCAAAAAACAGATATGTCAGCGGAAATGCCATGGCGAACATGACTCTGTATCCCAGAATAACCGCAACAGTCAACGGCAGCATAGCTACCAGTGCATATTGTGTAACAACCTGCACACTCGCCAATTCAGCCACTAACCATAAAAACCCGAGTAAACACAAACCTATCAGTGCCGTGGGACTGGGTTGTTGCTTCAACATACCAATACTGTGACGTTTGACCCAGATCATATAAACCACGAATGGTAAAATAAGAAAACCGTGCGCATAGGTCTCCGATCTGTGCCAGATCGCGATCATTGACCATGTTGTCTGGTAATAAATTAACAAAATCACGGTCATCACCAGCACCGTTAACAGAGCGGCTATAGTGGCAGGATTTTTGCCGAGACTCTCTGAAGAAATCGAGCTATTCATGCTTTTATCACCTTGTCATGTAGACATAAACAATTGATCAAAACGCGCGAGACTGGAAGGCCAGGTGTAGTCAGATAAAATGCGCGCCCTGGCCGCATTCATATGCGCACCACGCTCTTCAGAGATTAAGTTTATGATTTTGCTGGAGAATGCTTTTTCATCAGCGGCAACATATAATTCCACGCCATCTGTTGCTTGTATTCCCTCCATTGCCTGGGGAGATAACACAACACTCTTTCCCATGGCCATTGCTTCAAGTACTTTATTTTGTATACCGCGTGCAATCCGCAAAGGCGCGATCGCGATAGATGCATGTTTCAAATACGGCCTTATGTCCTTAACTTTACCAGTAACAGTTACTCCGGGTATCTTTGTCAATGCGAGTACTCTGGCAGTCGGATTACTGCCGACAATATAGAACTTGATATCAGCAATCTGCGAACGCACAGTCGGAAAAACCTTTTGTGCAAACCACTCAACAGCATCAATATTAGCCCAATAATCCATTGCGCCAGTAAATACAAGAATACGGTCATCAGTTGCATATGGATTTGGAAATTGATGTATCGGCGAAAAATAATCGGTATCCACACCGTTATTGAAGTAATCCACTTTATCAGCAACTTCCGGCATCATCATTTTAAAAAGTGCTGCTTCTTTCATGGAAACAAATGTCGATTTGTCAAATTCCTGCGCCACATCTTTTTCATAATTGCGCAGTAATTCCGACTCACGTTTATAAATCCAGCTTAGCGGCCATGGTTTTGTCTGGGCATACTGTTTCCATTTATCAGAATCGATATCAACAAAATCTATAACACGCTGCGCAGAATGTATATGCCAGACGTATTGCGTCATTGCCGCTGAGAATGTGACAATTTTTGTTATAGGCTTTATCTTGAGTAAATCATCAACCCATTGCTTTAATTGTTTATCCCAATAAAATGGCAATGTCAAAGGACTTCCTGTAGCAAATCCAGAAAGACAACGCAGACGCGCAATTCTTGGATCAAGCTTAATCAGGCAGACCTCATCGCACCACTCCCTGATATTCTCAGCGTACTGCCAGTCTTCCTCGGTATCCACAAACGTACCCAGGTGGACATGAAAACGCTGACTGAGGTATTTGAGCAGATGATACGAACGAATCTTGTCTCCCTTATTGGGCGGATAAGGTATTCTATGCGTCAAATAAAGAAGATCTTCCATGCGGCGCGCTCTAACCCAAGTTCTTAACAATATGCGGACCGATTAAATTGGCGACAGTCAACGGTATTTTCTGCCAGGCTTTAATGAAAAACTGATATTTTGGATTTGCCGGATTGTGATCCGGTATCGTCAATGAATTAATCAACCGGTATTCATAATGCAGTGGTTGCGCTTCGAATCCCCAGTTTATCTTGAAACTGTACGAACCTGAATTTCGCTTGCTGCGTCCGAAATCAAAAACCTTATAGCCTTTCTCGCAACAGCTTCGCATGAGCTCCCAGTACATAAAATCATTGGCGGCAAATTGCCTGGCCTCTTCTGTACCGCCGCCATAATAAGGCAATACTTCATCTCGAAAATAAAAACTCATCACGCTACTGATCGCTTTACCGTCTTTTACAATCGTCAAAAGTTCGCAATCTTCAGCAAATGTATCCTTGAGCAAACGAAAATATTTTTTCGCAAAAACCGGCGTACCCAAGCGGTGCACGCTGTTTGAGTAGGCATAAAAAAAACGATCTATACTCTGATCAATCTCACTGGCAAGCCCGTACTTAATTCCTTTCCGAACCATCGCACGTTGTTTTCGGGGTATGGCCAGCATGTTTTTTTCAACATCCGGATCAATTTCTTTACGGAAAGTCACATAAAGATCCTTACGTGGCCAATCAGCGTGTACACCATGTACATTACGAAACTCGAGATAATCGACTTTCAACTGCTCGGCAAGTTCTTGTGCCGCCAGCTCAAGTTGCTCACGGGCAAGATTGTTTTTTGCCACTACACCACCATAAACACAAAATGGCAATGCACTGAGTGAGTGCCCGAAAAGTAGGCTTTTAACTTCTGCGAGCGGTAATATCCCTTGCAGTTCTCCATTTTTTTCCGCATATAAAAACCAGGTTCTGTGCCCAAAAGCTTTTTCAATAACCGTTTTCCAACCGGATCGATGGAAAAATGTAGCATCAGGGTGATTCATTACGAACTGATCCCAGCGTGCTGCGTCTTCCAATTGCATTTCATGAATAATCACAGACATTGCCACATTTACCTCAGAATTGGAAATCCGTTCGGTTATCTTCGTCTATCAGCTAAGCTTGGTTCGGGAGAAAAATCCTATCGACTCTGCCCCATTTAAAGTCATTTGTCAGTGCAACCAGTCTTTCTTCCATACGGTGCAAATTAAGATAATGACGAAAACGGGTTTTGAAGCCAATGCCGCTTTGACGGGGCTGGTCAGCGTCAATTTCCCAAGGATGAAAATAAAATATGACCGCTTGTGATTCACATCGATTAATTCGGTTAATGAACCATTTTGAAAGAACATAGGGCCAGAAGCGGAAAAAACCTCCACCTGCTGCCGGGATATTCCGGCTCCATAAACGCACTGTGGTTGCCGGAATTTCCAATACGCCATTGTCGCCTCTTGGATAGTATGCAAAGCGTGGAGAGTCCGGCATACCATAATGGTCATGCCGCACGGGATAAATACTGGAGCTATAGCGATACCCTGCTTCTGCCAAACTATCCAAAGCCCATAAATTGTGACTGTTGATTGAGAAACTGGGTGCACGATAACCTATGACCTTCTGACCGCCGACATCCTCGAGCAAGGCTTTGCTGCGAACGATATCTTCTCTGAATTCTGCCGGACTGAGATCGGTAACCCGCTTGTGGCTCCACCCATGACTGGCAAGTTCATGGCCGTTATCAGCCATGCGTTTGATCATTAGCGGATATCGTTCTGCGATCCATCCCAAGGTAAAGAAAGTCGCTTTTATTTGCTTCTGATCGAGCAAGTCAAGAATCCTGTCCATACTGAATTCTATTCGACAAGGAATACTGTCCCATAATGTTCTCGGAATATACGGCTCAAAAGCGGAAACCTGAAAATAATCTTCCACGTCGATCGTCATCGCGTTAGTAACAGTGTTTGAGTTTTTATCCATTAGCACAATCTATTATCTTTTATTGAGGTCATCCTTCATACTTCCAAAGGACAAATTCTGTTTCAATAAATCAAGTACAAACAGAACAGATCTTTCCATTCTGCTTAACCGGCTTTCCATTCTCTCCAGATCAGTCTTCTCGAACTGAGCCTTCATCAAATCCGCTGTTGAATTTATTGTTGCATCAGATGCAAGCTTGGAAGCATTAAATTCTTGATGAAAATCGTTAATGACATCGTTGACCTCTTTTTCACCAAAATGATGCAGCTCTTCCAGACATCCCATCATGAGCATCCGATCACAAAATAAATTAATTTTTCGCGGCACACCGCCAGAATATTGATGAATTAATTCGTAAGCCCCATCATCAATAACCGGATCGTCATTCCAACCTACAGTTTTCAACCGATGTTCGATATATGCCTTTGTTTCCATTTCATCCATCGGCCCTAAGTGGTAGGTCGCAATCACTCTTTGTCTAAGTTGCTGCATATTCTGATCCAACAGAATCTTCCTGAATTCCGGTTGCCCCAGTAAAAATGTTTGCAATAACGGCGCATCATTTGTCTGAAAATTAGACAGCATCCTCAGTTCTTCCAATGTCGGCTGAGATAAGTTCTGAACTTCATCTACTAACAACAAGACACGTTTATCCTGCTGATAACAACTTCGAAGAAACCGCTCAAGTTCAAGCAAAAGTGCGGCCTTTGACAATTCAGCATAAGGCAGACCAAAAGCAGCTGCCACCAATTTCAAAATATCATTTGAATCGACATGTGTGCTCACAATCTGAGCCGCAACTATTTTCTTAGATTCGAGGCTGCGAAACAGATTTCGCGCCAATGTCGTTTTCCCGGCACCTACTTCACCGGTTAGGACAATAAACCCTTCGCCCTGAGCAAGCCCATATTCCAGATAAGCCATCGCTCTTCTGTGCCCCTTACTACCATAATAAAACGTAGGGTCAGGTCTTAATTGAAACGGTTTGGCGCTAAAGCCATAAAACGATTCGTACATGCATTCAATCCATTAAAAATTCTTAGTTACAGAAACGGTTACGACATTTGCGGATTGGTTGATATTTCCGCTACCTGACTGTAAATCCGAAAGCCGGTCAATACGTCGATATTCCAGTGAACCGCGCAAATCGTCGTCAAAATTCCTGTTCAGACCGGTGGAAAAAATCAAATTGTCATTAGCACCGTTTGAACCGGCAAAATCGAATCTTAGATAGCTGAACGTTGTGATCAAATTGGTACGCGGTGAAAACTTATAATTCCAGGCAACATTACCGCCCATCTGCTTGGTATTGTTCAAGAGAAAAAGATTACTCAGACCGATCAAATCAGCGTCAATATCTGCGGAACTGTAGGGAGTTCTCGAAAGAGTGAACAGATTCAATGACACGTCATTCCTTGAACCATTCAGAGCAATAGTGGCATTAAAACGCTTTTGCAAAAACACACGGTTCGTCAGAAAATTGTTCAAACCTAACAAATCCTGCAATCCCAAGCCACCCAATAAATTCAGATCGAGCGCGCCAAAAGTACTAAAGGCGCCAGCCTGTTGATTAAATGTTGTGATATCTTCCGCATACAAAACACGCAAATTCAACAATCTTTTGCTATAGCTTATTTCGCCAAAATAAGTGTCGCCAAAAAATCTTTGTCCAGCGCTAAACTGTACGTTTGTACGTCGATTGGGAGACCATATAAAACCAGCTGTCCATGTTGGCAGACTCGTCCGGCCGCGAATGGATACAAAACTATTTCTTTCATAACCGCCTGAGGATGTAAGACTGAACCTCCTGGTCAAATGATAGCGGACATTTGCTATGGAGCGCTCGAATTCAATATCGCGATCTACCCCATCCAAATGGATCATTTGGTTATTGTAGCTTAATCCCCAACCTAATTTGGTAAACGAGCTACCACTATTTAAACCAAATTGAAAACTGTCTCTCTGACTGTCGCGAAAACCAAATACCCCGCCTTTTACTATGCTTCTGGTATAGCGGATTTCTGACGAAGCAAAATCCTGGAATCGATAGCGAAGATATGGACTTGCAGAATAAACCTGAATGGTAGCGCGGTTGCCGGTTGCAAAAATATTACTGTCAGTCTGAGCGCCCAACAAGCCAATATTTTGCTGATTAATCAGTGCATTACCCTCAACAAAGAAAAGATCTCTTATGATTTCTGCATTACCGTCAGCATTTAACATATGCCTGATTGTTGTCAGATTATTATTTCTGGCAAAAATCAAATTATTCATTACATACCGTGCATTCAGCGTATAGCGCTGTCCTGTTCCGTTAATGGTAACACCCGGGTTTATTTGTGTTATCAGATCGGCCCTTTTAGCGTCCACGCCTGCTCCGCCAAACCCGCCACCCAAGCCAAATCCGCCACCAACCCCTGTCCCTCCTCCTATCAAGCCTAATCTGACATTATCAGTAAACGTCTCGCTAACGTTTAATAAAGGACTGATCTTGATTTCTGCGGCAACATGTGAAATAGAAAACAGTATTAAAAGGATTGATATGGCACAAAAAATATAGCGCGCACACTGACTGCTTTGTTGCTTAAGACAGTTCATGAATAATAATAACCGTAATATTTATTATCCGAGAAAGTTCTGTCCTTGTTATAAATCAGGCTGATATCAGAACTTGCGCTAAATTGATTTATTACATGCTTAAGTGTTTGCTGGGTTGTTCGTTCTGCCTCGACGACCAATACAATTTGCCCCATGCGCTCAGCCAGAACGCGCGCTTCACTGGTTAATAAAACAGGAGGAGAATCAAAAATCACAATTCTATCGTTGTAGCGCTGCGCCAGTTCATCCAACAACAGCAGCATTGCCTGACTTGCCAGCAACTCCGTCGCATGGGGATGCATAGCTCCTACCGAAATCAAACTCAATTTTTCAATACTGGTTTTTATGAGTACATCCGCAACATCAACCGAATCTTCTATCAAAATATCCATCAAGCCTATTTTGTTCTCAAAACCTAGGATGTTTGGAATTGTTGGCCTACCGACATCCGCGTCAATCAATAACACACGATGATCCATTTCAGACGCGATACTCATCGCCAAATTAACCGCACAGAAACTCTTACCCTCGCCCGCCAATGCACTCGTAATCATTATTAGATTATTATTTTTCTTGGTGAATGCTTTGGTCAATAACGGTCTTTTAATAATCCTGAACTGTTCCGCTATCTGCGTTTTACCTTGATCCGGTGTCACGATGCCTAATTGATTAAGCCTTTTCAGATCAATTACAACATAACTTCTGGACTCAATATTGACACTTTCCGGAATACTATCAACCAAACTGGTTTGTTTATTTCGAATAACATCGCTTTCGCTTTCTTTCGAAATGATCTTTACTGCATCAACTGCGGAACGCTGATTCTTCTCTATACGTACCTGGTCAGTTTTTTTACTGCCTGCCGCTTTCTCAAGCCTAGAAATTGCTTTTTCAATAATACTCATGTCAATCCTTAAAGATTAGAATCAATCATTGAATCCATATAAACAATTCTGTCCTCAAAAAGGCAGCGCATCAACTATCACACTCAATTTTCTGAAATATAACAATAAGCCTACATACATTACCCCAAGACACAATATAAAAGTGCTGAATATAAATAGCCTCTGCATCCTTTGTTTTCTCTGTTGATCAGTCCATACCATGGGCACAGTCCCAAGAACCGGAAGCCCGGTGGCTTCGCGCAAATTACCCTGGCTGTAAAATGCCGGTCTGATTTGGCTGAATATAAAGGCAATACCTATCCCGCCTCCCAGCGCAGCTATAAACACAGCCGTAAACAACAAGCCATGATTGGGTCCTACGGGTACTTCCGGAACCTGAGGCGGATCAATAATTCTGAAAGACATTAATCCCGACGCTGAAGTCAGCTCTCCAGACATACGCGCTGAAACCCGGCGCTCCAGCAATTGTTCGTAATTCGCCTTATTAACACTATAATCACGATTGAGTTGAGTAAATTCTGCTTCAACACGCGGTATCGCTTCGCTCAGCGATTTTAAGCGTTCATAACGGGCGGTATACTCTTCAACACGAGCAGCCATTGAAGCGACAACAGCTTCCGCATCAGCCAAGGCAACATTGAGTTGCTGCAACATTGGACTGTAATTTTTGCCCGGATCTCTGGTTGTTGAGGAAAAGTTACGTTTGGCTTCCTCTTTTTTTTGTTCCTCAAGTTGAGCAACCAATCGCTTTGTAGCAATAACATCTGGGTGCTTCTCAGTATAATTCATACGCAAAGAATCCAGATTTTCATTCAAATTGCGTATTCTCGCATCAATCTCCGGATTAACTATAGACTCCTCTTCGACCGAAAAAGGTGACAATACAAATACGGGTTCATCACCACTGATCTGTTTTTTAATCGCGTCGCGGCCTTTTTCCGCTTCTTTTAATGCCAGTTGAGCTCTTCTCATATGCTCTTCCGCCTCGAGCAACTGCGTATAGTAATCACCGCTTTGTCCTGGCAGCAATCCCAGGTTCTTTCTCTTGAATTCTGTTAAGGCATTTTCGGCTGCAATCAGCTTCTGTTCATAAGCCGCGACCTGCTGATCAATGAATCGAAGCGCAGATGATGAATCACCTCTCTTGCTGTCGAGACCTTCTTCAACAAAAATAGTTAACAGCGACTGAACAACATCCCTAGCCAGAACCGGGTCATCGTTATTGTAAGAAATTGTAAAAATATTATCTCCAACTGTGGCACCCAGTTTGATATCTTTCATCAATTCAGTGATCAGCAGATCTCGCTCTTTTTCATCGACAACCTGTATATCCAAGTCCACCATGCGGACAACTCTTTCCACATTTGGACGACTGATCAACGTACGCCCCATGATCGAAACCTGTTGCTGCACATCCGGCGAAACAGTCATTCCCGCCATAAGCGGTCTTATGATATTCTGGGTATCAACGTAAATTCTGGCCGAAGCTTCGTAATTATCCGGCAATTTGAGCACAAACAACCACCCGGCAATTGCGACCAGCCATGCCACAATAACGGCCACCAGTCGATATTTCCACGTTCCTTTGAGATAAACGTATAACTGGGCAATCAACTCATCCATATAGCTTTCTCGCAATCAAATTCAAATATGAATCTCGCATCATGGAAATGCTTTTTTTCAGAAATCTCTGATTTATTCAAAAATAAAACTATCATTGTCTCTTCGGATCAATAAACGTATCAGGAATCAAATAAAACAATACTGCCTCACTACCAATCCAAATAAACGAGAATCAGAAAAAGCTTTCCGGTATCACCAATATGTCGCCCTGTTTCATTGGCACATTAGCGGAGATATCCCCGTCTCTGATCAAATCATTCAAGCGAACACGGAATTGTCTCTGCTCGCCGCCAATGACGCGAATAATACTGGCACGATTACCCGATGCAAAATCTGTTATACCGCCAACAGCAATCAAAACATCCATCAACGTCATATTTTCCCGGTAAGGCAGCGCCTGGGGCCGGGTTGCTTCTCCAACCACTCTGATTTGTTCGCTATAAGGACCGACGAACTCGGTAACGACGACTGTAACCACAGGCTCCTGAATGTACTTGGATAATGTTTCTTCAATATCACGCGCAAGCTGTGTGGCTGTTTTTCCACTGGCGGGCAAGTCTTCTACCAGAGGCGTTGTTATCTTTCCATCAGGTCTGACCGGAACGGCCATGGATATCTCGGGATTACGCCAAACGATAATATTGATATTATCTCCAGGCCCGATTAAATAATCCCATAAAGCAACTTTCTTTTCATCATCAGTCAAAAGCGGGTGGCTGGCGCAACCATTTAACAACAGGAAAGCAGCGCTTATAAAAATAAACTGCTTTATATTAGTTATATTCATCAAAAATGTTTTCACAAAAACTCCCTTTTCAACATTTCAGTCAGGCAAAATCAAAACAGCTCTTCCATAACGACATATTATCAGATATTAATACAGGAACTTATTTTGATAGATTCGAAAAAGCCAACAAAAACCATTTATTTACATAGCGTGCAAGAGTTTGCAACACATGCCGTCTTCGACTATTAACCATATAGCAATGATCGCTTTTGATTTTTTGCATCACGCTATAAAACTTCCTCAGCACGCTGACCCGTTATAAATTTTTTTTACAATTTCTGTTCAACAGGATTGCCAACCTCATGACAAGCATACCTGTGCTACAAGTCAAATATTTTACACTATTGCAAAACAGCAGAAAGTTACCAAAAATACAGATTTGAATCTAAATTCAACATTTATCTTCATAGAATCAATACTCTAACAAAACCATACCGATCTATTCCTGCCTATGAATGCAGATATCTGCAGTCATAGCCTGATAAAACGCAATATCCTGTGCCGAAGGATAAGCACCGAAAGTCTTGTAATGCAGGTTTAACGCCGATGCCAGATCAGGCCAGCGCGCTTCAAAATATGCTTTCGATAAACCGAATTCTTCGGCAAGATATTGCGTCATCAAGGCAATCACTTCATCCACGTTGTCTTCATAACAGTGATCTATCGTCGCCAGCGCCATCATCTGTGCTTCATGATGCGCTTCAGTTGCAAAATCGCCTCGACTGGCCATGTAACGCAGTTTATTGACGAACGCTTTAACCGTGCGCGGCGTCGGGCTTTTCTGTGCGATCAATGGATGCCAGATGCGTAGCGCGTCAACAAAACTCTGGCTATCTTGCGTCGACTCCGGACCCATCAACATGACCTTGAGCCGGCGCAGCAGCGGCTTGAACCACACGAGTAGCGGATAACTGTCCAGCCAGCTATGCAACCGGTTCAGGCGCTGCGCGGCCCAGAATAACAGCAGACCCAAACCGGCAAACGCAGCGATGGCCGTCAACCCAATCCATAACGGCCTGCTGTCAAAATAATCAACGCCTTCTTTAAACGCAGCACCTTGTTCTCCGGATTCATCCGGTTGTTCCCGCATCTTGGTTGCAGCCATTTTTTCGGGCGCAACTTCAGCCGCAGCCATACCGGAAGACACTGGAACTACCGGCGCGCCAGTCGACACCGGTTCAATCTTATGCCATACAGGATTGCCATAATAAACCCCGGCGCCGACAGCACCCAGTAATAACAGAATACGCATGGCTTTCGCGGCATGGCTTAGAAACCTGTCAACGTATTGTTCCCGCTGTTCTTCCCGCTCCAGGTCATTTTCTGTTCTGGCGGTTTTACCATCAAACGACAGCAACGCCAGAACCTGCGCAGTTTCCGGTTTCGGCACCGGCACTTCGATATGAATCAGTTTCTGCAAATAATGACGTGCAAACCAGCCCTGCCCCAGACTGGATTCCTGGCGATTGGCTTTGGCATGGTCACTGAATCTATCCGCCTCATGCACGGCCTGGGCAAGATCCTTGTAACTCAAAGTCACATTCGCCAGCACGTAGCGCGGCGCCATACCCAACACGATAAACAACTCCCCCGAACTGGATAAAAAGTTAGTCATTTCCAGCACCTGCCGCGTATGCTCCTTGTCGCAGCGGTCCAGATCATCGATGAACAGCACCAGCCGCCGCCTGCCGAGCAAGCCGGTAACTCGTCTGAAATGCTTTTTAAACAATTGCCGGGCACCCACCTTCTCACCCGGTTGGGCAACCATGCCGCTTTGTTTCAAAATTCCCTGCATCATCTGCACCGGCGCAAAGCCCAGCAGCGTCATGCCCTTGAACACAAAAAAAGCCAATGCGGCGAACAGAGCGGTAACCAGACTTACCACCTCTCTGGTAAAAGGCACCGGCGATTCGGGACTCAGATTTTCCAGCGCGGCGATAATCGCCTGCTCATCCAGATGCGTCAGCGTGGCACCGAGCTTCTGTTCGACAATTTTCAGAAATGCCCGCGGAGAGGCATAGCAGGATTGATCATCGTTCGCACCGGAATGCTCATCCCGGCAATTCAGCTCATTGCGCTTGATCCGCTGCTGCGAATGCAGCGCATGCAATATCGCGCATTCCTGCGCGGAGAAAAAACCCGCTTCTTGCTGCGCATGTTCCTGTACGGCTTTTTGCGCAACGGTTTCGTCCACAGGGTTATTTTCCGGTTTCAGTCTGGGCGTAATCCACGCCCCGGACAGCAGCTCGCCGACCAGCGCCGCGTCGGCCGGTCCGGCATGACTCTGATCAGCCGCCCAGTTGCCGCATAACTGATCGAATCCTCTCTCGCTCAATACCACAGGCTGTTCGATGTTGATCACAAAACGCAGATAACGCAGCGTGTCTTTCCACTTATCCGGTGTCATCATCAGCCAAGTCAGCATAAACGCCGTGCTGAGCAGCGTCAGCAGCGTTGCCAGCTTCCATAGCCAGTGCCGCCGCCACAGCATGCGCATCCGAAACCAGAGTCCGGCGGGCTGCCACCACGGCCGGATCGCCTGCTGATGAATATTCGCCAATATCGACGCCAACACATTCTGTTCCTCGCGATGATGCCACGCATTGAACCACACTGGCCGGAATCCTTCACGCTTGAGGTTGGCATGCAGATAATTCATCACCGAACTTTTACCGCTGCCCCATTCGCCGGTAATCGCTATCGTCAGCGGCGGCTGGGTATTTTCATTGGTCAGGAAACGCGCCAACCCCAGCGCAACCTGCCGCGAACCAACCAGATCGATTCGCCCCGGCCCGGCGGGTTGATCGGACACGCCGAGATTGGCAATGCTGCGCGCGGGTTGCTGTTGCGCCTGCCGGTTTTGCCGCGCGCGCAATCCAAACGTCGCGGCATACAACAACAAAACCAGCAGCAGAACGAGATAAAACCATGGCGCGGGATAACGTTGATAAGCCAAATGTTGGTCTTTTTCTTTATCGGCGATCGACAGGATCATTTCATCATTATCAACAAGATTCGCCTCGGCATTATTACTTTGCAATTGCCAATTCTTACCGCTATCGTTAGTTGACAGGATCGTACCGCCTTCCCCCACTGCCCAACCATGCCGCGCATCAATAAACATGACGCTCTGAAGCCAAACTCTCGTGTCGCTATTTTGTTTCTGCCAGCTTTTCCCGCCATCAGCGGTCGACAGGATCGTGCCGCCATATCCCACCGCCCAGCCCCTCTGCGCATCGACAAACGTCACGCTGGAAAGCAGAATCCCCGTGTCGCTCGTCTGCAGCTGCCAGCTTTTCCCGCCATCAGCGGTCGACAGGATCGTACCGTCACTTCCCACCACCCAACCGCGCTGCGCATCGATAAACGTCACGCTGTTAAACCAGGCCTCCCTGCCGCTCGCCTGCGGCTGCCAGCTTTTCCCGCCATCAGCGGTCGACAGGATCGTACCGCCACTTCCCACTACCCAGCCGCGCTGCGCATCGATAAACGTCACGCTGTAAAGCCGGGCCTCCGTGCCGCTCGCCTGCGGCTGCCAGCTTTTCCCGCCATCAGCGGTCGACAGGATCGTACCGCCACTTCCCACCACCCAGCCGCGCTGCGCATCGATAAACGTCACGCTGTAAAGCCGGGCCTCCGTGCCGCTCGCCTGCGGCTGCCAGCTTTTCCCGCCATCAGCGGTCGACAGGATCATACCGCCATATCCCACCGCCCAGCCGCGCTGCACGTCTATAAAAAAAATGCTTTGTAAATCCTCGCGGAATCGCTTTTCAGTATCGGATAGCCCGTCTTCCGCGCGCGAAATGCCCTGCGCATTGCCTTTTAGCTGCTGGCCGGCTTCCGGCGCTATTATCAGCTGCCGTTGCGGTTTCTCTTCCACAGATTCCAGAGGTTCCGGCTGATTGACACGCTGCTGTTGCCAGGTAATACCGCCATCGAGACTGTGAATAATCAGGCCGTCATCGCCAACAGCCCAAACCCGTTCGCCCAGAACGAATACATCTTTCAAATCCGATCGAATCACCGGCAGGCGTTTGAATGCATTGCGTTCATAAGGATACAACCAGAAACCGGCGCTAAGCCAGGCAGCAGGACTGTGCCAGGATGCGTTCACCCGGAACGCATCCGGGTGCGGTTTTTGCTGCGCAGCGAACCAGGTTGCACCAATCGCGAGCAGCGTAGCTGAAACAAACAGCAGCCAGAACCCTCGCCGGCTGACCCACGACAGCAAGCCGGATGATGGGTTATTGTTTCTGTTGCTTTGCGTGGCCTTTTCCATGCGGATTCTGCTGTGATTGACCGGTTAATTCAGCATTTTATTATGCACGATGGCATGCCGGATTACTGTGACTTAAATCGCGCCACAATGCGGCACTAGCACGCACACCAGAACAATCCAGATCACGCACAACCGGTTATGACGAAATATAAGCATAATTGAAATCGCCTGCTTTTAACAGACTGTCAAAACACGTGCGACCAGCAACCCGCTGCATCGCCATTCCTGTTGATGATACACTTGCATGACGTGTTCAATTTCCAGCTTCATCGTGTGCACAGTTTATTCAGGCTCATCATTCCATTGCTTTTTCAGGGCGCTGTTCTGGCCTGTACTTTCATCCTGACGGCACTGCCAGTTGCCGGACAGGCACCGGGTGCGCAGGACACCATCATACTCAGTCCGATCAACGTCACGGCGACGCGTACCGAACGGCAGGCCAGTGAAATTCCGAATGCGCTGACGCATTTTGACCGCTATCCGCAACAGAATTTTCAGCCGGGCGTCACACTCGACGAATTTGCACGCAGTACACCGGGTGTTTTTTTTCAGAATCAGGCCAACTTTACCCAGGATTTGCGCATCGCCATCCGTGGTTTTGGCGCACGCTCGGCATTCGGCGTGCGCGGCATTCAGATGCGTGTCGACGGTATTCCGCAAACACTGCCGGATGGCCAGACTCAGCTTGATTCCATCGATCCGGGTATGATCGAACATATGGAAATTGTGCGCGGTCCACTGGCCTCTTTATATGGCAATGCTTCCGGCGGTATGATCGGCATGACGACGCTGGAAGCACCGCGTGAACGGTTTGCTGTATCGCCACGGCAGGTGTTCGGCCAATATGGTTTATTCAAGTCCGAATTATTTGCTGGCGGACGGCATGAGCGCTTTGATTACACCGTATTCGGCTCGCACCTGCAGCAAAACGGCTGGCGCGATCACAGCGCTGTCGAGAATTATTTCACCCAGACCAAACTGAACTTCAGGGTGAACGATGACTCCGATCTGATGCTGCTGTTCCGCAAGTTTTATTCTCCCGAGGCCAGGGATTCCGGCGCACTGACGCTGGCGGAAGTCCGCCAGAATCCGGCCCAGGCGGCGACGCGCAACCGTCAGTTCAATGCCGGCGAAGAAATCGACCAGGAACAGGCAGGCATACGTTTTCGCACAAAACCATCCGCCAGTCAGGAACTGTCTTTCACCGCGCATATGCTGCATCGTGATTTTCAAAACAGGCTGCCGTTATTCGACGGCGGACAGGTGCAGTTTGACCGTCATGTCGGTGGCGTCTCGTTGCAGTACACCAACGATCACCGACTGTTCAACCGTCCCAATCGGCTGATTACCGGCGTCGATTACGGCATCCAGAACGATGATCGTCAGCGGTTTAACAATGACTCGGGCAGGCGCGGCGCTTTGGTGCTGAATCAGGCCGAACGCGTACAGAATGTCGGGCCTTTTTTTCGTAGCGAATGGCGCGCGCGGGATAAACTTGACCTCGTGCTAGGCGGGCGCTGGGACTGGTTTCTTTTTGAAGTGAAAGATCACTACCGTGACGACGGCAATCAATCCGGCCGCAAAACGCTGTCGCAGGCCAGCGGTACCACGGGTGTAGTCTATCACCTGAACAACCAGCATCAGATTTATGCCAATGTCGCATCGATTTTTGAAACACCCACCACCACCGAATTGATCAATAATCCTTCGGGCATAGGCGGTTTTAATTCCAATCTGAGTCCACAGACCTCGCTGAGCCAGGAATTAGGCGTGCGCGGCGCAACGCATGGTTTTCAGTACGAAACCACGCTGTTTTACATTTACACCTGGAATGAGATTCTACCGTTTGAGCGGCCCGAGTTGCCCGGCCGCGCTTTTTTCCGCAACAGCGGCCAATCCAGCCGCCTCGGTGTGGAAACCCGGCTGGCGACGCCTGAATGGAAAGGATTACGGGGTGAAGTCAGTTACACACTTTCTGATTTTGAGTTCGAAAAATATACGATTAATCATGCCAGTCTGAACGGCAACGCCTTTCCGGGCGTTCCCAGACACCGCTGGGAAGGTTTGCTGCGCTATACGCATCCGCTGGGCTTCTTCAGCCAGCTTCATGTCCAGCGCGTCGGTGCTTTTTATGTCAACGACAATAATACTGACGCGAATAATGCGTATAACCTGGGACAACTGCTGTTCGGCTGGGGCACGCGCTACCGCTGGCTGGATGGATCGGTTTTTTTCGGCATCAATAACCTGTTCGACGAGCGCTACAACGCCAATACGCGCATCAACGCCGCTTTTGGCCGCTACTATGAGCCCGGCGCGCCATTCAATGTTTATGGTGGTTTGCGGATTCGCATAATGCCGCTGTAAAACTGCACTGCCCGGCCAAATGACTTGGCCAGACCTTGAGACGAACATCCAACAATGTTACATTCTGATCAATTCCAATCAAGAATTCGAGGTATTAACATGCTTTATCCATTTCTATCAGCAACTCGACTGAAAACCGCCCTGATCATCATGCTGCTGGTTTCACTAGGCGGCATATTTTTGACATCCAGTGTATACGCCCAACGCATGCAAACTGCATTTGACGTCAAGTTGGTTGCGCGTGGCCTGTTCCATCCATGGGGAATGGCTTTTCTGCCGGACGGTAGAATGCTGGTAACCGAACGTGCTGGCCGTTTGCGCATCGTCACGCCTGACGGTCAAATCTCGGATTCCGTCAAAGGCGTGCCTGCTGTGTTCGCTGAACAACAAGGCGGCCTGCTCGATGTGGCGCTTGATCCAAATTTTGCAACCAACCGGCTGATTTACCTGTCGTATGCCGAGCCTGCCGGTGCAGCTGCGAGTACTGCCGTCGCCCGGGCGGAGCTTACCGGTGATACGCTGAAACATCTCAAAGTGATTTTCCGCCAGGAACCCAAAACTGTCGGCGCGCAACATTTCGGCTCGCGGCTGGTTTTCGCACCGGACGGCAATTTATTCATCACGCTGGGTGATCGCGGCAATCAGATGGAAGAAGCGCAGAATACCGCCAATCATATCGGTGCAATCATCCGCATCCGGCCGGATGGTTCGATTCCTGACGACAATCCGTTTGTCAAAGATTCGAGGGCAAAACCGGAAATCTGGTCATACGGTCACCGCAGCGTGCAAGGCGCGGCGATTCACCCGGAAACCGGGGAATTATGGATTCATGAGCACGGCCCGCGCGGCGGCGATGAAATCAACATCCCCAAACCCGGCAAAAACTATGGCTGGCCCAACGCGAGTTACGGCGTGCATTATTCCATGCTGCCCATCAAGGATGCACATGCCGAACAGGGTTATGAAGAGCCGGTTTATTACTGGACGCCATCCGTCGCGCCTTCCGGCATGCTGTTTTATACCGGCGGACTGTTTCCGGGCTGGCGAGGCAATCTGTTTGTCGGCACGCTGGCCGGCCAGCACTTGATCAGACTATCAACCAGTCACGACAAAGTTTTGAGTGAGGAACAACTGCTGCAGAATACGCTGCGCTTCCGTGATGTGGAACAAGGGCCTGATGGCGCCATTTATCTGCTGACTGACGAACCTGATGGCAAGATTCTAAAACTGGCGCCTGCTGAAAAGCAATGATGAACATTCGCTGGAAAGCGATATACTGCATGCCATTCCGGTCACTGGGAATATCTTGAAGTCGTATCGGAGAAAACGGCGTTCCAAGTGATTTTAAGTGCGCGAAATGGCGGCCTGCAAGTTCCTGCTGACGAAAACTATTACATCTGGCTCTGCAGCCAGTTTTGCAATCCGACTTTCTGAATCAGATCGAGTTGAGTTTCAGCCCAGTCAATATGTTCCTCGGTATCTTCGAGAATGCTTTCAAAAATCTCGCGGGAAACGTAATCTTTCGCAGCTTCGCAGGCGGCGATCGCCGCCACCAGCGTTTCATGAGACGTACGTTCCAGTCTCAGATCGCAGGCAATGCACTCATCGGCTTTTTCACCGATCATCAAGCCGCCCAGATCCTGCAGGTTCGGCAAACCTTCCAGCAACAGAATGCGTTCAATCAACGCATCCGCATGTTTCATTTCTTCGATCGATTCATCGTATTCATGCTTGCCCAGACTCTCCAAGCCCCAGTTTTTAAACATCCGGGCATGTAAAAAATACTGATTGATCGCGGTCAATTCATGCTGCAACTGACGATTCAGCCATTGAATAATCTCTGCATTCCCTTTCATCATTCGTCTCCTTAGGCAATAGTGAAATAACTGCTTGCTGAAAAGCCTTCACGCGTCCGTTCCTATCGCGCTGAGGTAAGACAACGGCACTCTGAATCGGTTCTATTCAATAGCAACCATGTCGATGCAGCTCAACAACCCGATAAGCATGCTGTATCCTGTTCAGGAGCATGCACAGCGGCTTTTTGCATACGCGTCTGGTCCAACACTGCTTTCGCGTTACAAGCACATATACCACATTGCTCAGTCACGCCAAGACAGCTTTTCAAGTCACGCATCCGTTCAGCGCCATTATACACTGCTTCACGAATCGCACCGTCTGTTACTCCCTTGCAAATACATATATACATAATGACTGCCTTAATCCTAAGTTTCAAGTGTATTTTTATGCACGACTAAAAATTTACCAATGCCTGCCAAGCTCAGAATGAGAACGAAAATCAAATGAAAGTTGAATTAATAATAACCGCTAATAAGAATGATTCGTAATTATATTCTAGTTATTAAATATTGCAAGCGAATTCATCATGAAAAACCGGACTTTTCTCAACATTGCCGAGAAAGACTGTGTAATCAGGCGATAATTCCGGCTTGACGGACTAAATAACGCTATACAATAAGTCCATCCATCGCCAACTTAACTAGCCGGAAAACTTGAGAAACCAATGAAAACAATTTACCTGGTTGCGGGCGCCCGTCCGAATTTTATGAAAATCGCGCCGATCGTTCGTGCGTTGAATACGAGGAAAACGCTGACCTACCGGATTATTCACACTGGGCAGCATTATGATCCGGAAATGAACGATGTTTTTTTTGAAGAGCTCGGTATACCGCAACCCGATATATTTATGGGGATCGGCGGCGGCACCCATGCGCAACAGACCGCAAAAATCATGATCGCATTCGAAGATTATTGCCTGCATAACAGGCCCGACGCTGTGCTCGTTGTTGGTGATGTCAATTCCACACTGGCATGTTCAATCGTCGCCAAAAAACTGCACATTCCGGTCGCGCATGTCGAAGCCGGTCTGCGTAGCGGCGATATGCGCATGCCTGAAGAAATCAATCGTCTGGTCACCGACAGTATTTCGGACTGGTTTTTTGTCACTGAACCGAGCGGCTTACAGCATCTGAAACACGAAGGAAAACCGGATCATGCGATTTTTCATGTCGGCCATGTCATGATCGACAACCTGCTCTATCAAACCGAGAAACTCACGCACATAGACATCAGCAGCTTTCCCACCACACCGTTTAAAATCGCGCAGCATGCTGCTGGGAAACGCTACGGCGTCGTCACGCTGCACCGCCCGAGCAATGTCGACGATGCTGAAACATTCATCCGCATCAGCTGCGCGCTCAAAACAATCGCGCAGGAGCTGCCGCTTATGTTTCCGGTGCACCCGCGCACCCGAGGAAATCTTGAAAAATTTGCCATCGATCTAGGGCCCAATGTCACGCTGATCGGCCCACAAGCTTATATGTCGTTTTTGCACTTATGGAAAGATGCCGCAGTTGTGCTGACCGACAGCGGCGGTTTACAGGAAGAAACCACCGCACTTGGCGTTCCGTGTGTCACGCTACGCGAAAATACCGAACGCCCGGTTACTATTGAAGAAGGCACAAACCTGCTGGTTGGCACCGATCCGGATCGGATTATTACAGCGGTTCAAAAGATCCTGCACAATCCGGCCAAATCATGCCGACGTCCGGAATTATGGGATGGCAAAGCTGCTGAACGCATTATCACCATTCTGGCTGCGGCGCTCGAGGCAACATAAAACCACATTAAAAATAGCAATCAAATACTTACAACACAAATTTCTCAACCGACAACTTTAGAGACAATAGCCATGCAAACTTTAATTCCGGTTATTCTATCTGGCGGCTCAGGCACACGGCTCTGGCCGCTTTCGCGTGAAAAACATCCCAAGCAATTATTATCGCTGGTCAGCGACGATTCATTATTGCAGGCGACGGTGCGTCGCATGGATGGTCTCGGCGACATCGACGTCAAAGATCCGATTGTCGTCTGCAATGAAGAATACCGCTTCGTGATCGCCGAGCAACTGCGCATCATGTCACGCAACGGCGCCATTCTGCTCGAGCCCTGCGGTCGCAATACCGCACCCGCATTGACTGTTGCTGCGTTGGCGGCGTTACAGCAAAGTGATGACCCCATTTTACTGGTCATGCCATCCGATCATGTCATCATCGATCTGGAAGTCTTCAAAACGGCTGTTTTACATGGGATACAACTTGCGATACAAAACCATATCGTTACCTTCGGCATTACCCCGGACAAGCCGGAAACTGGCTACGGCTATATCGAGACCGGCGACAAAATGGATCAGAATGCCTACCACATCGCCCGTTTTGTCGAAAAACCGGAAAAGGAAGCCGCCCAGGCTTACCTTGATGCCGGATCGTTTCTGTGGAACAGCGGCCTTTTTCTGATGCACGCATCAATCTGGTTGCAGGCAATAGAACTGTGTCATCCGGAAATCCTCGTTGCCTGCCGGGCGGCATGGAATGGTGGCTCAATCGACGGTGACTTCACTCGCCTGGAAAAAAGCAGTTTCGAGCAATGCACCGGCATTTCGATTGACTATGCGGTGATGGAACACATTGCTCAGGGTGAAAACCCGCAGCTGCCGCAGGGTGCAGTAATACCGCTGGCCGCAGGCTGGTCCGATGTTGGCGCATGGGATTCGTTATGGCATGTCCTGCCTAAGGACCAAGGCGGTAATGTCGCGCAAGGTGATGTACTGCTGCATGAATGCCGCAACACGCTGGCGATTTCCGAGAGCCGTCTGGTCACCTGTATCGGCATTCAGGATATGATCGTCGTGGAAACACCCGACGCTATTCTGGTTTCACATAAAGACAAAACACAGGACGTTAAAAAAATCGTCGACAATTTGAAGGAAACAGGACGTTCCGAGAGTCATCTGCATCGCAAGGTTTTCCGTCCCTGGGGTTGGTACGACAGCATTGATTCCGGAGATCGCTTTCAGGTCAAGCGCATCGTCGTCAAACCCGGCGCATCCTTGTCGCTGCAAATGCATCATCATCGTGCAGAACACTGGATCGTCGTGCGCGGTACCGCCCGTGTCACGCGGGACGACGAAAGCTACCTGGTCACCGAAAATGAATCCACCTACATCCCCATCGGTACCCGGCACCGCCTGGAGAATCCTGGTCGTGTGCCGCTCGAAATGATCGAAGTGCAATCCGGCTCCTACTTGGGTGAGGATGACATTGTTCGCTTTGAAGATATCTATGGGCGGGATAAATAAATGATTTGTTAAAGGAGTGGTAAAATCGCCTGTATTCACCATTCCTGTCCGGCGTCACCTAAACACTTAAAACAAACAACTTGACGATCATCCCCACAGCCACAAAAAATGCCAGCCAGGCAAATCCTTTCTGTATCCTCGCTCCTGAAAAACAGCTTGCCAGCTTATAGCCCGCGAGCATCCCCACCAAAGCTCCGCCAGCAAAAGGCGTTGCCACCGTCCAGTGCATGGTGCCCATAAATACCGATGAAACCGCTCCGACGGCTGAGATAAGCGCGATTACCGCCAGTGATGTCGCCAGAATGGACTGCATGTCCAAAAAAGTGTATTTTTTGAGCGCCGGAACCACAATAAAACCGCCGCCGACCCCCAGCAGGCCGGACAGAAATCCGGCTAACAATCCCGACAAAGTCAATGCACGCGCGCATGGCCAGGTCCAGATCAGGCGGCCATCTGCATTACCTGTCATGCAGGGCATCTCAGGTACTGGATGATGGTGCATGACATCAGCCGGGATGTCATGACTATCTTGCCTGCTCTTGATCAGCATATTGACTGCGACATAAGCCAGCACCGCGGCAAACAAAAGAACCAATGGCTCTTGCGGCAATCGCTGCGCGGACCAGAGTCCGGCGGGAGAAGCCAGCGAACCGGCCAAAGCAATCAGACCAGCGGCGCGATAGCGCACCTTCCCTTGCTTTAGTCCGATCAGCGCGCCAACCGTGGCTGACATACAGACCGCCAGCAGCGCAACCGGAACAGCCTCTGCGATATTTAAATGCAATCCGAAAATCAGCAATGGCACGGCAATAATCGCGCCACCCGCGCCTGTCAGTCCGAGCACAATTCCGGTAACCGATCCAAGCAGACAACTTAATAATAGGGATTCCATACGATATCCACTCTATTGATATTTAGAGATGCCCTTTAATGTTTTTTGCGCGGCCGTGCAAGCCATTCCCGGCCTTTCAGCATACCCTCCCAATAGAGCCACGGGAAAAGCGTTTGTTTGAAAAACCAGTAGAGTTTCCTCGGCACCGAAGGTTTCAACGGAAACGTCGGCATTAACCGGCCGCCAAACCCGAATTCAGCCAGAATGACCTTGCCGTTTTCCACCGTCAACGGGCAGGCGCCGTAACCGTCGTATACCAGCGGCAACGCTTCGTCCTCCTTGTCAGCCAGCAGATTTTCCGCAACGACGACAATTTGCTTTCTGACCGCGGCAGCCGTTTTCGCGTTCGGTGACGAACAGGCATCGCCCAGTGCAAAGATATTCGGATAATCCGGATGTTGCAACGTCTTTTCATTGACTTTGCAGAAACCGCCTGCATCCGCCAAAGGGCTGCTTCTTAGAAAATCCGGCGTCATTTGCGGTGGCGTGACGTGCAGCACGTCAAACTTCCGTTCTTCCAGTCGCACATTTCCATTCGCGTCCTTGATTTCAAAATACGCCGTTCTGGCATCGCCATCCACTTTAACCAGATTGGCATTGAAATTAAGTTTGGCATTGTAACGTTCAACATAGCGCATCAATGCCGGCACATAATCCGCGACACCGAACAGCACCGCGCCGGCGGTAAAAAATTCAACATCAATTTCCTCAAGACAACCGCTTTTCAGCCAGTGATCGCAGGAAAGATACATGGCTTTCTGCGGCGCACCCGCACATTTAATCGGCATCGGCGGTTGAGTGAACAGCGCCCTTCCTTGCCTAAGCTTCTGCGCAAGGGACCAGGTATAAGGCGCCAGATCAAACCGGTAATTCGAAGTCACGCCATTTTTGCCCAGCGTTTCTTCCAAGCCCTCGATTTTTTCCCAAGCAAGGCGCAAGCCTGGGCAAACAATGAGCTGACGATAGCCGATTGATCGCCCGTCTGCCAGTCTGACCCGGTTGTTGCCCGGATCGAAATCCGACGCTGCCGCATGAATCCACTCCGCACCATCGGGAATCACCTCCGACATCCTGCGCACGGTTTTATTGATTTCATATGCGCCGCCGCCCACCAAGGTCCAGGCAGGTTGATAGTAATGCTTGTCATTCGGTTCAATGATTGCGATACGCAACGCTGGCCGACGCTTCAACAGACTTGCCGTTACACCGATACCGGCAGCACCGCCGCCGACAACGACAACATCGAACGCGTTACCCCAATTGCAGGCATCAATCGTTGTATGATGAACTTCATTAACAGCCTCTTCCTGTTTCGTCATACTATACAGTGCGGTGGCCCGCCTGCCTGAACCACAAAATGCCAGTACCGGGCCGGGTAATTCATCTATTAATTTCCGGAACGCCTCGCCACGCTCTACGGGTATCGTACCTAACTGCACTGGCAGATAGGCGAACGCCAAACCTTGCGCCTTGGCTTCCTGTTCAAGCAATTCGCTGGTCGGCTGGTGCTCGCCACCTTCAAAATCAGGCCGGTTGCAGATAATTGATTTGTAGCCCGAGGCCGCGACTTCTTCCAGATCATCCAGACTGATCTGACCTGTTACCGACAATTTCTCATCCAGCTGGACAATTTCAATATTCATCGTTATCTCCTTGTTTCAAAGGTCGATCAAGTAGCGCACTCACACCGCGCAGCAAGAATCTGATGCGCATATATTAAGCACATGCCCTGCCATTTATCTCCAGCGCCGTCAATTAATGTTTCTCCTTAGGATTGCCACAATATAGTTCATACAATGTCTGTATGACATACATAGCTTCCGTGCTGGACAGGCTGTAGTAGATATATTTGCCCTTGCGTTCGGTTGTCACCAGCCCTTCTTCCCGCAACACGGTAAGTTGCTGGGACAACGTCGGCTGGCGGATATCCAGCAGCGTTTCCAGTTCGCCTACGTTTCTGGCGCCCTGGCTTAATTGACACAGAATCAGCAAACGATCTTCATTTGCCAGTGTTTTTAATAACGTACACGCTTGCGAAGCGGAAGCGCGTACCGCAGTAATATCCGGTAGTAAATCGTTATTCATCACTTTTTTATTTTGCAATCCAAATCATTGTTTTTTTAAACGTAACGAATGCATTACGATGCCGCACCACTTTTCCGTGCATGTCCGGCAATTTCAAACAGCAGCATACCTGCCAGCATTGCGATAACAAATAAAATCGCTTTTTCGCTACCCGTTCCTGCCATAACCAGAGCCGGCCCCGGACAGAATCCGGCAGTACCCCACCCCGCGCCAAAAAGAAAACTACCCGCAAGCAGGCGCTTATCAATCACGCGGGAAGTGGGCACATTAACCGGCAAACCCAGAAAACTCGTTGACCGCCGCCGAGCAATAAAAAACGCAACAGCGGAAACAGCAACCGCACCGCCCATCACCCATAATAGCGACGGGTTCCATTGACCGGCTATATCCAGAAACGCCAGAACGATGGCTGGATTGACCATGCCGGAGAGAATCAATCCAAAACCAAAAACCAATCCTGAAATCAATGCGGTGAACAACACAATCGATTTACGCATGACAAGCCTCACTTTAACAAACCATCACACAATGACATGTCGCAGCAGATAAACCACTGCAAAACCGGTAGACATAAACATCAACGTGGCCACAATGGATCGCGGCGAGAGCCTTGCCATACCACAAACCCCGTGGCCACTGGTGCAACCCGAGCCTAGCCGTGTCCCAAAACCGACCAGCACACCGGCAATAACCAGCATCATGTCGCTGGCCTGAATCTGCACATCCGGGAGACTGAAAAACTGCTGCCATACCAAAGTTGACACAATCAAACCGAAAACAAATGCCAGGCGCCAGTCCAGATCGCGCCAGCTAAAATGCAGCAGGCCGCCGACAATACCGCCAACAATCCCTGAGATACCGGCTATGCGCCCATTGGCAAGCAAAAACAGCGTTGTCGCCAGTCCTATGAGCACTCCACCAGCCAGCGCCAGCCAAGGTATGTCAATTTCTACAATCGTCTGTTCTATACTCATTTCACACTACGCCTCCAGATACAATCGTCAATGAAACAAAGTGCTATCTACATCACTAATTAATCAAAAATATAATATTGAATCATGATATATATTTTGATATATTGATGTCAAGTTGAATATTTTACTTTTTCTCATACACACCAAGGAGTTAATAATGTCCCTGAATATTGGAGCTTTTTTTGATCCTGCCACTTGGACGGTCAGCTATGTCGTCTATGACCAACCACATGGTAAATGCGCCATTATCGACCCTGTGCTGGATTACAATCCCAAATCAGGACGCATCAGCACAACTTCTGCTGACCGGATTATCGCGTTTGTTCAGCAACAGCACCTGACGGTCGACTGGATACTTGAAACGCATGCGCACGCGGATCACTTATCCTCCGCACATTACCTGAAAGGCAAACTGGGCGGAAAAATTGCCGTTGGTGAAAACATTCCCGCCGTACAACAAACATTCAAAAAACTGTTCAACCTTGGCGATGAATTTATACCGGACGGCCACCATTTTGATCATCTGTTTGCTGACAATGAAACATTCCCGGTTGGACAATTGACCGGAAAAGCACTGTCAACGCCCGGCCACACGCCCGCGGATCTGGCGTATCAGTTTGAAGACGCGATCTTTATCGGTGACACGCTGTTCATGCCGGATGTCGGCAGCGCGCGCGCCGATTTTCCAGGCGGCGATGCGCATGCCCTCTACCGTTCGATCCGGAGATTGCTTGCCTTTCCGGCTGAAACCCGTTTATTCATGTGCCATGATTACCCGCCAGCTGATCGTGAACCAGCCTGGGAAACCACCGTTGCAGCCGAACGAGCGCACAATATTCACGTACATGACGGAATCGACGAAAGCGCATTCGTCACGCTGCGGACACAACGTGATGCAACACTTGACGCACCGGTTTTGCTGCTGCCTTCGGTACAGACCAACATCCGTGCAGGCGAAATGCCGCCACCGGAAGATAACGGCGTGTCCTACTTTAAAATACCCATTCGGCGATAAGTCGAATAACTTGATCCAAGTCGGTTCTCACCAATCTGATCGGTGATAGTATGAAAATTCTAGTCTGGCTTCATGCGCGGGTTATCCCGGCGAAAACACGGTAATCAATGAAGGGAGGAAAATACAATGTCACATACGGAACTTTCACGGCGGAAATTTCTGCAATACACTACTTTCGGCGCCATTGCATCGGCATTACCCGGCTTGAGCCGGAGTGAAGAACGCCTGATCAATAAGGACCCTGACCATAACTTCAAACCGGACGTGGAACTGGAGTTACACACACGGACAGCGGAAGTCCCGATTCTGCCGGGTGCAAAGACCCATGTTTTTCAATACACAGGAAAGCTGCTGAAAGGGCCGACGCAAACCATCAAAACGCTGCCCGGCTATTTGGGCCCCATTTTGAATTTCGAACGCGGCCAGAAAGTTCGCATTTTCTTTTATAACCACATTAACGAGCCGGTTATCACCCACTGGCATGGACTGCACGTGCCGCAAAAAATGGACGGACACCCGATGTACGAAATTTATAATGGGGAACGTTATGTGTATGAGTTTGAAATCGACAACCCGGCCAGCACCTACTGGTATCACTCACATACGCACGATATGACCGCTACTCAGGTTTATCAGGGACTGGCTGGCATGATCACCGTGCGTGACGCCGAGGAACAAAAGCTGGCGCTGCCCGCCGATGATTATGAAATCCCGCTGATCATTCAGGACCGGCAATTCACCGCCGGCAATCAATTCCAGTATCTGCACGGCATGCACCGGCGCATGATTGGTTTCCTGGGCGACACGATTCTCGTAAATGGTCAGGCTAACAACGTGATTCCGGTTAAAACACGCGCTTACCGCCTGCGCTTGCTGAATGGCTCCAATTCACGCATCTATAAACTGGGTTGGAGTGACGGCACCCCGCTGACCGTTATCGGTACCGATGGCGGCTTGCTCGAAAAACCGGAAACCATGTCCTATGTCATGCTTGCACCCGCGGAACGGCTTGAGTTGTGGATGGATTTCACCGGTCGCGATATTGGTTCCGAACTCACTCTGCAAAGCCTGGACTATAAAGGTGGCGGACCGCAAATGGGTGGTATGGGTGGCATGCGCGGCAGGGGCCGCGGCGGCATGACAGGCAGCGGACTCGCGCAAGGCAAGGCCTTTCCGGTTATCACATTCAGCATTGCCGAAAAAACAGACGATTCTCCGGCGCTACCAAACAGGCTTGTCACCATGAAACGCCTCGGCGCTGCGGATTTAACCCATCCCGATAGAATCGTGCCAATTGCCATTGGCATGCGGCATATGACATTCCAGCTTAACGGCCGCACATTCAGTATGCACGATCACCTGGACAGTGAGCGCATACCACTCGATTCCATTCAGAAAATCCGCATCTTTCATGACAGCGACATGGGGGGGATGGGGATGGGTGGTGGAGGCATGGGAATGATGAGCATGATGCATTCAATGCCGCATCCGATTCATCTGCATGGCCAGCAGTTTCAGATTGTGTCGCGCAAACGGAACAGGCCAGGCAGCGCTTATGACACCGTCAAGGAAGGCTTCATCCATAGCGGCTGGAAAGACACCGTGCTTGTCATGCCCGGCGAGGAAATCGAAATTATCAAACCATTCCAGCACTTTACCGGACTGTTTCTATATCATTGCCATAACCTTGAACACGAAGACATGGGCATGATGCGAAATTTTGAGGTTTATTAATCCTCTTGATAAAAGAGCTACTCTGATGCATATCTCCCGCCGTAACTTCCTTGGATTGAGCGGCGCAACTGCTTTCGCTGCATGCGCACCCGGCGTCTTCTCAGCCCAGCCGCTGTTGAACGCCCTGCCGGATACATTCGTCCCATCCGATATTAAAAGCTTGCAGACGCTGTCCCGGCAAAGAACACGCATGCTGGGCTATCCGGTTAATATGAATATACCGCCGGCGGCATTTTTCGAATGGCGGCAGAAACTGCATGAAGCCGGATTGAATCAATTCAATTTCAATAATGTCGGCGATCCGTTCAAGCACAGCCATTTCGGTTTCAATACCCATGACTTTGAACGGGAGCTCATTGAACGATTCGGTCAGCTTTACGGTTTCAGTCACAGCAATATCTGGGGATTTTTGTCTCACAGCGGAACCGACAGTAACATGCATGGCATCTTCATCGGACGTACCCTGCTGCAAAGCCGTACCGGCGTTATGCCAAAAATTTATTTCACGCGCGAGGCGCACTATTCCATTCAGATCCTTGCGCATCTGCTCAATCTCGACCGGGTCGAAGTCGACACCCTGGCTGACGGCAGCATGAACATAGCCGATTTTGAAGCCAGGCTGAAAACCAACCCGAATCATCCGGCGCTTGTCGTTGCAACCATTGGAACCACCTTCAAGGGCGCAGTGGATTCCATCGACGACATTCAAAACAAGCTCGTCGGCCGTGCATCCTATCTTCACCTCGATGCGGCGCTGTTCGGTGGTTATCTGCCGCATACCGCATTTGCCAATGAGTTGCTGCATACCGGATCAGCCGGACAGACACGCTACCACTCGATCGCCGTATCCTGCCACAAATTCTTTGGCTTTCCCGCGCCCGCCGGATTGTTTATCACCACGCGAGCCATTTTTGATGAATTCGAGACGCAATTCAGCAAAATGCATAACCCCGAATACCTATTGCAAATCCCCGGCACCATCACCTGCTCGCGTGATGCAGTCAAACCGGCCGAGTTTCACTTTTACAGCTCGACCGAGGCGTTTTCGCGGCAGGCACATGACGCGCGGAATATGCTGGAAGCCACCGATTACCTGCTGCATGAAATGCAGAGCCGTTTCAGCCATCTGGCACCGATGCGCAGTAATCCGCGCTCGGTCATCATTTATTTCAGAAAGCCGGCGGACAGCATCGTTGAACGCTACACGCTGGCAACCATGGTCAGCGGACAAAACGGGAATACCGGAAATGCCACACCATACGCTCACGTCGTCGTCATGCCGCATGTCAGCAAACGGATTATCGATCGCTTTCTGGGTGATCTTTCCAAATCCGGCTCCTGAGTGTTTGAAGCATTCCACACGCTCCACGCCATTCCCGTCCTCATAAATCAGCAGTCTGCATCAAGCGGTTAATCTTCTGTCTGAAAGACTGATCTCCAAACGGTACTTTATACGCTAACCGGACTGCCGGATTCATGACCACCTCAGCCGAAACCATAGTTGTTGCGCGAACAGCTTTTACATATTAAGATGTTTTTGAATTTGCGCTTCAGCCTGTCTGTGTAAATGCAATCTGAGAACAAACGAGCGCGGGCGTCTGCTACATAACTACATTTCATCCATTAAACGTCAGAAAAGAGAAGAAGCACACCGAAACAAAACAAAAGCGGATTAATAATCAACCCATCAAGGAGCTGTTATGTCGAACATCGCTGGCAAGGCCTATGCCATGAACGTGATCACCCCGATACGCTGGTACACAACCTGGACAAACAAGCTGTTCTTTAAAGCCGCAACCCTGCTGCCCAGCACACTGAAAGGATTGCAGACCTTATCTCTCATTCACTATGCCCGATGGGTCATTATTCCCAGAAATGGCTTTCCCCATCTTGATTCAAGTCAACCCAGAGAAGATCTGCATTATGCCTACATGCTTTTTTTCAGCAACTTCAATGGCAGCTGGGATCAGTATGTCGATTCATTCACTTTTGCCATACCTTCAGGACTCGACCTGTTCTGGAAATGGAATATTCGTTATCCCAAATCCGTTCCGTTGACGCCTTTTCACAACTATATCCGGCATAACCAGATTGATACAGCGCATTATTACAATGCCTACCCCATGGCGGCGTCCAACGATGTCAAATCAGCGCAAAAAATCAAAAAAGCACTGATCCGCTTCAACACCGAATCCAGCGACAAATCACCCGAGGATTTTCTGCAAGACTATTACCGGCTGCTCAACGATCTGCAACATCATTTCGGCGACATGAAACCCACGCCGATTGTCAGCCTGTCGTCTTACGAAGTCAAAAAACGCTACGAACAGACACGATTCTGATCCTGTCAATCACGCAAACCTCAAAAGGAAGACCAATATGGCTACAAAAAGTGGTAACGCAACCGCATTGACTGTCTTGTCGCCCATCAAAAATGGCGCTATCGGTGAAACTTCTTTTGCCGACATCACGCGCGAACGTTGCATGCGTTTGCCGATTCACGAACAAAGTCCACTGACTAAAGTGCCAAACACCTATCTGGCGCGTCTGTTTATTCTGGATGACGTATTTTACGAATCGCTGCCCGCCAATGACTCAATCTTCAATTTCTCAGATATCACCTCCATTTTTTTCGATTCCGCACGTAAAAAAGCACTGCCGCGCAAAGATCACCTGAAATCGAAGTATCTGGTTTTCTCCAGCAATTTCCATGGCGACCTGGATGCTTATCTTACCGGCATGTGGGAAAAATGGTCTTACATTGACAACAAAGGAGTTCAGCGTGATGTGCGCCATATCTGGGAACATTGCGTGGCATTCGACAAAGTCACCGATTGCGCCGGCTTTATCGCATACATTAAGAAATGTCAGTTTGAAGCCAGCCTCTTTTTTAATGGATCAACGGACGATTCATTGCAGGAACAACTGAAAGCGCTTTACCTGAAACAGGAATTTACCCAATTCGCGATGGAACATCAGGGAAAAAGCGCGGTTGAAATCCAGCAGGATTTCAAAGCATTTATAGCGCGTGTACAGCCTGAAAATTTGATTGCGCCGACATGGCCGCCGGGGAAGTCAACGCCTTGATGGGTGCTTTCAAATGATTTCCTATCACTGAAGACCGCTACAAAATCAAACCCTAACAGGAACAGGAACGATTCACCATGACAAAAGATCTCGATTTAACTGACATCCAGGGAAACATTATCAAGGCCTACGGCGCATATAATTATCAGAAAGCACGCTACCTGTTTTTGCGAATCAACAATGGAGACAAAGGCCGCAAATTTGTTGCCGCCATTACAACCAAAGTCACTACAGGAGTTTCCTGGAACAAATCCGGCGCCGGCCCCGCCGTCGAAAAACCGATGGCTACCACCAATATCGCCTTCACCTATGTCGGACTGAAAGCATTGGAACTGCCCACCGCTTCGCTGAGAGGTTTTCCGGAAGATTTCATGATGGGCATGGCAAAACGCAAGGATATTCTCGGCGACGATGGTCCCAGCGACCCGGAAAATTGGGATAATATCTGGAAAGAACGGGTTCATATCTGGATGTCGATCAATGCACAGAATACAGAAGCATTAATCGAACGTTACAACTGGGTTGTGCAGCAGGTCGAAGCTTCCGGCGGCGGCGTCACGCTGCTGACCGGCCACCGAGGCGATGCGGGAGAAGATGACCTGCCTTACCAGGAAGCCAGCGTTTTGTACGATGAAGCAGGCAACCCTACGCCCAAGGAACATTTCGGTTATACCGACGGTATCGGTGATCCGGTTTTTGAGGGGCAAACCAATCTATCCGCGCGCGTTCCGGGGCGCGGAAAACTGATGCGCGACGGCAGCTGGGCACCTTTGGCGACCGGCGAGTTCCTGCTCGGCCATGTCGACGAAGCCATGGAATACCCCAAAACGGCTCCGTCGCCGACCCTGCTGTCGCGTAACGGCACATATATGGTTTATCGCAAACTGCATGAAAACGTCGGCACCTTCAATCATTTTCTGGACGAACAAAGCAAAAGCTTTCCCGGCAGCAAGGAAATGCTGGCTGCAAAATTTGCCGGACGCTGGCGCGACAATGGCGCACCCATCGTCAAGGCACCCGATGACGCCAGCAAGGCGGAATGGGACAAAGCATTTGAAGCCGCTGATTTTGCCGAACAAAAACGTATGCTGACCGACTTTACCTACAATGATGACATTCATGGCGCAAAATGCCCTTACAGCGCGCACCTGCGACGCATCAATCCGCGCGGATCGCTGGAATACGGCGTAACCGGTGCTTATGAAACACCAGGCGCACTGGATGACCGGCGCAGAATTTTACGGCGCGGATTGCCTTATGGCAGCGTCAAAGACGCCACCCGGGATGACGGCAATCACGGCATCATTTTCATGGCGCTCAACGTGGATATTCAGCGGCAGTTCGAGTTTGTCCAGCAACAATGGATCAACTATGCCAATGATTTCAAGGAAGGCAACGACAAGGAGGTTTTACTGGGTAATCACGATGCCAGGCATCCCGGCAAAGTTGTCTTGCAGGTCGAACCCGGTTCCGGCAAGCCACCGCACTTCATCAACAACATTCCGCGCCTGGTTGAAACCCGCGGCGGAGATTACTTTTTCATACCGAGCATAACCGCCTTGAAACTGATCGCGGCAGGCATGGTTGATCCGACTTAGCGCTTAACAGACTGTTGAAACGATTACGACTGCGAGCACATATACCGAATCAATACGCTCCTTGTTCATTACATCACTGGAATTGGAATCATGACTAAAGAGACAAATACATTACAGGAAAAACTGACTCAATGGGCGCTCGCGCATCTGGACAGCATTTTTGCAATACTGCGCGTCGTCAAGCCCACAGTCGTCTTCAAGGGCAACGCAGTAGTTACCCGGTTTGAGGATGTCATAGAAGTATTGAATCATGACTGGGTTTTCAGGGTGCCTTATGCCGAAAAGATGAACAAAGTCACCGACGGTGGCAATTTCTTTCTGGGCATGGAAAATACCGATCAGTACACGCGCGATGTTTCCAACATGCGTATTGCGGCGCGCCGTGAAGATATCACCGACATCATCAAGCCTTTCGTCGACCGGACAAGTGAAGCCATCGTCAAATCCGCCGGTGGCCGGATGGATGCCGTTCAGCAACTGACGCGCGTGGTTCCGACGCGTCTCATCGGTGAGTATTTCGGCACGCCGGGCTGGAATGAAACCGAATTTGCCGATGCCGCGGCGATCATGTTTCAGTATCTGTTTTATCCGGATGATCCGGCGGTTGAAGAAAAAGCACTCCGCGCCGCCGCACAGACGCGCAATTATCTGGATCAGGCTATCGCCGCCCGAAAAGCGGCGCCGGTTGACAAAGATGATGTCCTGAACCGCTGTCTGAAGCTGCAGGAAGCCGGCATGCCCGGAATGACCGATGTGGATATACGCAACAATCTGATCGGACTGATCATCGGCGCCATCCCGACCACATCGAAATGCGCTGCTGTCACGCTCAATCATCTGTTCAACAATCCCGAACTGATGGTTGTGGCGCAACAGGCCGCGCGCGCCGATGAGGACGACAAACTGATCCAGTTTGTCCAGGAGAGCCTGCGTTTGAATCCTTTCGCAGCCGGTATTCAGCGCATATGCGCGGAAGATTATGTGATCGCCAAAGGCACACTGCGCTCGACAAAAATTCCGAAAGGCGCCCGGGTGCTCGCGGCAACCCAGTCAGCCATGATGGACGGACGCAAAATCAAAAAACCCCGTGAATTCCAGCTTGACCGCCCTGCCTACAACTATATGCATTTCGGCTTTGGCCTGCATACCTGTTTCGGCCAGCATATCAACCTGACCCAGATTCCCGGTATCGTCAAAGCGGTGCTGAAACAGCCAAATCTGCGTCGCGTTGGCGATATGAAAGTTGAGGAACCATTCCCGGCCAGTCTGGAAATCGAATACGACAATTAATTTATTCACTGCACCAGTCTGCTGCACTGACATGCATCTGACTCACATCACGGGAGAAAAATGAGCACCGACAAAAAACCTGTTCACGTACTTTCCTTCTCGCCCAGCGCCGATGCCGAACTGAACCGCTGGGTGCTGTTTTATTACGGCATTTCGTTCAAGGAGCACCGGCATACGTTGCCCTTCTATTTCCTGCTGAACAAGCTGGCTGGCGGTAAAAGCCTGGTTCTGTGCCGCGATGGCGACCTCAAACTGACCAGTGTGCGTGATGTTATCCATCATTATGACGCGCAGGCGGCTGCTGAAAGGAAACTGATTCCGGATTCGCTGTCCAGTGAAATGGACTACAGCTGGCACCGCTACAATTCCGAGTTGGGGCACGCAGTTGTCGAGTGGGCTTACACTAACCTGCTGCCGCACAAGTCAATCATGATTCGCCCGCTCACGCTGGGTAGTCCCTGGTTTGAGCGCTGTTTTGTCACATATGGCTACGCGATTCCAAAAAAAATGATCTGGAAATCGCAGAATCTGGGCATGCCCGCAGCGGACAAGGCACTACGCGTGATCCGGGATATTTTTCAGGAAGTCGATCAGATATTGTCCGATGGACGCAAATATCTCTACGGCGACACATTGACACTGGCCGATCTGGCTTTTGCAGTCAGCGGCGCGCCATTGGTATTACCCGCCAATTACGGCGGCGATCAATTCGAACAGGGTGCTATTCCGACTTTTGATGAATCTCCCAGGGCGTTGCAGGAAATCATCAGCGCAATGCGTCAGACGGTTGCCGGAAAACATATTCTCCGCCTCTACGCAGAGGAACGATACTCTACAATACCCGCCGCCAATTCATAGTTTTCCTGAATGAACTGGATCACGCAACTTACCGGAAACCTGCTGGCGAAATACCTGACTTCGCCACTCAAAAAAACCACCCAATACGCAACGATCAGTCAGGAAATGCTGCGCGCGACGCTACAGCCGGCCGATGTGCTGCTGGTCGATGGCGACACGCGCCTGAGCGTTCCGATCAAATACCTGACGCAATCGACCTGGTCGCATGCCGCAATCTATGTCGGAGACAACGCGCTACCCGCTCAGGAATCCTGGCAGATGCCGCTGGTGCTGGTTGAAGCCGACCTCAAGGAAGGTGTGCGCGCGATTACGCTGGCGCATTACGCCCATCTGAATACGCGCATTTGCCGCCCCGTTGGTCTGGATGAGTCGGATCGCCAGCGTGTGGTTGATTTTGTCGTCAGCCGGATTGGGTATCACTACGATCTGAAAAATATTCTTGACCTGGCGCGTTACCTTTTCCCGCTGGCACCGGTGCCGACCCGTTTCCGCCGCCGCCTGATGACGCTGGGCAGCGGCGATCCGACACGCGCCATCTGCTCGACACTTATTGCGCAGGCTTTTCAATCTGTATCCTACCCTATCCTGCCCGAAATCAAGCGTGAATGGCTGAACGATCCGCAATGCGCCGATTGTTATGCCGAGATTTATCACATCCGCCACCATAGCCTGATTACACCCAGGGATTTTGATATTTCCCCCTTTTTCGATATCATCAAGCCGACAATCCGCAAAGGCTTTGATTATCGCACGATTGCCTGGCGTCAGGCCCATGAGGAACTATAGCCTGCACAGATATCCGACGGATATAACACACCAGTCGACTATAATCCGTGATTTCCAGTCCGCTCATTCAAAAGCAATGCCACAATCAGCGCACCCGTAACGAAAAGTATCCATGCCTTCGGATTCAGATATTCATTCAACGATTGATTCCGCGCTCATTCAAGCCTATCTGGAAACGGAATACCGGATTCATGGCGCAACGCCCTGCACGCTTAAGGTTGGTGCGGCCTGTCCAGTTCTGGCCGAACTGCACAAAAACCACGCAGTCACGGAAAGCACGTTTATAACGGCCTGCAATCCTTTCAGCACATTGCTGAATGAGACGGATAATATCGAACGCCACGCTAAACTCAGGCAACTATTGAAGCAACGCGGATTTGCATTCCTTGAAGGCATCGGCAAACACCCGGCAGGCGATTGGCCCGGCGAACCCGGCTTCCTGATACTCGGCATCAACCTTGAAGCTGCCCGTGCTTTGGCCGGTCAGCTGGAACAGAACGCGATAATCCGGAACCCTGCCGATACGGTTCCACAGTTGATTTTACTGCGTTGACGCCGAAAATCTGATTCAACAGTTGTTATGACAATGCCTTGCTGCTATTGCATAATGACAACCACCGGCCAATCGCGCCGATCAATTTTTTCGGCTTCTATTCCATTCATCAGGAGAACCACTTCATGAAACGACGCACCGTGTTACAAGGCTTTGCCGCACTGACCGTGCTGCCGCTTGTTCCTGCCTGTTCGAAAGTCGTTGGCGAAGCCGCCACACCGGTTATGCCGCTGAGCAAGCCGCGTGCGGAATGGCGCGCTTTGCTCCCGCCCAGAGCCTACCAGATACTGTTTGAAGAAGCGACCGAGCGCCCCGAATCCAGTAATCTGGTCTACGAAGAACGCGAAGGCACCTATCTGTGCGCGGCGTGTTATCTGCCGCTATTTGAAAGCGTCCATAAATACGAAAGCTGGACCGGATGGCCCAGCTTTACCCAGCCAATTCCCGGACATATCGCAACCCGGATCGACTTCAAGATGATCTGGCCGCGCACGGAATACCATTGCGTGCGTTGCGGCGGTCACCAAGGTCATGTTTTCAAGGATGGGCCGCCGCCGCGCGGAGAACGCTGGTGCAACAACGGTTACGCCTTAAGGTTTATTCCGGCAGAAGAACAGCTGCCCGCACTCAGAAGCTGAAATAATCGTATACTGTCAATTCACTCTGTCCGCCGGATAAGTTCTGGCGCGGATAAGCATAATGCCGCGCCAGTGTTGCAATTTCATAAGGAGATTTCAAATGAAACCCACCACAATCAGCAAAAACATTATCATGCTAAGCACCCTGTTTTTATTGCCCTTACAGGCTGCTGCGGAAGAAACGGTTTGTTCCGGGGCTTTGGGAAATACCGTTGTGGACAATCTGATTGTCCCAAGCAACAGCGAATGTGTACTGCACGGTACACGCATCATGGGCACTATCCAGGTGACCGGCAACGCGATTCTGACCGCACGCAAAATTGTCGTAATCGGTAATGTTCAGGCTGAGAATGCGCGCCAGGTCAGCATACTGGAAAATTCACGAATCGGCGGTTCGGTGCAAATCAAACAGGGTGGCGGCGCAATCATCAGCGACAGCTTTATAGAAAGCGATATCCAGTTCGAGAGCAATAATCAATTTTTCCAGGCTGCGCGTAACGAGATTGGCGGCAATCTGCAAGTTTCTCAGAACAGGGGTGGTGCTGATATTCAATACAATACGATTGATGGCAATCTGCAATGCAAGGAAAATGCCCCCACGCCAACCGGTGGCGCCAACCGCGTGCGTGGAAACAAGGAAGATCAATGCGCGCGACTGGCGGGACTAAGTGCTGCGCAGGAAAGCTGCGGTCAATCCCGTCCGACATTTGGCGCGGATGCGCGCCTGCATATTCCCCGCCTGAGTGTCGTCACACAGGATGGCGTTGTCGTTGACTATTGGGCGAATCTGCACTATGTGCCGGCTTTGTCAACGAACGGCAATCTCGTTTTTGAACTGCGCGAACCCGCCTCGAACCTTGGTCAATGTAACTGATCAGGAGAAAATAGTAGCTCCAGAGAACCCTTTCACGCTTTTACAGCCAGGTGAAAGCGTGAAATGCCACACAACCTCATGACCTATGATCTCCTCAAACTCGCTCATGTTATCGGCACTGTTTTGATCGGCGCGGGGTTGATTGGCGTCTGGATCAATGACCTGCAATCCCGCCAAACATTGGAACTGGTACGTTTCGCGGAATCGATAAGAAATATTGCGGTCTTTTATGACGGTTTGGTGGTTCCTGGCGCAACCATTCTGCTTGTTTCGGGGACTTGGATGATTACTGTGTTTTACGGCGGCTGGAATTTTATCGCAATACCTTGGCTGGCTGGCATGGTTGCTCTGTTTGCGTTTGAATTCATCGAGGGCAACACCGTCACGCGTTTTTATTTCATGCGATTACGCCGCTTATCTGAAGAATCTCTGGCTGCTGCCGGCACGTTTACACCCGATTTAATTAAGGCACGTGCCGAACACGGCCCTACATTTACCCATTTTCTCGATCTGCCCATATTATTCTTGATCGTCACACTCGGCGTACTCAAGCCGAACGACTGGCGATTGTTTTTTGCGGGTCTGTTGCTTGCGCTCGTCATCGCAATTGCCCTGATGATCATCGTTCCGCGCGTTTATTCACGAAATGATGGCAATGTACGTTGACGGCACAACATTATCAGCCGAGTCATTTCACCCAAGTACCTATCCGCTGTCTATATCAACGTAAAACGACAACCGTTGCTGCGTGAATTTGATGACGAGCACAACGCATCAAACGGACGATTGTTTCCTGATGCTGAAATACTATACTGTAGTAAAAATTGAATTCAATGTCGGGCAGTTAACTGGTTTACATGCAGAGATCTTTGCAAAACCCTATTTTACAAAACCCCAGAATAGTAAAAACAATAAGTTACAAACTCTAATATAGACTTTTGCAAAAGTCTCGCAATATGTAACAACTCTTATTTTCCATATCTATCCATTCTTGGTAGAATGATTTAAGAGATTGTTTATTTCTTGTAAAAAAATAATTCTCTGGTATTTCAGTCATTTAAAGTTGCTTTCGGTTTTTCGGTTTTTCGGTTTTTCGGTTTTTCGGTTTTTCGGTTTTTCGGTTTTTCGGTTTTTTAGCAACTGACTTTTCACTCTACTTATTCAAGGAGAGCATCCTGCGTAGAATTTATTTTCTTGTGCCCAACATCGCTGTCGCCCATAAAATTGTCGATGAGTTGCTATTGGCCAAAGTCGAAGAAAAACATATCCATGTTATTGCAAAACGCGGCACGTCTCTTGAGAATCTTCCTGAGGCCAATCTTCTGCAGAAATCAGATTTTATTCCGGCTGTTGAACAGGGCCTTGCCATTGGCGGCGCTACCGGCATGCTTGCCGGTCTGGTGGCAATCGCTCTGCCACCTGCATCAACCGTGATCGCCGGTGGCATCTTACTAGGCAGCGGACTTGCTGGTGCTGGTATAGGTGCTTGGGTAAGCGGCATGGTTGGCATGAGTGTCGGCAATCGCCGCACTAAGGAATTTGAAGAAGCCATCGAAGCCGGAGAATTTCTGGTATTAGCCGATGTCCATGCCGAGCGCGTCAATGAGATAGAGACATTGATTAGAAAACATATCCCTGAAGTTGAAATCGAACAAACCGAACCAAGAGTACCGGCGTTTCCCTGATATTCAAACAATCATTCATCGTGCTGCAAGCATCTGAGGCACGATGAATACAATTATAAAGGCTGTGGCTATTTGTGGTGCATATCGTAACCATGCCGATGTTTCCCATGTTCGTGCGGATGCGCCGAAACAGCGTGCCGGGCATGGTCACTCAGTTGCGCATCGAACCACTGGTGTATCGCATCGATGAGCTGCGATGACTGGGATGAATAGTGAATCTGCGCGCCATCCGGCAGCTCGAGGTATTCAACTTTAACCTGTCCGGGTCTGGCTGCTTTCAATACGTCCAATCCCGGCATATCCTGACCGTGAATGTGCGTCGGCCTGGAATAATCTCCCTTGCTGAATTCTGCCGAAATCTCTGACAGATGCGCGCGAACCAGTTGAATCTGTTCACTGTCCGATTTATCGCTGGCAATGACCTGCTGAATTCCACCTTCCGGTGTTTTGGAAAAAACATGCACTGTTTTTTCCAGATCAAAAGGCATGACATGCGTCCCGCGCTCCGCGACTTCATCAAACCTTTTCTCATCGGCAGACTCCAAGGCATGAACAGACATCGAAATTGGCAACATCAAAAGCAGAAAAACTGCGAATAAATTCATGCCTGTTTCTTCCTTTGCAGAACGAGAATGACGAACGGCGTTTCATCAATGCGCATCAGAATGAAGCGCCGCGCAGATAAACTGCGCGGCGCTTATGCGTTTATTTTGCTTCCTTAGCCGTCAAGGAACCGAGGAATGCCTTGATGTCTCTGATCATGCCATGACCAACATGATCATTGCCCAGTTGATGTTTTGCCATCAACCGGATAGCTTCATCCAATGTTTCAACAGAACCATCATGAAAATAAGGTCCGGTATGCACGATATTTCTAAGACTCGGCACTTTAAATGCTTTTTTGTCGCTTTCAATACCGGTCACTTCAAAGCGCCCCATATCCGATGTTTCATAGGGCACGACCAAGCCGATTTTTCTAAAGGAGTTACCACCAATGGCAACGCCATTGTGACAATTGACACAACCCATATTAACGAATTTATTCAGACCCCGTTTCTCGCTTTCATTCAATGCATCTTTGTCCCCCTTGAGGAAATCATCGAATCGCGATGGCGTCAGTAACGTACGTTCAAAAGCGCCAATAGCCGCGCCAATATTTTTATAAGTCAGTGGATCCTTTTGATCACTGAAGGCTTCCGCAAATAATGTTTTATACTCATCGATTGCCTTGAGTTTTTTGACAACGGCATCTTCACTCGGCATGCCCATTTCAATCGGATTCAGAATCGGACCTAAAGCCTGTTCTTCCACAGTACCTGCGCGCCCATCCCAGAATTGCGCAATATGGAGTGCGGCATTCAATGTCGTAGGCGAATTTCTGCCGCCACGTTTGCCTTCATGCCCCGGAGAGGTAGGTTCGCTGTCTACGCCATAATTGCTGAGGCTATGACAGGAATTACAGGAAATTTTGTCATTGACGGATAATCTTGGATCCAGGTATAACTTTTTACCCAGCTTGATCAGTGCGGCATTTTTTTGTTCATCAATGATCGATTCGGGTAGCGGCTCAAAAAACTGCTTCAGCTGGGTTTCATTAAGTTTATGGCCATGGCCATGTCCGCCGCCATGCCCGCCTTCATGCTCATGATCATCGCCATGTCCGTGACCACCGTGTCCTCCATCTTTATGCTCGTGTCCGCCATGTCCTTTACCTTTATGTTCATGCTCATGGCCGTCGCTTCCTTTTCCATTTTCATGTTTGTGCCCCTCCTGCTGCCCGGCAGCATTTGATTTCTGCGCATTTTCCTGGGCGTAGGCCAGCGAACTCAAAAAGAATGTCAGTAATAATAAAATCAGTTTCATAGAATCCTCCGTAAACTTAACTCAATGACCCAACACGAATCTAAAAAGATTCATCCCTATTGTATAGGTATTCAAATCCCAGCATTTCACAATTATTGCAACCGACTGCGGCAATCAGAAAAAAAAGTCCGGAATTTGAAATAAAAACAAACACCCGACATGGCAGCATTAGACAGTCAGGCGAAAAATGTTGCTGGCCTATAAAAGGCATCGCAATTATCTAACTCGGCATCGACAAAAACAATGCGGCATATTGCCGCATTCAGGAATGGAGAATAGAACGGACGGAGTCAAACCCAGTCCTTTCCGATCAGAAAATCCGTATACAGTTTCCTTTCCGACGTATTCTCCGCGGGTTTCCAGTCATAACGCCATTTGACAATCGGCGGCAGCGACATCAGGATAGATTCAGTACGTCCGCCCGTTTGCAATCCGAATAACGTACCACGATCCCAGACCAGATTAAACTCAACGTAACGCCCCCGGCGGTAAGCCTGAAAATCACGTTCGCGATCACCATACGGCGTATCCTTACGCCTTTCCAGAATAGGCTGATAGGCTGTAAGAAAATGCTCACCGACACTTTGCATTAGATTAAAACAGGTCTGGAAATCGGGTTGATTCCAATCGTCAAAAAATACGCCACCGATGCCACGCGGTTCATTACGATGTTTTAAAAAAAAATATTCGTCGCACCACTTTTTCAGGTGCGGATAACAGTCATCGCCGAACGGCTGTAATGCATTCTTACATACCTGATGAAAATGCACGGCGTCTTCTTCAAACCCATAATACGGCGTCAGATCCATGCCGCCGCCAAACCACCAGACCGGCTCAGCGTTTTCTTTGCGCGCTTCAAAGTAGCGGACATTCATATGCACGGTCGGCGCATAAGGATTGCGCGGATGAAGCACCAGCGAGACTCCCATGGCTTCAAAGGAACGACCGGATAATTCCGGGCGCGCGGCAGTCGCCGAAGCAGGCAGCCCGCTGCCATGGACATGTGAAAAGTTGACGCCACCACGCTCCAGCACGTTGCCTTCTTCGATGACCGCGCTGGTACCGCCGCCACCGCCCGGACGATCCCACTGATCGCGTCGGAACGTCTTACCATCAACCGCTTGCAGCCCTGCGACAATGCTGTCCTGTAAGTGCGTCAAAAATGCTTTGACTTGTGTTGTGCTCATTCCATCTCCTGTTTTTTTCCGGATATATTTACTACAGAGCCTGAGCTTTTGCGCATCTTTCGATAAAGATCAGTCTTTACCGTTTATAATGTCCACTTACTCAGCCTGCTGCATTTTACCCGTTGTATATAGCACGATTAAAGCCTTTTCAGTTTGATCTTCCTCAAAAGCGCAAAAACGTGGTGCGCCGGACTGTGATGCGCAGAATTTGGACTCACTACTGCAATAAAAAGTAATTAACAGGAATTTTTCGACATGTCTGGCAACTCATTTGGCAAACTGTTTTGTGTTACATCCTTTGGCGAATCACACGGCCCTGCAATTGGCTGCGTGATTGATGGCTGCCCGCCGGGTCTGGAAATCAGACAGGAAGATATTCAACGCGAACTGGACAGGCGCAAGCCGGGCACTTCCCGCCATGTCACGCAGCGGCGCGAATCCGATACCGTCGAGATTCTCTCCGGTATTTTTGAAGGCAAAACCACCGGAACATCGATCGGCCTGCTGATCCGTAATGAAGACCAGCGCAGCAAAGATTACAGCAAAATCATGGATGTATTCCGTCCCGGTCACGCGGATTACACCTACTGGCAGAAATACGGCATTCGAGACTATCGCGGTGGTGGACGGGCATCCGCGCGTGAAACCGCGGTGCGCGTAGCCGCTGGTGCAATCGCAAAAAAATGGTTAAATGAAAAATTCGGCATCGTCATTCGTGGTTATATGGCGCAGCTTGGACCGATAGAAATACCATTCAAATGTTGGCAGGATGTTAATCAAAATCCCTTTTTTATTGCCGACAGCAGCTATATAGCGCAACTGGAAACTTTCATGGATCAGCTGCGCAAATCGGGAGACTCAGTCGGCGCGAAAATAAACGTGACTGCTGAAGGCGTACCGGTCGGATGGGGAGAACCGGTTTATGATCGTCTGGATGCAGACATTGCTTATGCCATGATGAATATCAATGCAGTCAAGGGCGTGGAAATCGGTGCCGGTTTTGCCAGTGTTTTACAAAAAGGTACCGAGCATTCCGACGAAATGACGCCGGAAGGATTTCTCAGCAATAATGCCGGCGGCATACTCGGCGGTATTTCGAGCGGACAACCGGTCACCGTCAATGTCGCGATCAAACCAACCTCGAGCATTCGTCTGGGTCGGCGCTCGATCAACAAAAACGGAGAACCGGTCATTGTTGAAACACACGGACGCCATGATCCCTGCGTTGGCATCCGTGCAACGCCCATTGTTGAAGCCATGCTCGCATTGGTGCTCATCGATCATGCCTTAAGGCACAGAGCGCAGAATGGAGACGTTGCCTGTCACACGCCAAAAATCAGAGGAAGCATAACTGATGCGAGCTCCTCCGCAGCAAGGCATGACGTAGATCTACCGCACCAGGAAGATCCCGAACCCGAGGAAGGATAAACGCATCATTCGAATTTTTAATCAGCTCAAACAATTTCTTTGCATTTGTTCCGCATTTCTCCTTGACAAGATCGTTTAAATAAACCATTATCGCCCCGCACATGAAATTGAAACGATCAGTGGCAAAGCAGTCGAATCGGTTTACAGTCGCACAGTTCGATTTGTTTTTACGGTGCCGAGTGAAAAATAAATAAAAGTTCGCAGCCCGCCACCTGCTTCAGTCTGCTATAATATCCGGACTCGTGACAGCAGATTGTTTCGAGCGCCCGTAGCTCAGTTGGATAGAGTACTTGGCTACGAACCAAGGGGTCGTGGGTTCGAATCCTGCCGGGCGCGCCAATCGTCGATTATGAATTTGCAAGCAGGCCAAGTAGCTCAGTCGGTAGAGCAGAGGACTGAAAATCCTTGTGTCGGTGGTTCGATTCCGCCCTTGGCCACCAATAAAAT
>Ga0268299_1000846_pt1 | contig 74742 bp, 62 predicted proteins | sample NOBtaG_FD_193484 | JGI IMG/M metagenome (GOLD analysis project Ga0268299, IMG submission 193484) | Activated sludge microbial communities from bioreactor in Nijmegen, Gelderland, Netherland - NOB reactor | ecosystem: Engineered > Bioreactor > Aerobic > Activated sludge | place: Netherlands... | reverse complement strand
GGGGGTGCAGGGGTGCGGGGGTGCGGGGGTGCTGGGTGCACGGTGCACGGGTGCACGGGTGCAGTTTCAGGGTACAGGGTGTGGGTGGGCGTTGGCGAGCGCCGCACGCACCTGACGTCCAACCTCGGGAATGGCCCCGGCCACGGCGGGCGACAGGTCGGTGACCATCGATCGGATCTCCTCGATGGAGACGGTGACGAGGGTCACCTCGGGGAGCGGGCCCAGCAGGGCCGCGGACTCGATGAGGTCACGCAGGCCGATGTCGTGCGCCGTGAGCGCACGCGGGAAGTCGGAGGCGTAGCGGGGGGTCAACACCGACACGGTCCCGGCCGGGGCCCCGTCCATGGTGGCGTCCACCATCACGAGGCGCGGATAGTCCGTGAGGTACTCCAGCAGGTGAAACCCGCCGGTGCCGCCGTCGAGGAGCGTCACGCCGTCGGGCCACGATTCGGCACTGAACGCGCGGAGGGCGTGGACGCCCACGCCCTCATCGCCCATCAACAGGTTCCCGATGCCGAGGACGAGCGTCGGTGTCATGGTCGGCCTAGTCGCGATGGAAGTACTTCGTGCCGCTCACCATCGAGGAGATCTCGCCTTCCGCCTCGACCACATCGTGGAACACCGACAGGTAGATGTGAATCAGCGAGAAGACGATGAAGAACCACGTGAGCAGGTGGTGCCAGATACGAACGTTGCCGTCCCCGCCCATCGCCGGGACCACCCAGGCGAAGAGCTGTGGCAGCCACGCGTCACTCATGGGCGCGTAGAGCGCGAAACCGGTCACGATCTGGAAGATCGAGGCCAGGAACACCACGCCGTAGGTGAGCGCCGCCATGGCGTTGTGCCCCTTGACCTGGTCGGGCGCCTTCTGGAGCTGCAGGATGTCGACCTTCAACACCTGCAGCACCCCGAGGAACTGCCGGCGCGCCCACGTCGGGGTGAGCGGGTAGAAGTTGTGCCACCGCGCGTACTGGTTGCCCATGAACATCCAGTAGATCCGGATGACCAGGGCGAAGAGGAAGACGTACCCGGCGGCGAAGTGGAGGAACCGCACGGTCCCGAACCACTGGCTCGCCGACGCATCGGTGGCCGTGAGGAACGCCGGCGGGCGGCCGATGATCAGCCCGGTGGCGATGAGCACCAGCATGCTGGCCACCGTCGCCCAGTGATACAGCCGGACCGGCCGCTCCCAGATGTAGACCCGTTCGAACGTGGCTGTGGTGGTTGCCATGGCCGCCTCGTCAGAAGGTATCCAGGTGGTGGACGTGGAGCCCATGCGGGTCGTGGATGTGGACCGCGCACGCGATGCAGGGGTCGAACGAGTGGATGGTCCGCAGGATCTCCAGCGGCTGCTCGGTGCTGGCCACCGGCGTCCCGATGAGCGATGACTCGTAGGCCGACATCTGCCCCTTCACGTCCCGCGGCGACGCGTTCCAGGTGCTCGGCACCACCAGCTGGTAGTTGTCGATCTTCTGGTCCCTGATCACGATCCAGTGCGACAGCGCCCCGCGCGGTGCCTCGCTCAGGCCGACGCCCTTCGCTTCGGCCGGCCACGTGGCCGGCTCCCACCGGGTGGTGTCCGCCGTGCGGGTATCGCCGTTCTTGATGTTCGTGAGCAGCTGGTTGTAGAACTCCTTCGCCCACCGCGCGATCAGCATCGTCTCGATGCCGCGTGCGGCCGTCCGGCCGAGCGTGGAGAAGAGGGCCGCCACAGGCACGTCGAGTTGCTTCAGCACGGCGCCGATCGCGTCCTTCACCTCGGCGTGCCCCGACGCGTAGGCCACCAGCAGCCGGGCCAGCGGGCCGACCTCCATCGGATTGCCCTTCCAGCGCGGGGTCTTCAGCCACGAGTACTTCTGCTCGACCTCGAGCTGCGTGTACGGCGGCTTCGGCCCGGTGTAGTTGAAGGTCGTCTCGCCGTCCCACGGGTGCTTGCCCGCGTCATCGCCGCCCCGGTACGAGTACCAGGAGTGGGCGATGAACTCCTGCACCTCCATCGGGTCCTTCGGGTTGATGGGCAGCACCTCGTTCATGTTGCGGTTGAGGATCACGCCCCGCGGGAACTTGAAGCCCGATACGTCCGCGAAGCCCTTGGTCGGCAGGTCGCCGAACGCCATGTAGTTCTGCAGGCCGCCGCCGATGGCGCCCCAGTCCTTGTAGAAGCCGGCCACGGCCAGCAGGTCTGGGATATACACCTGGTTGATGAACGTCTCGGCATCGTCGAACAGCTTGCCGACCATGGCCAGGCGCTCGGCATTGATGGCGTTGACCTCGTTGATGTTGAGGGAGCACGGGACGCCGCCCACCAGGTAGTTCGGGTGCGGGTTCTTGCCGCCGAAGATGGTGTGGACCTTGACGATCTCCTTCTGCCACTCGAGGGCCTGAAGGTAGTGCGCGACACCGATCAGGTTCACTTCGGCCGGCAGCTTGTAGGCGGGATGCCCCCAGTAGCCGTTCGCGAAGATGCCCAGCTGGCCGCTCTCGACGAACGTCGTCAGCCGCTTCTGCAGGTCGGAGAAGTAGCCCGGCGAGCTGTGCGGCCAGTTCGACAGCGACTGCGCCAGCTCGGCGGTCTTCTTCGGGTCGGCCTTGAGCGCGCTGACCACGTCCACCCAGTCCAGCGCGTGCAGGTGGTAGAAGTGCACGGCGTGGTCCTGCAGGTACTGCGCACAGAACATCAGGTTGCGGATGAGCTCCGCGTTGGGCGGGACGGCGATGCCGAGCGCGTCCTCCACGGCACGCACCGAGGCCAGGGCGTGGACGGTCGTGCAGACGCCGCACGCGCGCTCGGTGAACGCCCAGGCGTCACGAGGATCGCGGCCCTTCAGGATGATCTCGAAGCCGCGCACCATCGTGCCCGACGAGTAGGCGTCCACCACCTTCCCGTCCTGTACCTCCACCTCGATGCGGAGGTGACCTTCAATCCGGGTGACCGGGTCGACGACAATGCGGTTCGCCATGGCGGGCTACTCCTTCACCGAGGGTTCCGGGGACTCGTGCGCCGCTACGATATCGCGCTTGCGCACGAAGGTGAGCGCCGCATGGCCCGCGAGGCCGACCGCCGTGGCGGCGCCGAGGATCGTCCCCACCTGGTCGGCGGTCGACTCGATGCCGAAGCCGGGCAGGTTCGTCAGCCGGTTGTAGAACGGCCCGTTGTCCCAGAAGTTTTCTTCGCTGCAGCCGATGCAGCCGTGGCCCGACTGGATCGGGAAGCTCACGCCGTTGTTCCACTTGGTCACCGCGCAGGCATTGTAGGTGACGGGCCCGCGGCAGCCCATCTTGTAGAGGCAATACCCCTTCCGCGCGTTCTCGTCGTCCCAGGACTCGACGAAGAGGCCCGCATCGTAGTTGGGGCGGCGGTAGCAGGTATCGTGCACGCGGCGGGAGTAGAACGCCTTCGGCCGCCCGACACGGTCGAGCTCCGGGATCGTCCCGAACGCCAGCAGGTGGACGATTGTGGCCGCCATCACCTCGCCAATCGGCGGACAGCCGGGCACCTTGATGATGGGCTTGTCGGTGATGATCTTGTGAATGGGCGTCGCGCCCGTCGGGTTGGGGTTCGCCGCCTGGATGCACCCGTTCGATGCGCAGCTTCCCCACGCGACGATCGCCTTGGCGCCCGCGGCCGCCTCGTGCACCACGTCGATGGCCGAGCGTCCCGCCACCACGCAGTAGACCCCGTCCGCCCCGGTCGGTACCGAGCCCTCGCACAGCAGCAGGTACTCGCCCGGGTACTTGGCCATCACGTCGCGCGCGCACTTTTCGGCCTGGTCGCCCGCGGCCGCCTGGAGCGTCTGCGTGTAGTCGAGCGAGATCTTGTCGAGGATGATGTCCGAGACGATCGGATGCGACGAGCGGATGAAGGATTCACTGCAGCAGGTGCACTCCTGGAAGTGCAGCCAGATGACCGGCAGGCGGGGCTTGGTCTCCAGCGCCTGCACCACCTGGCCCACGGCCGAGGACTCCATCCCGGCCGCAGCGGTCAGCCAGGCGCAGAACTTCAGGAAATCACGGCGGGAATGGCCCTGCAGCTGCGCGTGTTCCCAGATGGTGAGCGGACGGCCCATGGTAGTTGCCTCCTGACGGAGAGGCAGGCTGCATACCCCGTACCACGGTCGAACGGTCGTTCAGTTAGGGATTTCCCGCGCCGCGGGAATGGCGGCGCTTCTGGTCGCCGGGAACCCGGCAGGGGGAGCGGCAGGCCTCAGGCTTCAGGCTTCAGGCTTCAGGCTTCAGGAAGGACTCTTGTCACGCTGTCCCGCTGTCCCGCTGTCCCGCTGTCACGCCTGGCACGCCTGGCACGCGGAAGTGCGACGCCGCCACAAGAGCTTTGCCTGTAGCCTGAAGCCTGTAGCCTGTAGCCTGTAGCCTGAAGCCTGAAGCCTAGCAAGAGACGCACTTGTGGTTGTTCACGGCGCCCAGCGACTCGAGCAGCTTGATCGTCTCGGGGAACGGCTGGATCCGCTGGACCGGGCCGTTGGCCATGTCCACCGTCGTCCGGCCCTCGCGGTCCACGGCCTTGACGTTGGCGCCCTTCGAGACGAGGTAGTTGATCATCTCGTTGTCGCCGCGAGCGGCGGCGTGGTGCAGCGCGGTCATGCCCTCGTGGTCCACGGCGTTGACGTCCGCGCCGTGCGCCTCGACCAGGTACTTGACGGCGGCGAGCATGCCGGTCGGGGCGAAGCGGTGGGCGTTGGCCGCGAAGCCTTCCCCGTAGCCCACGCCCGCGGCGGCCTGCAACGGGGTCACCGAGGGTCCGCCGAGCGGGACCGGTGGCAGGTTCGACACTTCCTTCGTCTCGCGCTGCTCGCCATCACCGAGCCGGGGCCGACCGGCCGGCTTCATGGTCGGGATGTGCGGGTCGGCCCCGTAGGACGCCAGGAGCTTCATGGCCTCCACGTCACTGGCGTAGGCGGCGCGCCAGAACGCCGTCGCGCCGATCTCGTCCACGCCCGACAGATCGAAGCTGTAGCCCGAGTACCAAACCTTCTTCTTCAGGCGCGCGTTGACGTCGGCCCCCTTGTCGAGGAGCACCTTCAGCATGTCGAGGTAGCCGAGCTTCTGCTGCCGGTAGGCCTGGGGTTGCGGGTACAGCGCCTTGGGCGCCCACTGGACGTTCAGCACCGCGTAGAGCGGCGTGACACCGTTGTCGGCGGCCCAGTTGATGTCCGCGCCGCGATCGACCAGCACCTTCGCGAGGTCGAAATGGCCGTTGATGAGGGCTGTCAGCAGCGGGCTGTTCTTGTCGCTCGCCGCCACCTTGTTGACGTCGGCGCCCGCGTCGAGGAGGGCCACCGTAGACTCCAGAAAGCCGTCGCGGACCGCGAACAGGAGGGGCGTGAAGCCACCCTGGCCAGCCACAAGCTCGTTCAGCTGGAACTGGCGATCGACGCCTGGCACCTGGGGCGGCCGGCGGTTGGCCGGGGCCGCCGCGGCGGCCGGCGCTGCCGGCGGGCCTGGCCGGCCGGCCTGAGCCGGAGGAGCGGCCTGTGCTCCGGCCTGCTGCCCTTCACGGGGGGGCTGGCCGGGCACCGGCGGGTTGCCGCCGTTGAACCCCATGCCGCCGCGGGTGAGGGACGACAGGTCGATCACCTTGGTTGCCGCCTCGAGGTTCGCCCCCCTGGTGGCGAGCAGCGCGATGACCTCGTAGCGGTTCGCGGCCGCGGCAAACATCACCGCGTTGAGCCCACGTACGTTCTCGACGGCATTGACATCCACACCCGCGTCGAGGAGCGCCCGAACGGTGGCGACGCTGCCCGACTGCGCGGCCACCATCAGGGGCGTCGTGCCCGTGGCCGTTGCCTGTTTCGCATCGGCCCCGGCCTTGACGAGGACCGGAATGGCGGCGGCCTTGCCCTCACGCGCCGCGAGGAACAGCGGCGTGTAGTTGCCGAGGCGTGTCGCGGCCTTCACGTTCGCGCCCGCGTAGACGAGCATCTGCGCCAGCTCCGCGTCGCCACCAAGCGCGGCCCAGTGCAGGGCCGTCATGCCGTCCCCCTGCGCCGCGTTGACGTCCGCCGCGTCCTTCAGCAGCGCCTTGACGGCCTCGCGGTCGCCCCGCTGCGCGGCATCGGCCACGGCCGTGCGCGCGGGCGCCTGCGCCTGCATCACCACCGAGAAGCACACGGCACCGGCAAAGGCCGCCAGTGCGCCGCGCACGAGACGTGTGCGTGCCATCGTTTCGGTCCTCCTCAGGCCTGGGCGACCGTGGTGTCCGGCGCCGTGTTCAGGTCCATCGGCCCGGTGCTGTCGCCCAGGCTCTTGGTGTCGTCCAGGCCCAGGGCATGGGCCACGGTGAGCAGCGCGTTGGCCATCGGGGTGCCGTCGGCCGCCCTGATGTGCAGGCCGCCCTTGAGCGCGCCGCCCGCGTGGCCGGCGAGGATGAGCGGGCACCGCTTGTGGTTATGGACGTTCGAGTTGCCCATCGGCGACCCGTAGACGAGCAGCGTGTTCTCGAGGAGATTCGACTCGCCGTCCGGCGTGTTCTTCAGCTTCTCGAGGAAATACGGCAGCATGCTCACGTGGTACTTGTTGATCTTGGCGTAGTCGGTGATCCGGTCGTCGCGATCCTGGTGGTGTGACGCCGAGTGGAAGGCGCCCTTGAAGCCGCTCTCTGCGTAGACGCGGTTCGAGGCGTCCCGGCCCAGCTTGAACGCGAACACCCGCGTGGTGTCCGACGCGAAGGCGATGGCCTGCAGGTCGAACATCAGCTTGACGTGCTCCTCGAACGAGTCGGGCACGCCGATGGGCGCACCGGGCAGCTCGCGCTCCTCGCCGGTGCGGTTCTGCGCCTCCACCCGCTCGATCCGGCGCTCGATCTCGCGGACGTCCTCCAGGTAGTCAGCCAGACGCGCGCGGTCGGCGGCCCCGAGGTCCTTGTTCAGGCGCGCCACGGCATCGCCGAGCCAGTCGAGGATGCTCTTGTCCTCCGCACGCCGCTCGCGGCGCTCGCCCGGCGTGGCGCCCACGCCGAACAGCGTGTCGAAGACGACGCGCGGGTCGCGAATCATCGGCAGGGGCTCGGTCGGCGAGGCCCAGCTGATCGAGTCGGTGTAGACGCACGAGTAGCCGTAGGAGCACCCACCCGCCTGGTCCACGTTCTCGATGCAGAGCTGCATGGACGGAATCGGCGTCTCCTGTCCGTAGCGCTGCGCGTACATCTGGTCCAGCGACGTGCCGACGAACACGTCCGAGCCCTGTGTCTGCTTCGGATGGCACTGCGTGAGGAACACGGCGCTCGACCGGAAGTGGTCGCCGCCGATCTCCGGCGCCGTGAACGCTTCCGCGTTGCGGACGTCCGTGTTGCTGACGATCGTCAGGGCGTCACGGAACGGCTCCATTGGCGCGAGGCTGCTCGGCGACAAATCGAAGCCGCGTCCCACCTTCTCGGGCGCCCACATGAACTTCTTCGCGCCGTAGGCCGTGCTGCCGGCCGCGCCGTGCACGATCTCGATGGCCGCCAGGCGGATGCGCTTCGGCGCCGCCTGGGCCAGCGCGGTCCGGGCCGGCACCATGGCCTCCAGGAACGGCAGCGCCATGGTCACACCCATGCCCCTCAGCATCGTGCGGCGGGCAATGTGCTTCTTCGTGAGGATCATCGCGTCTCCTGGGGTCGTGAAGTCTCGAGGTCTCGAGGCCCTGGGTCTCGGGTCGCGGCGTTCAGCGCGCGCGCTCGACATCCGTGGTGCGAGCCGCCGGCGCGTCCGGCGCGGCCATCCGGAATGCCTGGCTGTTGGCGATGCCCTGCACGAAGGCGGACATCCGGAAGTTCTGCTTCTTCGCGTCACGCACGATGGTGCGCACCATCGGCATGTCGGAGGGCTCCACACGACGGCCGAGCGCATAGGTGAGCATGTTCTCCGTGAAGCTCAGGAGGAACACGTCCTGGTGCCTCAGCAGCGCCGCGCGCAGGCCCGCGGGCCCGTTCACCTTGCTGCCGTCGTAGAGCTCGCCCTCGGAATCCACGGGCACTTCGTTGTCCTTGATGCGCCAGGCGCCGGTGGCGTCGAAGTTGTCGAGCGCCAGCCCCAGCGGATCGATGACACGGTGGCACGAGTTGCACGACGGGTTCTTGCGGTGCTCCTCCATGCGCTCCCGCGTCGAGAGCATCTTGCCGCCCGCATTGGCCTTCACCGAGTCATCCAGCGAGGGCACGTTCGGCGGCGGCGCGGGCGGCGGCGAGCCGAGCAGCACTTCCATCACCCACTTGCCGCGCTGCACCGGCGAGGTGCGATCCGCCACCGAGGTCAGCGTGAGGATGCTGCCCTGTCCCAGCAGGCCACGGCGGTAGTCCGGGACGGTCACCCGCTGGAACTCGTTGCCGGCGACGTTCGGCAGGCCGTAGTGCTTCGCCAGCCGCTCGTTCACGAACGTGTAGTCCGCGGTGAGCAGGTCCAGCACGCTGCGATCCTCACGGACGATGCTGTCGAAGAGGAGCTTCGTCTCCTGCTCCATCGCGTCGGCCAGCGTCTCGTCGTACTGCGGGAACGTGAGGTAGTCCGGGATGATCTTCTCGAGGTCCTGCAGCCGCAGCCACTGTGCGGCGAACCGGTCCGAGAGCGCGCGCGAGCGGGCATCCGCCAGCATCCGCTTCACCTGCCGGCTGAAGCCGGCCTGCGTGGAGAGCGCACCCGTCGAGGCCGCGCGCAGCAGTTCGGCGTCGGGCGCCGATCCCCAGAGAAAGAACGACAGCCGGGAGGCCACGTCGTTGTCGGCCACGCGATACGGCACCGTGGGCGCCGCGCTGGGCATCTCCTCGATCCGGAACAGGAAGCGCGGGCTCATCAGGATCGACTGGAGCGCCATGCGCACGCCGCCCTCGAACCCGCCGGTCTCGCGGCCCTGGGCGTAGAACTTCATCGCGTCCTGCAGGTCCGCCGCGGTGGGCTCACCGCGATACGCCTGGCCGGCAATCCGCTTGACGATGGACAGCGCGCACGACTCCTCCTCGGCCGCCGTGGTGGGGCGGCACGTGAAGACCTTCGCGCGGCTCGGCGTCTCGGACACGCCCGTCACCTTCGTCGGCCCCACGACGCGGAAGTCCCGCATGTGCGGCAGCATCGTGACGCCGAAGCTGATGCTGACGTCGGCCAGCGTGTTCTCGAGCGGCGTCAGCAGGTCGTCGATGGGGCCTTCGATGTTCTGAATGAACGCCGCGGACACGCGCTGCGGCCCGGCCTTCACGTGAATCGGCGGCGTGGTGATGTCCAGGCCGTTGGACTGGTCGGTCTCGCTCATCCGCGTGTTGAGCGGCAGCAGCGCCACGCGCTCGCCGTTGATCGACACCTCGATCACTTCCTTCAGCTCCAGCACCGTCATCGAGGTGCGCCCGGCGAGCCCGCCGAGCGGCTCGTTGTGGAGGTTCATCTTGAACTGGTAGTCGCCGTCGGCCGGGAACGTGTGCACGACCGAGATCCCGCCACGCGTGCCGATGGGCGCGCCTTCGACGTGCCGCATCTGCGAGGCCGTGCGGCCGATCTTGTAGGTGACCGACGTGCCGCTGGCGTTGCGGTCGCCCACCGCCAGGCGGCTGATCTGGCTGGCCGCCCGCAGGTAGCCATCCATCAGCGCCGGCGAGAAGGTCTGCACGTCGGCGACGTTGTCGAAGCCCTTGCTGATGGTGTCGGGCGGCAGGTACGCCGTCACGTCCACGTCCAAGTCCAGCAGGTCGTGGACCGCGGCCGCGTACTCCGCGCGGTTCAGGCGCTGGAAGGGCCGGCGACCGGGGTTGGGGTGGAGCGCCGCGGCTGTGTCGATCTTCGTCTCGAGCGCCACGGTGAGCTTCTCGAGCAGGGCGGCCTCCGGACGCCGCGCACCGGCCGGCGGCATCATGCCCGCCCGCAGCTTGCGGATGATCTTCTCGGCCACCTCGGCGTGCTGATCGGCCTTCGACGCATCGAACCCGGCCAGGGACAGTCCGCCGGCCTTGCCGCGCTCGCTATGGCACCCGGCACAGTACTGGCCGACGAGGGCCGTCTGCTCGGCCGCGGGCAGCGCGGCGGACACGGGCGCATGAGCCGGCGCGGGCCTGGGGGCGGCGGGCGCCGCCGCTGGGGCGGCCTGCGTGCTCGCTGGGGTGGATGGTGCGGGCGCCGGTGCGGGACGGTTCGGCGTCGTCTGTGCGACGAGCACCGCGCCACAGGCCACGGCTGCCAGTCCTCCGATCAGGACCTGTCTCATGCTGGTCTCCCCATCGCTGCATTATCAAGGAGATGCAGGCAGCGTGTCGATAGAATGTTGTACGGATTTGTCATCCGATGTCATTGGCCCGACGGCACTTGCGGGCCTTACGGCCGGGGCGGGCTGACCATGATGTGCGCGCCGCCCGTGCCGGGATCCATCAGCCAGGGCACGCCCGGTCCCCCGGGCCGCGTCGCCAGCCCGGTGGACTCCCCCGTCGCGAACGGCACGTAGATGACCCAGCGCGTGTAAGCGCCGTCCGCCTTGTTCGCCGTGGCATCGTAGGACTTGGCCGTCATCACGTAGAGCATGCGGGGCTCCTTCGGCATCGCCAGCTTCCCCGCCTTGATCTCGTCGTAGCGCGTCTGGTCCCGCACCTTGTCGTCGGTAATCCCCTGCGCCGTCAGTTCACGCCCGCGGGCCATGAACGGGTCCAGGTCCTTGTGGTAGCAGGCCACGCTGAAGCCCTCGGCGGCCGGGTTGTCCGCCAGGCACACCAGGTCGTTGGTCCCGGGCCGGAGCACGGTCACCTTGCCGCCAACGAAGCCCAGCACCGCCGCGCCCGGCCGGCGGTCTTCGGGCGCCGCCAGCACGGCCTGGGCGATCTGTGCCTCCCGGGGCACATCCTGGGCGGCCGCGGGCACTGCGGCCATCACACTCATGACGACGAACCAGGCACGATGACGCATCGACGCAAATCCTCCGAGGTCATGATAGGCGAAGACACGTGCGGGCAGGTGCCCCTTCCGGCGGTGAAACGCAGGGCCGTGTGCTGAGCTCTAATGGGGTATGGCCAACCTGCCGCTTCCGACCCTGGACCTCGCGCCGGACGAGGACGCCTCCCCGGCAACCATCGTCCTGGCCGGAGGGTGCTTCTGGTGCGTGGAAGCCGTCTTCCTCCCCGTGCGGGGCGTCGAGCGGGTCCGGTCGGGCTACGCCGGCGGGAGCGCCGACACGGCCAACTACCAGGCGGTGTGCTCGGGCCAGACGAACCACGCCGAGGTCATCGAGGTCACCTACGACCCGGCCGTCGTCTCGCTCGGACGGCTGCTCCAGCTGTTCTTCGGGGTCGCGCACGACCCGACCGAGCTCAACCGCCAGGGCAACGACCGCGGCCGCCAGTATCGATCCGCCGTCTTCTACAACTCCCCGCGCCAGCGCGCCATCGTCGAGGCCTACATCGCGCAGCTGCACGCCGCCCGCGCGTTCCCGCGCCCCATCGTCACGACCCTGGAGCCCCTGGAGGCGTTCTACGAAGCCGAGCCGTACCACCAGAACTACGCCGCGCGCAACCCCGGGCAGCCCTACATCCTCTTCACGGCCCTCCCCAAAGTGCAGAAACTGAGGGCCGCCTTTCCTGACGTCCTGGCGCCCGGAACATTGAGTGATTGGCGATTGGGCGATTGAGTGCTTGGCCGCGTTCGGCCCAGCGAGCCTCACAGGTGATGCCAGGTGAGGTGCAGGCACAGGTGTCGTGATCAGGCGGCTCCGCCCGCTGCTAAGACTCCGCGGTTGAAGGACGACCGAATCACCGGATCACCCGCTCAATCGCCAATCCCCAATCGCTCAACAATCACCCGATCTCCAGATTTTCAATCACTCAGTGCAGGAGGCGCCGCCGCAGCTCCGGCGGCGGGAGCTCGCAGGCCGTCGAGGGGCGCGCAAGGCGGTGGCGAATCGCCGCGACCACCCGATACGCCGCATCCCGAAGCGGCAGCGGCACCCAGAGCAGGACGCCGAACCAGCGCCACGGGGCCGTGAGGCGCGCGGCGATCCGGAGGGACGCCGTGGAGCGCAGGTAGACATGGTCGCCCTCGATGAGGACCAGGCTGCGCGCCGCCTCCCGCGTGAGCCCCCTCGCCGCGAGCGCCGCCTGCGCCTGCGGCCACTGCGACGGCGCATAGCGGAAGTAACCCGACGGGTCGCGCCGCGCGATGAACTTCACCGAGCCCTCGCAGAACCCGCAGGTGCCGTCGAACAGCACGATGCCACCGGATCCTTCTGTCTCGTTGCTCACACCCAACCCTCCGGCGGAGGCGCCTCGAGCCCCAGCGGTTCCCCGCTCACCGGGTGCGGCAGCGCGAGCCGCCACGCGTGCAGGTGCATCCGCTCGGCCGCCGGCCCGCCGTACCGCAGATCCCCGACGATCGGTGTGCGCTCCGCAGCCAGGTGGGCACGGACCTGGTGCTGCCTCCCGGTTCTGGGACGCGCTTCGAGGACGACGCGGTCCCCACGCCGTGCCAGGACCGTGAATGTCGTCTCGGCGGGTTGGCCATCGGTGCCGCCGGCGCGGCGGGTCACAGCGACCCTGCGCCCGCGTCGGCCCGTGCCCATCGTCCTGAGCGCACCCCGCGAGGTCCACGTGACGCCGGGGAGCAGGTCGGGACGACGCCGGCCGTCGACGATGGCGAGATACACCTTCCCGACGGCATGGCCCGCGAACGCACGTGCGAGGCCGAGGTTCGCGGCGGCGGTGCGCCCGAACACCACGACACCCGAGGTGCCCGCGTCCAGGCGCTGATGGACGCCCAGCGCGGACACGGCTATGCCGAGATGCCGCGCGACGAGACCGACCAGGTGTGGGCGACGAGGATCGGCGGTGGCGTGCGTGGGAAGGCCGGCGGGCTTCTCCACCGCGATGACGTGCGAATCTTCGTACAGGGTGCCGACCTGCTCGCGGGCCACGCGTCGCGATCGCGCGAGCGTCGCGGGGTCGATCGCCACCGATACCCGGTCGCCCGCCGTGACGGGCACGCCTGGGCGGGTGATGACCACACCATTCACGCGAACGGCGCCAGCGATCACGATGCGGCGTGCATCGGCATTCGACAGGGGCACATCAGGGAAGGCCTCGCGGAGGGCCGCGGCGACCAGCTGCACCAGCGTCTGGTCAGCGGATGCGACCACCCGGACCATACGCGCCGACGTTCGGCCGGCGACACCGGGACGCAAGGACCGGCGCTCCGTACGCGCCCTCAAACCCCAAGCCTCGTCAAGACCTCAAGACCCCAAGACCTCAAGACCCCAAGACCTCAAGACCTCAAGACCTCACGGAAGCACCGCCGTCGCCTCGATCTCCACCTTGTAGTCGGGCGACGCCAGGCGTGTCACGCCCACGAGCGTGCTGGCGGGACGGTTCGCCCCGAAGTACTGAGCGCGCACCGCCGCGGCATCCGGCGCGCGGAAGGCCTCCACGTCCGTGGTGTAAATGGTGATCTTCGCCACGTGCGAGAAGTCCCCGCCCTGTGACTTGAGGGCGATCTCGAGGTTTTTCAGCACCTGCTCGAGCTGCTCCGCCATACCGGGGCCGGCGATCTTCCCCGACGCGTCAGCCCCGACCTGTCCGGCAATGTAGAGCGTCTTGCCGGCGCGCACGATGTGCGCATACGTGGTCGGCGTCGCCAGCCCGGGCGGATTGATCCGCTGGAGCGCCTGCGCCGCAAGTGACGCCGAGACGAGGACAACGAGCGCCATCACGACAACACCTCTGATCATGGCCACGCTTCCTGTGTTGTGCCTTCTGCCTTCTGCCTTGTGCCTTCTTCTTCCGCCTTCACCGCAGGGCGATGCGCAGGCCGACCCTGAACGTTCGAGGCCAGCCGATCAGCCGGATGGGCGTGCGTCCGGTGTCGTACACCGCATCGAACAGGTTCTCGACCGCCACGAAGCCCACGAGGCCGCGCGTCACGGCGCGACTCACCTGCACGTCCATCACGCCGAAGCCGTCCAGCTTGAACAGGTTCAGGTCGTCGTCGTACTGCTCGCCGCTGAAGCGCACCTGCGCGGCGGCCGTCACGATGCGGGGGTCTGTCCAGGTGAGGCCGAACCCGCCCTGCACGCCGGGCACCTGCGGGACCGTGTTGCCCTCGATGGCCGGCGTCGCGACGGACCCCTGGAACTCGCTCGCGGTGAACACCAGCTGGCCGTTGAGGCTGAGCGTGGAGGTGAGCCGGGCGTCGGCCTCGAACTCCACGCCGGTCGCGCGGATCTGGTCGGAGTTGCGGCGCTCCCGCGTGATCAGCGTGGGGGTGCTGGACAGCGTAATGTTCGCAATCGCACCGTCGAGGTTGTTGAAGAAGGCCGTCATACGGGCCGACACCTTCGTCCACGAGACGAGCACGCCGCCCTCGACGCCGGTCAGCGTTTCGGGATCGAGGAGCGGGTTGGGGTTGGTCACCACGTTGCCCACCCGGAAGCCGCGGTGCAGCTCGTTCAGCGAGGGCGGCCGGTTCGCGTGGTAGACGGCGCCCTGCACCGCGTAGCGCCCGACGCGCCACGCAGCGGACACCCGCGGGCTGAAGAACGTGACCGACTTGTCGGGCAGCGTGGCATCGGTGGGCTCGGACAGCCAGTCGTCCACGCGGCCGCCGAGCTCCACCGTGACGGCATCACCAATCGGGACGCTCGCCCGCGCGAACGCGCCGATCGTCCGCTCCGTCCCGCCGGCGAAGAACGGCCCGGTCTCGACATTAGTCAGCGAGTAGCGGAACTCCTCGACGGTGGAATCGGTCCGCTGAAAATCCGCTCCGGCGATGAGCGTCGTCCGACCGAAGAGTCGCGTCCACTGTCCGCCGACGGTCTGGAACTCGGTGTCGGTGGTCTGCTTGGTGGTGAGGCGTTCCGTCGTCCGATCCGCGGAGACCGCGGTGAATGTCTGGTAGTAGTCCTGCGTGCTGCCCGCGACCTGCGCCTGCCACACGCCGCCGGCCAGGTTACCGCCGGCCGTTGCCGAGAGCTGTTGCCAGTCCGTCGTGTTCACCTGCTGTGGGGTGCCGTTGCCGCGTTCCTCGGTGTAGAGCGCCCCCTTGAGCCAGGCGTTCCAGGTGCCAGCCTGGCGGCCCGCGGTGACGAAACCCGTCTGGTAGTCGCTGTCGGCAGGGGTGTCGATCGACCCGCGAGCCTCGGGCGCCACGGTGTACGCGCCGTCGGTCGTGGTGCCTTCGTACGCCCCGGACGCGGCCCACCCGTTCCGCTCCGCGCCACCGAAGAGCGACCCGCGGAAGGTGTCGAGCGATCCGCCCTCGATGGTGGCCCGGGCGCGCGTGCGATCGGGCGCGAATGTCAGCACCTGCACGACGCCGCCCAGCGCGTCAGCGCCATAGAGGTCGCCGGTGGCCCCGCGCACCACCTCGATGCGATCCACCGAGGCCTGCGGAATGCGGTTCCAGTACACCCAGCTGCCGAACGGGTCGTTGAGCGGGACGCCGTCGGAGAGCACCAGCGTGCGGCTGGCGCCGGAGCCGGAGACCCCGCGCAACGTCACCCCCTGCGTCGTTGGATTGGCGACGCGGGACGAGTTGCGCCGGAACAGGCTGAACCCCGGGGTGTTCCGCAGGACGTCGTCGAGCGCGCCGGCGGCCGCGTTGCTCAGCTCGGCGGCAGTGACCACGGTCGCACTGGCGGCACTCGGCAGGCGCTCGGCTCCGCGCGTGGCCGTGACCACGACCGAGTCGGCGAACGTCGCCGGGCGCAGCACCACCTGCACCTCCTCGGTGGCCGGCTCGAGATCGACGGTCGAGAAGCCTGGCGACACGATACGCAGCGCGGCCACCGGTCCCGCCAGGGTGAACGAGCCGTCGGGCCCCGTGGTCGCCGTTGTCGTGCGGCCGTCCGGGGTGCGGCCCGTGACTTCGGCGCCGCTCACCGCCAGGCCCGCGACGTCCACGACGGTACCGGTGACCGATGCCGGTTGCGCGAGCGCGTCAGGGGCCCACGCCACACACCAGACCACGAGCGAGACGAACCAGAGGAGAGACCCGCGCCGGAACATGGGAGTAGACTCTACACCAAGGCCCTGTGGATGATGCCGGTGGCGGCATCTCGATCGGCGCCCGTCGAACCTACCGTGGATCCCACGCAGCCCCCGCCCGGACGCGAACCAACCCCCATACCCAGCTTCGCCCCACCGGGACACAACGACGTCGTGTTCCTGGAGGGACCGCAGTCCCGGACGCGCGAGTTCCTGATGCTGCTGCGGGCGGGCCGCGACTTCCTGCGCGGCTTCCGCACGCTGGCCTTCGTCGGTCCCTGCGTGACGGTGTTCGGGTCAGCGCGCTTCAAGGAAGGCACCGAGTACTACGAGCTGTCCCGGGAGGTGGGGGGAGCACTCGTCCGCCTGGGGTTCACCGTGATGACCGGAGGCGGCCCGGGCGTGATGGAAGGGGCCAACCGCGGCGCGCGCGAGGCGGGCGGCGTCTCCGTCGGCTGCAACATCGAGCTGCCCTTCGAGCAGTATCCCAACCCCTATCTGGACCGCTGGGTGGTCTGCCACTACTTCTTCGTGCGCAAGGTCCTGCTGCTCAAGTACTCCTACGCGTTCGTGGTGCTGCCGGGCGGGTTCGGCACGCTCGACGAGCTGACCGAAGCGCTGACGTTGATCCAGACGGCCAAGATCGAGCAGTTCCCCATCGTGCTGATGGGGCGCACGTACTGGCAGCCGTTCCTGGACCTGTGCCGGCGCATGATCGACGCGGGCACGATCTCCGCGCACGACCTCGATCTGATGATCGTCACGGACTCGGTCGACGAGGCGATGGCGCACATCGAGCACAAGGCCGTCCGCAAGTTCGGCCTCACCAGGAAGCGCCGGCCGCGGCCGTCGATCCTGCTGGGGGAGAAGGGAGCGCCCTCTACGCCGGCCGCACCAGCCACACCGCCGCGCCCGTGAGCGCGAAGGCCACCCCGCCCCAGACCATGTCCACCGCGGCCATCCGCAGCGAAAAGTCCCGCAGGGTGGCGTAGTTGGTGAGGTCGTAGACGCTGTAGGCGATCAGGCCGAACACGAACGACCACGCCATGGCCTCGACGATCGACCCGGCCCGTGCCCGGGGAAGGGCGAAGAGGATGAGCCCCGCCACCATCAGCGCGTAGAGCAGGAAGGCCGGCGCAAGGCGTGGATCGAGGTTGTCGCCCCGCATCCGCAGCAGCGGGCCCAGCTCGCGGCGGTAGAAGCCGTTGGCGAGGAGGCCGATCCAGACGAAGTCCACGGCGACAAAGGCCACGACGCCGACCGCCCACTGCTTCAGGAAGTCCATGGCGATAAGACGCCACCACCGGCCCCGCCGGTGCAACGAGGGAGACCCCTGATGTACCCTTGGCGGAATGCGGCTCGCCAAGCTCGCCGTCGCGTGCGTCAGTCCGACGGTCGGCGCCGTCCGCGCCAACCGTGCGCGCGTCGTCTCGCTGGCCCGCGCCATGGCGGCCGAGGACGTGACGCTGGCGGCGTTTCCGGAACAGGTCATCGGGGGCTACCCCCCGGAGGATCTCGTCCAGTGGCGCGGGTTCCTGGACGGTCAACGGCGGTCGCTGGACGCATTCGCGGCGGAGACCGCGGACCTGGCGACGGTGTTCGTCCTTGGCCTCGCCGTCGGCGTCGGCGCGCAGCTGTTCAACTGCGCCGCGGTCGTGCACCGCGGCCGCATCCTCGGCTTCGTCCCGAAGGAGAAGCTGCCCACCTACAACGTGTTCTACGAAGGCCGCACCTTCTCGCGCGGCGGACCAGGGCTGGCCCTGGACTCACACGGAATCCCCCTGGGCGATGTCATCTTCGGCTTCGACGTCGGCACGGTAGCGGTGGAGGTCTGCGAGGACGCCTGGTCGCCCGACGGTCCCATGCGGCGCCGGTCCTACGCGGGCGCCGAGGTGGTGGTGAACGTCTCGGCCTCGCCGTATCGGATGGGGATCGATGCCACGCGCCGCGAGATGCTGGCCACGCGCTCCGCCGACACGCAGACGGTCCTGCTCTACGCCAACGCCGTCGGCGGGCAGGACGGGCTCGTCTACGACGGTGGCGGATTCATCTTCCAGAACGGCCGCCGCGTGCTCGAAGCGCCGCGGTTCGTCAGCGGGTGGTGGGCCGCCGTGGTCGATCTCGACCGCACGCATCGGCTGCGCCTCGAGAACACGACCTGGCGCAGCGACTGCGAGGCCCACTTGATCAGCGGGAACCCCGTGACCATCGTCCAGGCTCGGGAGGCCACCGCGGACCGTTCGCGACTCGCCTACCCGCCGCCGGAGGGCGGCAGCTTCTTCCTGCCCGCCAGCCGCCCGCCGGACCCGGATCCGCGCGACCGGGCCCTCGACGATCTCTTCGAGGCGCTCGCGCTCGGGGTGAAGAGTTACTACGAGAAGACGGGCGCCTTCACCTCGCTCGGCATCGCGTTGTCCGGCGGCCGGGATTCGGTGCTCACGCTGCTGGTTGCCTGGCGGGCCGCGCAGCTGATCGAGCCGGGCCCGGTCCGCATCGAGGCGTTCTACATGCCGAGCCGGCACTCCCAGGACGCCACGCGCGAGGCCGCCGAGCGGCTGGCGCGCGAGCTCGACGTGTCCCTGACGGTCGTCCCCATCGACGAGGCCACGGACCGCGAGATCGAGGTCGTGGTGCGGATGCTGGGCGGCCGCGCGCCGACCGAGCTGACCCGCCAGAACGTGCAGGCCCGGCTGCGTGGCCAGCGCATGTGGAACTGGTCCAACACCTCCGGCGCGCTGTTCCTGCAGACCGGGGACATGAGCGAGAAGGCGGTCGGCTACACGACGATGGGCGGTGACCTGGAGGGGGCGCTCTCGGTCATCGCCAACGTGCCGAAGACCGTTGTGGTGGCGCTCCTCGAGCGACTGCACGCACGGTTCGGGTTCAGCGGCATCGCCGGCACGCTGGCCACCGCACCCGGGCCCGAGCTGGCCGATGCGCAGGAGGCCGAACACGAGCTGATGCCGTTCCCGGTCCTTGACGCCTGCCTCCACCTCTACGCGGGCGAGAAGATGTCCCCCGCCGAGATGACCGTGGCACTCGGGAGCCTCTTCCCGGACATGTCCCGGGCCCAGCACGAGGCGTGGGTCGCCCGTTTCACGAAGCTGTTCTCGCAGTCGATCTACAAGTGGGTCCAGTCCCCGTTGTCGCTGCACGTCGGCTCGCTCGACCTCGACCGCGAGCGCGCGCTGCAGATGCCGGTGGTACAGAAGACGGAGTGGCAGGAGTGAACAGATCGCGAATCTCGTGATCTGGTGATCTGGTGATCTGGTGATCGATCTGGGGATCTGGGGAGCTGGGGATCTGTCTGGTGATCTCGGGATCTATCTGGTGATCTCGGGATCTATCTGGGGATCTGGGGATCTATCTCATGATCTGGGACCTATCTGATGATCTCGGGAACGACCTTGTGATCGGCTGCAGTACGGAGCGCCCGGACTTCAGTCCCGGCGTCCACATGTCTTGTCACGCCCCGCTGATCTGACTGACCTCGACGATCCTCGCGTCGCGCCGTATCGATGGGTCGCGGATCCGCGGCGGCTCGAGGCCGAGGGGCTCTTCGTCGCCGAAGGGCGGCTCGTGGTGCCCCGGCTGCTCGGGCTGGCGTCACAGCCGGGGCGCTGGGCGGGGGCGGCCCATTCGGTGTTGCTCTCGCCAGCGGCGTTCGAGCAGATGCGCGAGGTCGTGTCCGCCGACACCGGCGTGCCCGTCTACGTGGTCCCACAGTCCCTGATGGACGGTCTCGTGGGGTTCAACATGCACCGCGGGTGTCTCGCCCTGGCGCGGCGTCCGCCTGTCCCGGTGCTCTCGGCCGAGGCGATCGAGGGTGCGTCACGCCTGGTCGTGCTCGAAGGCGTGAACAACCCGGACAACATCGGGGGGATCTTCCGGAGCGCCGCAGCGCTCGGCGGGGATCTCGTCGTGCTCGGCCCGGCCTGCGCGGACCCGCTCTACCGCAAGTCGGTACGGACCTCGATGGGCGCCACCCTCGACGTGCCTTACGTGGCCGCCCCGGACTGGCCGGGGGCGCTCGACGTGCTCCGGGCGAACGGCGTCGAGGTCGTCGCGCTCACCACCCTGCCCGATGCCCTGCCACTGGCGCAGCTGTCCCCGTGGGGACCGCGCGTGGCGCTGCTGGCCGGGGCCGAGGGTGAAGGGCTGTCCGACGCGGCGCTCGCGCGGGCCGATACGTGCGCCACCATTCCCATGACCGGCCGGGTGGACTCGCTGAACGTGGCCACGGCCGTCTCGATCGCCCTGTACCATGTAGGCGTGAGTGCCCGATCGTGAGCGTGCAAACCGAGGCGGCGATTCTCAACTTCATCATCGACCGGCTGCAGATCGAGGACGACTGGTTCGAGTGGGAGGGCCGCGGCTTTCGTTGGTGGCCCGGGCCGCTGGCGCAGCGGATCACCTTCGCCCCGCGTCGCGACCTGCACGGCGTGCCCGTCTCGACCCTGCACATCGAAACGGACCTGCTGGCCGGCGTGCCCGCCACGGCCACGACATGGGAGCGACTGGCCTCGGTGAACCGGCTGGCCACGATGAGCGCGTACGTCGCCTACGTTCCGGCCGGGACGGTGGCGCTCCACGCATCGGTGACGCTGACGGACGACAACTGGCTGATGGCACGTGCTCTCGCCCTGCACGCCGCCGCGCTGCAGGTGGCCGACGCGCACGCCGAGGCCACGGAGCTGGCGCAGGCGTTCGGGGCACGGGTACGGAGCAGCGCGCACCCCACCCGCGGCCCGCGCGAGACGCCGGACGAGATGCTCGGGGTGATGGAGGTCTACCAGCAGCGCGGCCAGGAGCCCTGCCCGGTCGGCACCGAGGAGCTCGCCGCGCTCGTGCACCTCGAGCCACGGCCGTGGCTGCTGGCGGTGAACGAGCCCGAGCGCCTGATCGCCGACCTGGACTTCGCGGCGAACCAGCCGGCCCGGCTCGACATCGACAGCGGGGTCACGCATCCCGCGCTGGGGTCGGGGCTGCAGGTGCGGCTGACCCTGCCCATCGAGCCCGACGCGGCCATCGCCCAGCGGCTGAACGCCAACGAGACCGCGCAACCCGACGCCCATCAGCTCGGCGCGTGGTGCGTGGACCCCGACCAGGGCCTCTGTTTCGTCGGCTTCATCCCGTCCGCGGCCTGCATGCCGGAGCTGACACGCGCCCTCATCTACCACGCGGCCGGAAGGAACGAGTGGGCCCGAGACCTACTGTTTCCGCAGTAGTTCCCGACTGCGGGCGAATCTGGGGATCTGGTGATGTGGTGATCTGGTGATCGATCTTGGGATCTTGGGATCTTGTGATCTGGTGATCTATCTCGTGATCGGGCGATCTATCTCGCGACCTGGTGATCTGCGATCCTACCAATCTCACCCCACCAGCCATGTCCACCTGCCACGTTAGGCGGCTACCCGAGCGCTGGAGTGCCCGTTGTGATCGTCAGGATCGAGTTCGAACACCGGCCACATGCTCACAGCCCGAACTTGACCCGTTAGACCAAGCAGCCTGACTCCTTCCGGTCGGTCTCTCTCCGTCAGTCTAACTCCGGCACCCGCGCCGAGAACGCGGTCCACCTGTCTGGCCGGGCTGGTCTGCAAACATCCACGACCGGCACCCCCTGCGTGAGGAGGTCAGCGTCATGCGCTCGCCGTCGGGATTGTCCGTTGTCGGCACTCTGCCTCCTATCTCCTGCCTCCTATCTCCTGCCTCCTGCCTCCTATCTCCTGTCTCCTATTTCCTGTCTCCTATTTCCTGTCTTGTGTCACTGCTCCCACCCGAGCGAACGCTCGACGGCGCGGCGCCAGCCGGCGTAGAGCCGCTCTCGCTCCGCGGCCTCCATGTGCGGCCGGAACTCCCGATCGAGCGCCCAGTTGCGGCGCACGTCGTCCAGCCCGCTCCAGTAGCCGACGGCCAGGCCAGCCAGGTACGCCGCACCAAGGGCCGTCGTCTCGGACACGACGGGCCTGCGGACGGGCACATCCAGCAGGTCCGCCTGGAACTGCAGCAGGTGCGCATTCGCCGCCGCGCCGCCATCGACCTTCAGCGTGGAGAGCGGCAGGCCCGATTCGGCCTGCATCACCTCCAGCACGTCCCGAGTCTGGTAGGCCATGGCATCCACGGCGGCCCGTGCGATGTGGGCCATCTTCGTGTTGCGCGTCAGGCCCACGATGACCCCCCGGGCGCGCGGGTCCCAGTAGGGGGCGCCCAGGCCGACGAACGCCGGCACGAGGTAGACACCGTCCGTGTCCGGCACCTCGTTCATCAGCCTCTCCACGCCAGGCGACGCGTCGATCGCGCGCAGCCCGTCCCGCAGCCACTGCACGGCCGCGCCGGCGACGAAAACGGAGCCCTCGAGCGCGTAGGTGACGTCGCGCCCGATGCGCCAGCCGATGGTGGTGATCAGGCCCTTGTCCGATGGCACGGGGGTCGAGCCGGTGTTGAGCAGCATGAAGCACCCGGTGCCGTACGTGTTCTTCGCCGAGCCCGCCTCGAAGCACGCCTGCCCGAACAGCGCGGCCTGCTGGTCTCCGGCCGTCCCTGCCACGGGGACGGGCGCGCCGAACCACTCCGGTACGGTGTCCCCGTACACCTCGCTCGACCCGCGGACCTGCGGCAGCATGGCCCGCGGCACATCGAGCAGGCCCAGCAGCTCGTCGTCCCAGTCCTGCGTGTGGATGTTGAAGAGCAGCGTGCGGCTGGCGTTGCTGACGTCGGTCACGTGGTGCGCGCCGCCCGTCAGCCGCCAGATCAGGAACGAGTCCACGGTCCCGAACAGCACCTCGCCGCGGGCCGCCCGGGCGCGCAGCCCGTCGAAGGAATCGAGGAGGTGCTTGATCTTGGTGCCCGAAAAATAGGCGTCCACCACCAGCCCGGTCTTGCGCCTGAAGGTCGCCTCGTGGCCTTCCGCCTTCAACCGGTCGCAGATGGGCGCCGTCACCCGGCTCTGCCACACGATGGCGTTGGCCACGGGCCTGCCGGTGGCTCGCTCCCAGAGGATGGTCGTCTCGCGCTGGTTCGTGACACCAATGGCGGCGAGGTCCGCCGCGGTGATGCCCGCTCGCGCCAGCGCCTCTCTCGCCGTGTGGATCTGGGACGACCAGATCGCCTCGGGGTCGTGTTCCACGTGGCCCGGCCCCGGGAACAGCTGCGGGAACTCCTGCTGCGCCAGCGCGACGACTCGCCCGCCACGATCGAACACGATGCTGCGGCTCGACGTGGTGCCCTGATCGAGCGCGAGGACGTAGCGGCTCACAGCGACTCCGCCCCGCGGTGCGGCAGGTAGCGGCCGACACACGCGTCGTAGACGCCGGCGCCGACCACCGCGCCGATGATGGGACCCACGATCGGCACCCACCACCACCCGTGGCCCGCCGTGAACACGCCGCCTCCCCACCCGGCGATGGCCGTGAACAGGCGCGGGCCGACATCACGCGCGGGGTTGATCGCATAGCCGGCGTTGAACCCGAACGCGACGCCGATCGCCAGGACCAGGCCACCGATGAGCGGCGCCACCAGCCACGGCGGTGGCCCGGAGTTGCGCTGGTCGCCCAACGCGAGCACGCCAATCATCAGGAGCGCGGTGCCGACGATCTGATCGACGAGCCCGCCGGCGATCGACAGGAACGGCTGCGGGTAGGTGGCGAAGATGCCCGCCGTGCCCAACTCGCCCTGGATCTGGCGGACGCCGCCATCGAAGGCCGCGAACGCCTCGCGATAGGTGAGGAACACGATCGCCGAGGCCGCGAACGCCCCGGCCACCTGCGCCGCGGCGAACACGGGGACCTTCGACCACGGGAAGCCGCGGTGCACCGCGAGCGCCACGCTGACGGCGGGGTTGAGGTGCGCACCCGAGATGCCAGCCGCGGTGTAGATGCCCAGCATCACGCCGAGCCCCCAGCCGATGTTGATGGCGAGATACGAGCCGTTGGCGTCCTGGCTGAGCACGGTCTGCGCGACCACGCCCACACCGAACACGATCAGGATGAACGTGCCCAGGAACTCCGCCGCTGCTTCTTTGAGCATGGCGGATTATGGATCAGCGTGCCACCTTCAAGACGATGATGTGCTGCCACGGCAGCACGTCGATCACCCGATCGATCGCGTAGCCATCGGCGCTCAGCTCCTGCCGCACCTGGGCCACGCTCATCTTGTGCTCCTCCTTGATCGGCACGCGGGGATCCTCCTTGCGGAACTCGATCAGCACGAGGCGCCCGTCGGGCTTCAACGCCTCGCGCAGCCGCCGCACGAACGCCTGTGGCTGCGACAACTCGTGGTAGACGTCCACCATCAGCGCCAGATCCAGCGACCCGGGCGGCAGCTTCGGATCGTCCGGAGCTCCCAGCACCGGCTTGATGTTCTGGAGCTGCTCCTGGGCCGCACGCCGCTGGACGATCGACAGCATGCCGACCTGGATGTCGGTGGCATAGACCCGGCCCTCGGGGCCAACCTTCCGGGCCATGCGCACCGTGTAGTACCCGGACCCGGCGCCGATGTCGGCGACGGTCATGCCGGGGCGCAGGTCCAGCGCCTCGATGGCGCGCGACGGCTCCTCTTCGCTCTCCCGCTCGGGCCGCTCCAGCCAGCCCGCCCCGCCCACGCCCATGACCGGGGCAATCTCGCGGCCGCTCACGGGGTGGCGTCCCTGCGCGGCCAGCCCGACGGCCAGGGCCACCACCATTGCGATCGCGATTGAGGTCCGCCGCATTATGATCGACCTTTCCTGAGGTAATGACGCTCCGTCCGAGACCGGCGTCCCCCGAGGACGCCCCGGCCATCACCCGAATCTACAACGAAGGCATCGAGGACCGCCTTGGTACTTTCGAGACACGCCCGCGCACCGAGGCCGACATCCGCGACTGGTTCGACGGGCGTCACCCCATCGTGGTCGTCGAGTCCGACGGCGGCATCGTGGCATTCGCGTCGACCTCCGCCTACCGGGCGCGGGACTGCTACGCGGGCATCGCGGAGTTCTCCGTGTATGTCGCCCGTGAGGCTCGCGGCCGTGGCGCAGGACGGGTCGCCATGGATGCCCTGATCGAGGCGGCCACCCGCGCCGGATTCTGGAAGCTGCTCTCCCGGGTCTTCGTGGAGAACGGCGCCAGCCGGCGACTGCTCACGTCCGTGGGGTTCCGGGAGGTGGGGACGTACTGCAGGCACGCACGGCTCGACGGGGTCTGGCGGGACGTGGTGATCGTCGAGCGCCTGCTGCCGGAGAACCTGGGCTGATGCTGGCGGCCATCCAGGAGTGGGCGTCCGAACTGGGCGGACTGGGGCTGTTCGTCATCGCCGCGCTGGACTCCTCGTTCCTGTCGTTCCCGCAGGTCAACGACCTCCTGGTCATCTACCTGAGCACCAAGTATCCCGAGCGCATGCCGTACTACGCCAGCATGACCACGGCCGGATCGCTCGTCGGCTGCTTCCTGCTCTACGGCGTGGCACGGAAGGGCGGCGAGGTGTTCCTGCGGAAGCGCTTCAGCGCGGCGCGGGTCGATCGCGGCATGGCGCTCTACCAGCGCTTCGGGCTGCTCGCGGTGGTCGTGCCGTCGCTGCTGCCGCCCCCCACCCCGTTCAAGATCTTCGTGCTGATGGCCGGCGCGGCGGCTGTGGCGCCCTGGAAGTTCGCCCTCGCGATCGTGATCGGCCGGGGCATCCGCTACTTCGGCCAGGGATACCTGGCCGTCCTCTACGGCGAGCGTGCCGCCGAGATCGTCCGGGAGAACGGAGCGCTGGTCGGCGTCACGCTGGCCGCCATCGCACTGCTGATTGGACTGCTCGTGTACTGGCGCCGTCGGTCACGGCTCCCAGCCGAGGCGCGCGGCTAGCTGGGAGATCTCGAAGGGCCGGTAGTCGTAGTAGTCCCGCTCGAAGTCGATCTCGAGCTTCCGGAAAACGATGGCCCGCCCGGTGCCCGCGAAGCGCGTCTCGACGGGCAGCCAGGCGCCATGGATCCGTCGCCTGGTGAAGCGGGCCGTCGACCCCTTGTACAGCTTCGCGATCATGCCCCAGCCGAAGCTCACGTCCTCGATGGCCGTCGCCTCGACGTTCATCACTTCGTACTCGTGCTCGTGCACCCACGCCTGCCCGGCGAAGGCACGGGCCACCCGGCCCTCCCGCGACCGCGGAGCCACACCGGGGCGCGGCCTGAACGCGACGATGACCGCCGGTTCGTTCTCCCACGTGGACCGCCCAGTGATGCGGAACTCGAACATGTCCAGGGCCTCTCGTGCGAGCGCCGCGTCCCGCTGCTCCGCCTCCTCGGCCTTGCGCATGCGCACGGCACGTCCGGTGGTACCTTCCCGGCTCAGGCGCCGTTGCCACGCGACCAGCTTCGCACGGTACTCGCGATCCTGCTCGGCCAGCTCGTCCCGCGTCAGCACGCGACCGTCGTCTTCTACAAGACGGCGGTACGTGAGCGCGTCCTCCGGGTGGGGATAAACCTCGTACACCTGGACGCCGTCGGTCCCCAGGTTGCGGCCAAAAGGATTGAGGTGCAGTTCCGTCGAGCGCTCGCGGTAGGAGTACCGGCTCTGGATGAGGTCGTTGCTCGCCAGGCGCTTCCTCGCCTCGGCGAAGAACGCGTCCTGATCGGGGAGCGGCGCCGATGACAGCGGCGCCGGTGATGTCGGCGCGGGTGACTGTGCTGCCAGGCCCGCCGCCGTCCACAGCAGCCCGGCCAGCAGGAGCCGCACGGGAACCATACGGGTATGATGACGTACCCGTCGCCCCATGGTCGATGCCTATCCCGAGCGCGTCGTGCACGTGCTCACCGTCCGGCAGGACGATCCCGATGTGCGCACGCAGCTGGAGCGTTACCGGGCCCTGCTGACCGACGAGGAGCACGCCCGTGAAGCGCGCTTCCACTTCGATGCCGACAAGGAGCGCTTCGTCATCGGACGGGCCCTGACGCGGTTGCAGCTCTCGCGCTTCCTCGGCGGCGATCCACGCGCGTGGCGCCTCGTCACCAACGCGCACGGCCGGCCGGAGCTGGCCTCGCCCACGCGTCCCCCCCTCGGGTTCAACGTGTCCCACACCCACGGCCTCGTGGCCTGTGCGGTCACCGGCACCCCGGACGTGGGCGTGGACGTCGAGTGCATCTCGCGCAGCCTGACCCACGACATCGCCGACCGCTTCTTCGCGCCACGCGAGGTAGCGGACCTCCGCAGGCTGAGCCCCGCCGAGCAGGCGCGCGTGTTCTTCGACTACTGGACGCTGAAGGAGGCCTACATCAAGGCGCGCGGCATGGGCCTCGCGCTGCCCCTGGCACACTTCGCCTTCTCACTCCGGCCTCCCGCCCTCCCCACCATCAGTTTCGATTCCGAGATCGACGACGATCCGGAGTCGTGGCAGTTCGCCCAGAGCTGGCCCACCGGGCAGCATCGGCTGGCGCTGGCGGTACGCAGGCCGCCCCGCAGCGACCTGGAGGTGCGCATCCAGGCGGTGGTGCCGCGGGTGCCCGCGTGAAGCTGTGGGCCATTGCCGACCTGCACGTCGGCTTCCCCGAGAATCGCGCGGCGGTCGAGGCCATGGCCGGCCATCCCGACGACTGGCTCATCGTGGGCGGTGACGCCGGCGACACGCCGGCGCAACTCGATTTCGTCCTGCGCACGCTGACGCCCCGGTTCCGGCAGCTCGTCTGGGTGCCGGGCAATCACGAGCTGTGGACGCCGCGCGACCACCCGATCGAGCGGCGGGGCGTGGCCCACTACACCCGGCTCGTCGCGTTGTGCCGCCGGTACGGCGCGCTCACGCCCGAGGATCCCTTTGCCGTCTGGCCCGGCGACGGTCCGCGGCGGGCCATCGTCCCGCTGCACCTGCTGTACGACTACTCCTTCGCGCCCGACGACGTCGGGGCCGAGCGGGCGGTAGACTGGGCCCGGGAGGCCGGCCTCAGGTCCGCAGACGAGGAGCTGCTCCACCCGCAGCCCTACGAGTCCCGGGCGGCGTGGTGCCAGGCCAGGCTGGAGGCCGCGGCGGCGCGGTTGAACGCGCTCCCCGCCGACGTGAAGCTGATCCTGGTGAACCACTTCCCGCTCCGGGCGGAGCATGCCGTGCTCCCCCGCATCCCGCGCTTCCGCATCTGGTGCGGCACGCGACGTACCGAGGACTGGCACCGGCGCTACAACGTGGAAGCGGTCATCTACGGCCACCTGCACCTGCGCGCGTCGCACGTGCTCGACGGCGTCCGCTTCGAGGAGGTGTCGCTCGGCTATCCGCGACAGTGGAACCCGTCGCGCGGCGTGGACGGCTACCTGCGGCGGATCCTGTGAGGGCGACGGGGAAGACACCCGAAGACACGAAGGTCACGAAGACGGACACGAAGGAAATTCTCAGGGGCTGTCACGCGTGACACCCCACGAGAGGTCTTCGTGCGTCCTCCGTGTTCTTCGTGCCTTCGTGGTCTCTTTCAGACACGCGTGAGGCGCTCGGCCGCGGCCGAGAGGGTCTCGTCCTTTTTGGCAAAGCAGAAGCGCAGCACCGGACCGCCGGTGTCCTGGTAGAGGAACGCCGACACGGGAATGGCCGCGACGCCGTGGGTCTTCAGGAGCCACTCGGCCACGACGGTGTCGCGGTCGGTCGAGATCGCCGAGTAGTCCATCAGCTGGAAGTACGTGCCTTCGCAGGCCAGCGGCGCGAAGCGGGAGTCGGCCGTCAATGCCAGGAACTGGTCCCGTTTGGCCTGATAGAACCCAGGCAGGTCGTGCGCCGACGGGTCGCGGGCCAGGAACTCCGCGAAGGCGAACTGCGAGGGCGTGTGCACCGTGAAGGTGACGAACTGGTGGACACGGGTGACCTCGGCCATCAGCGGCGCGGGCGCCACGGCGTATCCCACCTTCCAGCCGGTCGTGTGAAACGTCTTGCCGAAGGAGCTGATCACCACGGCGCGCGCGCGCAGGTCGGGGTAGCGCAGCACGCTCTCGTGCCGGCGGCCATCGAAGATGATGTGCTCGTAGACCTCGTCCGCCACGACGAGGACGCTGGTGCCGTCCACGAGGCGGTTCAGCTCCGCCATGTCCCCGGCCGTCCACGTCACGCCCGTGGGGTTGTGGGGCGTGTTCACGAGGATGAGCCGCGTGCGGGGGGACATCGCGCGCCGGACCTCGTCCCAGTCCACCCGGTAGTCCGGGTAGCGCAGGCTGACGAAGACCGGCCTGCCGCCGCTCAGGCGGATGACCGGCACGTAGGAGTCGTAGCAGGGCTCGAAGAGGATCACCTCGTCGCCCGGCTGCACCAGCGCGGTGAGTGTCGCGTAGAGCCCGGCGGTGGCCCCGGAGGTGACGACGGTCTCCGTGACGGGGTCCACGTCGGCGCCGTAGCAGGCCTTCACCTTGGCCGCAATCGCCTCGCGCAGCGGCAGCACGCCCGGCATCGGGGCGTACTGGTTGTGGCCCTCCCGCATGGCCCGCGTCACGGCGTCCACGAGCGCCGGATTGCAGTCGAAGTCCGGGAACCCCTGCGACAGGTTGATCGCGCCGTGCTCGTTGGCCAGGCGCGTCATGACGGCGAAAATGCTGGTCCCGATGTCGGGCAGCTTGGAAGCGACGGGCACCGAGGCGTTCATCGGGACGATTGTGAAGGCAGACGGCAACAGGCACAAGGCAGAAGGCAGACGGGAGCCCGGCGTCATAGAATCGGCAGATGGAACTGCTGCTCTCCCTGCTGCTGGCTGCCCAGGCAACGGCCCCGTCGGGCTACGCGCGGCCCGAGTTGCTCGTCGAGACCGCCTGGCTGGCGGCCCACACATCCGACGCCACCCTCCGCATCGTTGACATGCGTCCCCGCGGCTACGACGAGGGCCATATTCCCGGTGCCGTGTGGCTCGACAACAACTGGATCCGCAATCCCAAGGCGGCGCCGGACTTCCTGCCGACGCCGGCGGAGTTCGAGGCGTTGATGACGAAGCTCGGCATCGGCCCGGAGACGCGCGTCATCGCCTACGACGAGCGTGGCGCCATCTACGCGGCCCGCCTGTGGTGGATTCTCAACTACTACGGCCACACGAACGTGGCGGTGCTCAATGGCGGCTGGACGAAGTGGACGGCCGAGCAGCGCGGCACGTCCAGAGAGACGCCCACCCCCACCGCGTCTGCCCCCTTCACGGTGAAGGCGAAGGTCATCGGACACGCGACGGCGAAGGACGTGGTGGCCGCCATGAACACACCCGGCGTGAAGCTGGTGGACGCGCGCACGCAGGGCGAGATCGACGGCAAGGACTTTCGCGGCATCAAGCGCGCCGGCTTCATCGAGTCCTCGGTCCCCGTCTACTGGGAAGACACGCTGGACAAGCCGCTGCTCACCTTCAAGTCGGCTGCGGAGATCACGAAGCTCTACCGCGACAAGGGCATCCTCCCCTCCGATGAGGTCATCACCTACTGCCAGGTCGGCATGCGCGCCTCGCACGACCTGTTCACGCTGGCCCTGATCGGCCACGACCTCGGCAAGCTCCGCAATTACTACGGCGCGTGGGAAGAATGGGGGAACCGGGACGATACGCCCATCAAGACAAAACCGTGATGGGCGTGTCGTCCCGGTGTGCCCATTGTCGATTGCCTATTGCTGATCGGACGATTCATTGAGCAATCCTGGAGATTGGGCATTGGCGCATTCAGGATTGGTGCATTGGTGCATTGGTGCATTGGTGCATTGGTGGGATTGCAGGATTGAAATGCGCGATGCCACGGTCGCTCCTCGCCCGATGAGTTACCCGATTGGCGATTGGCGGTCGGCACTCGACACGCGGCTATAATCCCGTCGGAGGTTCCGCTATGCGTCGCGCGTTCACGCTGGTCCTGGCACTTGTCGTCGCGTCCCTCTCCCTGCAGGCCGGATCGGTGCCGGCGCGGGCGAAGACCGGCCTGGTCATCTCGGCGAGCGACATCGCCTCCGAGGTGGGCTGGCAGGTAATCAAGGGCGGCGGCAACGCCGTGGACGCCGCCGTGGCCACGGCCTTTGCCCTTGCGGTCACCCATCCCACGGCCGGCAACATCGGCGGGGGTGGGTTCCTCGTATACCGGGCCGCCGCCGGCCAGGCCACCTCATACGACTTCCGCGAGGCCGCGCCCGCCGGGGCCGGCCCCGAGATGTGGCTGAAGGACGGCAAGTACGACTTCGACCTCCACCACAACAGCCACCGCTCGGTCGGCGTCCCTGGTACCGTGGCGGGCCTGCACCTGGCCTGGAAGGAGCAGGGCTCGAAGCCCTGGAAGGACCTCGTCGCCCCGGCCGTCCGTCTGGCGCGCGACGGCTTCGAAGTGAGCCACGGGCTGGCGCGGTCGCTGGCCGGCCAGCTGGACGAGTTCCAGAAGTACCCGGCCTCGCTCGCGCAGTTCTCGAAGAACGGCAAGCCCTACGAAGCCGGCGACACCCTGAAGCAGCCGGACCTGGCCCGCACCCTCGAGCGCATCGCCGATCAGGGGCCCGCCGGCTTCTACGAGGGCGAGACCGCCGCGCTCCTCGAGAAGGAGATGAAGGCCCACAACGGCCTGATCACCCGCGACGACCTGAAGAAGTACCAAGCCAAGAAGAGGGACGTCATCAAGGGTACCTACCGCGGCTACGAGCTCATCGGGATGGCCCCGCCGAGCTCCGGCGGCATCGCGGTGGTGGAGGCGCTCAACATCCTCGAAGGCTACGACCTGAAGGCCAACGGCTACGGGTCGGCGAAGAACGTCCACCTGATTGCCGAGGCCATGCGGCGGGCGTTCGCGGATCGCGCGCAGTACATCGGCGACCCCGACTTCGTCACCAACATGCCGGTCGCGCGCCTCGTCTCCAAGGAGTACGGCGAGACGCTGCGCAGGACTATCAACCCGAACAAGGCGTCGAAGTCCTCGCCCACCACCTTCACCTGGCCCACCGAGTCCCAGGAGACGACGCACTTCTCGGTGGTGGACGCGCAGCGCAACGCCGTCTCCCTCACCTATACCCTCGAGTACGGCTACGGATCCCGCATCGTCGTCCCAGGGGCCGGGTTCCTGCTGAACAACGAGATGGGCGACTTCAACGCGGGGCCGGGCCTGACGAACGAGCAGGGCCTCATCGGCACGCCCCCGAACCTCGCGCAGGTCGGCAAGCGAATGCTCTCCAGCATGTCGCCCACCATCGTGGCCAAGGACGGCCAGCTGTTCATGGTGACGGGCTCGCCCGGCGGCCGCACCATCATCAACACGGTGATCATGACGCTGCTCAACGTCATCGACTTCGGCATGAACGCGCAGGAGGCCGTGGATGCGGGCCGCATCCACCATCAGTGGCTGCCGGACCGCCTGTCGGTGGAGCGCTACGGATTCTCGGCCGACACCATCACCCAGCTGAAGGCCATGGGCCACACGGTGGCCGAGGTCGGCGGACAGGGCGTCGCCGAGGTGATCGTGTTCAACGCCAAGGACAACATGCTCGAAGGCGGCGTGGACAAGCGCCAGGCCGACGGCGGAGCGGCCGGGAAATAGGAACGGCTCAGGGCGTCGCCAGGGCGACCGCGAGCTCCGCCGCGACCCGGGCGTTGTTGAGCAGGAGCACGCGGTTGACCTCGACGCTCTCGCCCCCGGTGATGAGGCGCATCCGATCGAGCAGGAACGGCGTCACGTCGCGCCCACGAACACCGTCGCGCTCCGCGGCGGCCAGCGCTGAGGCGAGCGCGCGGTCGTAGGTCTCGGCCGGCAACTCGTGCCCGGCGGGAATCGGGTTCGCAACCAGCACGCCCGTGCCGGTGCCGAGCGCGAAGTGGGCCTGGACCGCTCCGGCCAGCGCCGTCACTTCGTCACAGCGGCCGTCGACACCAAGGCCGCTACGGCGCCGATAGAACGCCGGGAACTCGTCGGTGCCGTAACCAATCACCGGCACGCCGAGCGTCTCCATCATCTCGACGGTCTTCGGTAGATCGAGGATCGCCTTCGCGCCGGCACACACCACGGCGACCGGAAGCCGCGACAGCGCGGTGAGGTCGGCCGAGACGTCGCCGCTCTCGGCCGATCCGCGGTGCACACCGCCAATACCGCCCGTGGCAAACACCGGGATGCCCGCGCGATGGGCGGCAAGCATCGTCGCGGCGACGGTCGTGGAACCGTGCGCACCGCGAGCCAGGTGAAGGGCCAGGTTGCTGGGATTCAGCTTGGCCACCGAAGGCGCAGCAGCCAGCCGGGCAAGCTCCTCCGGCCGCATCCCGACACGGACCTTGCCGTCGAGCACGCCGATCGTGGCTGGCACGGCGCCGTGGTGACGGACCGCGGCCTCGAGCTCCCCCGCCACCCGCAGCCCGTCCGGCGGCGGCAGGCCGTGCGTGACGAGCGTCGTCTCCAGGGCCACGACGGGCAGCCCCGCCGCGATGGCGGCGATCACGTCCGCCGAGATGTCCAGCCACGGCTCCGTCGGCACCGGCGAAAGCGTACCACGTGGCCGGCGTTCGCTCGACGTGGCGGCACGGGGCACGAGGGCTATACTGACCGTCCCGGAGGCCGACCGCATGGCTCGACTGCGCGCACTCACCCTCGTGATTGTCCTGGCCTTCGGGCTCAGCGCCGGACCGCTCGCCCAGGCTCCACCCTCGACGAAGAAGCTGCTCTTCCTCACGCACGCCGGGCTGTACAAGCACACGAGCCTCGGGCCTGCCGAGCAGGCGGTCATCGAGATCGGCAAGACCGGGGGCTTCGAGGTGACGACCGTCGAGGGCTACAAGCAGGAGGCGAAGGACATCGACCTCCGGTTCCTCACGCCGGCGTACCTCGCCGGCTTCGACGGTCTGATGCTGATGACCAACGGCAACCTGCCGCTGACTGACGCGCAGAAGGCGGGCATCCTGGACTTCGTGCGGTCCGGCAAGGGGTTCGTCGGCGCGCACTGCGCCTCGCTCACCCTCTACGACTACCCGGCCTTCGGCGACATGCTCGGCGGCTACTTCCGGCGGTCGATCCGGCAGAACGCCATCGGCGTGCTGAAGGTGGAGGACCCCACGCACCCGGCGACCAGGATGCTCGGCGGGAGCTGGCCGGTCGTGGACGAGTTCTACCACTTCGGTACCGCGCCGTGGGACGCCAGCCGGCCGAAGGACAACATCGACGTGCTGTTCAACCACAAGATCCCGATGGGCTTCTCCAGGGACCGGGTCCACGTGCTCCTCAGCCTCGACACCGAGAAGACCGACATCTCCAACCTGCCGGATGTCGTCCGCGGCGGCGACTACCCGCAGGCCTGGTCGCGCACGTATGGCAAGGGGCGGTCCTTCTACACGTCGCTTGGGCACCGGGATGACATCTGGAGCAACGACCCGGTGTTCCGCGCACACATTCGCGGCGGGATTCGGTGGGCGCTCGGGTTGGAGAACTAGGAGATAGGAGATAGGAGATAGGAGATAGGAAGTAGGAAGTAGGAAGTAGGAAGTAGGAAGTAGGAGTTAGGAAGTAGGAGTTAGGAAGTAGGAGTTAGGAAGTAGGAGTTAGGAAGTAGGAGGCGGGAAGTAGGAGGTAAGAGGTAACTCAGGCGGCCGTCACCCGTGGAAGGCGGACACACGATGGAATCGAGGCGAGGTTTCGTTCGCGTGATGGGCGGCGCCGCGCTGCTGGCTGCCGGTCTGGCGTCCACCGATCGCACCGCGAGTGGTGCGCAGGCGACCCTTCCCACGCCCGGGTTCCACCATCTGCACCTCAACTCGGTGAACCCGGAGGCGGCCATCGCGTTCTACACGGCGCAGTTCCCGAGTACCTCACGCGGCGAGTTCGCGGGACAGCCCGCTCTGCGTTCCCCGAACAACGTCTGGGTGCTGTTCACTCGCGTCGAGGCCCCGCCGGCCACCGAGCCGCAGACCGCATTCTGGCACTTCGGCTGGCACGTCACCGACGTGCGCAGGAGCCTCGAGGCCTACCGCCAGCGCGCCGTGACGCTCCTGCCCTTGTACACAGGCGACGAAGGCCGCACGATCTTCGTCAGCACCGACACGTGGCCGGGCAGCGGCGGCGTGCTCGGGCTGACGCGCGCGGGCATCGCCGACGCGAAGGCGCGCGGCGTGACGCCGGCCGGCGGCGCGGGCTTCGCCTACATGCGCGGACCGGACGATGCGCTGGTCGAGTATCAGGGGAACATGCCCGTCGAGCGCTTCAACCACGTGCACATGTACCAGGACCAGCCCTACTGCGCACAACTGTGGTATCAGACGCGGTTGAACGTCCCGGCGGTAGCGAGGCCCGGCCAACCTGTGCGGACGGAGGCCAACTGCCGCGTGGAGCGCGGCCCCGACAAGACGTTCCCCGCGCTGGGCTGGGACGGCATGTATCGCACGCCGTCGGTGACCAGCACGGTGTTCGGGGACGTCTCGTTCTTCTGGTACATGAACCAGGGCGACCAGCCTGCCGCGAGCACGCGCGGGCACCTGATGGATCACGTCGCCCTCAGCGTGTCGGACCTCGACGCCTGGGTCGCGAAACTGCGCGCGCAGCAGGTGAGGCTCCTCGAGGGTCCCTACCGCATCGGTGAACACCGGGCGGTGATGGTCGAAGGCCCGAGCCGCGAGGCAATCGAACTGGTCGAGGTCAGGTAGCGGCTTGCGGCCTGCGGCTTGCGGGATGGGCATCCCGCACCCAGCACCCGTGCACCCGTGCACCCGTGCACCCGTGCACCCCTGCACCCCTGCACCCCTGCACCCGTTCATGTCTTGTTCACGTATTCGAAGCCGAACCGTCCCTTCACGCACAGGTTGCCGTGCGTGACCTCGCTCTCGAGCGGTGAGGTCACCTTCACGATCTTCCGGTCCTGGACGTGCACGGTCAGGGTGCACCCGACGCCGCAGTAGGGACACGTCGTGTCGGTGACGGCCTGGGTCTCGGGCCGCCACTCCCCTGCCTTCCGCAGCTCGTACTCGTGCGTTGCCATCAGCGCGCCGGTGGGGCACACGGCAATGCAGTTGCCGCAGTAGACGCACGCGGACTCGGGCAGCACGACGTCGAACTCGGTGGAGATGTGCGCGTCGAAGCCACGGCCCGCCACCGCGATGGCGAAGGTGTTCTGCGCATCCGTGCCGCAGGCCTCCACGCACTTGTAGCAGAGCACGCACTTCGAGTAGTCCCGCATGTAGAGCTGGTTGTCCACCTTCGGTGGCTGCCGGACGGTCGCCGGCGCCGCGCCGAAGCGCGACGGGTCTGCGCCGTACTCCCGCATCATCGGCTCGAGCGACGGCGCGGTGGACAAGTCGACGGACGAGGCGAGCAGCTCGAGGACGAGCTTGCGTGAGAGGTCGACGCGGGGCGACCGCGTGCGAATCGCCATGCCGGCCTCGACGCGGCGCGAGCACGCGGGCGCAAGAACCCGCGCCCCCTCGACCTCCACCACACAGACCCGGCAGGCGTTGACGGGCGTGAGGGTCTCGAGGAAGCACAGCGTGGGCACGTCGATCCCCGCGCCGCGGCAGGCATCCAGGATGGTGGAGCCCGCCGGTACCTCGACCGCACGTCCGTCGATGGTCACCGCCACCGCGGGTGGCTCGGGTCGAGGCGGCGCCACCGGAATGGCGGTCGCGGGTGGGGGCAGGTGAAACCAGATGGGCTGACTCATCCTTGTGCCTTTTGCCTTCTGTCTTCGTCACTTCCCATTCGGCAGGAGGCCGAGCATCAATGCCGATTCGATGGCCGCCGACGCGGTCTGGCCCAGGCCACAAATCGAGGCGTCGCGCATGGCCGCGGAAAGTTCCCGATACGTCGGCGACGACCCGGATGGTGCAGAGACCAGCGCGGGCAACAGTTCCTGCTGGCGCACCGTCCCCACGCGGCAGGGCACGCATTGGCCACACGACTCGTCGCGGAAAAACGCCGCCATGCGATGCAGGGCATCCGCGATGTCGGCCGTCTCGTCGAACACCATCACGACGCCGGAGCCCAGCGTGGTCCCGGCCTCGCGTGCGGCCTCGAAGGTGAGCGGCATGTCCAGGCGATCGGCGGTCACGAAGGTGCCGGCGGCGCCGCCGAGCAGGACAGCCTTCACGGCGCGTCCGGCGCTGACGCCGCCTGCCAGATCGATCACCTCGCGCAGTGTCGTGCCGAATGGCACTTCGTAGAGGCCCGGCCGCTCGACATGGCCGGAAAGGCAGAACAGGCGTGTGCCGGTGGATGCCGGCGTGCCCACACGCGCCCAGGCCTCTCCGCCCTCGCGCACGATATCGAGGACGTTGACCAGGGTCTCGACGTTGTTGGCCACGGTGGGCTTGCCGAACACGCCGACCTCGGCGGGAAACGGTGGCTTCGACCGCGGCTCGCCGCGCTTGCCCTCGATGGAGTTGAACAGCGCGGTCTCCTCGCCGCAGATATACGCGCCGCCGCCGCGGCGGATCTCGATGTCGAATGCCTGTCCGGAGCCCATGACGTCCGCTCCGAGCAGGCCGGCGCGACGCGCCTCCTGAATCGCATGGGCGAGTCGCGCCTCGGACAGGGGATACTCGCCGCGGATGTAGATGAAGCCGTATGAGCTGGCCGTGGCCAGGCCGCAGATGGTCATGGCCTCCACCACCGCAAACGGGTCGCTCCCCATCAGCTCGCGATCCTTGAACGTGCCGGGCTCGCTCTCGTCCGCGTTGCAGACGACGTAGTGCGGCCGGGCGGGCTGGCGGCGCACCGCGTCCCACTTGCGTCCCGTGGGAAACGCTGCGCCGCCGCGGCCGAGGAGCTTCGAGGCCGTGACTTCTTCGATCACGCGCTCGGGCCCGAGCGCAATCGCGCGCGCCAGCGCACGATAGCCGCCGTGCGCACGGTAGCTTTCCAGGCTCGTCGGGTCGGCCTTCCCCATCCGGGCGAGCAGGCGCGGCGTGCCGAGGTGGCCCATCGTCCGCGGGGGAATTAGCCCCGGCGCACGACCGAGCGCCTCGAGGACGGCGTCGGCACTCGGAATCGGCGCGAACACGAAGCGAACAGCCGGGGCCCCGGCCCGCGTGATCAGCGCTGCCGATCCGGCGTCACACTGGCCCAGGCAAGGCGAGCGTTGCCAGCCGATGGTGGGCGGCGGGAGGTCCGCCTTCGCTGCGGCTGCGACGGACACCGAAGGCCCGTCGATCCCTGCCTCGTGCGCGCCGTGAGTGGCCGACGGATGTCCACCGGCCAGCGGCGGCCCGAGGCGGGCCTCGAGATCCCGGCAGAGCTGCTCTGCCCCTCGGAGACGGCACGCGATATCGTCGCAGACGTGCGCCACCGTGCCCGGCCGCGCGCTCGCCCCCAGCAGGTGGTAGAACGTCAGGACACCCCAGGCCTCGGCCGGTGGAATGGTCAGCCGCCGGCAGATGTAGTTCAGCGCGCCCCGCGACACCCAGCCGACGCGATCCTGCACGGCGTGCAGCGCCGGGAGCAGTCGATGCCGCTCCCCGGTGACCGACTGTCCTCCAGCTGCCGTGCGTCCGTCTCGCGCGATGTCGCGCGCGGCGCCCTGCCAGCCCGATTCCGGTGCGCCAAGCAGCTCGTCCACGGCGGCGCGTTCCGCGTCGGTGGGGTCACCGCCAACGATGTGCAGGTCCACGCATGATCCTCGCCGTCAATCTAGCACGACGCCGCGGACCGGCTGGATCACGGCGGGCTGTAGCGGCCCGCACGCGCGAGGAACGGCAGGTACGCCAGGCTGTTGACGTAGTACCGGTCCGGCTCGCCGAAGAACACCTCCCGCCCGCGCCGGGTCACCTGCCCCGCCGTTCGCGACAGCAGCCAGTCGCGCTCGGCCGGGCGCTGGAGCGCGAACGAGAACAACGCGTTGGCCAGCGCGTGGTCCTCGGCGCCGCGCGGCAACCCGTCGACTCCGTACTCGACGGCCATGCCGACGCCCTCGGAGAGATGGCGCCGGACGATGGGCTCGGTGCAGCGGCCCAGATACGCCCGAGCGCGCGGCTCGTCGAACCAGAGCGCGTCGGTGGCCACCCGCCACGGGACGCGAATGGCATCCCACCCGGGCAGCCCACCCTGTTCGGTGTCCGGCGCCCACCGGTCACGGGACCACCAGCGGACCCAGTCCGGTGGAAGCACCGCCCCCGCGGGTGTACACGTGGTCTCGAGGACCTCGTAGGCACCCTCTGCCAGTTGCAGCCATCGACGGTCGCCGGTGGCGTGGTGGAACACCCTGAAGGACGCGGGCGCCAGGTACGAGGGGTTGAGGACCAGGCCGCGATCGGCGTCCCGCTGGTCGGCCCAGGCGCCCGGCAGGAAGACCGGCACTCCGGCGCTGTCGGCCACCACCGCGTGGTCCAGCAGGTCGTCGAGGATGGCGAGCGCTGGCTCACGGTACGAGCCGTCAGGAGTGGGCCACTGGCGCTCGGCCGTCAGGAGCGCCAGCGCGACGTCGGCATCGGCGTCCGACGCCACGTTCCAATCGAGGACGCCGGAGGCGGGCGACCATCGCCACGCCATCAGGGACGGCCAGGGCCTTCCCGTCCGCACGAGGTTCAGGCGGGTCCACTGCCACACGCGATCGAACGTGGCCCGGTCGTCCATCCAGGCGGCGCGCAGCAGTGCGTACGCTTGCCCTTCGGACACGGTGTCGCGGCCGTGCTCGGGCCGGACCACGCGCCCCTCCGGCGTGATGAAGACCGCGCGATAGGTTTCCCACGATCGCGACAACAGCTGATCGTCCGCCGAGGGACCGCAGCCCGTGACGAGCATCAGGCTGGTGGCCGCGAACCACGCACGTGACCGGCGGCTCACGGCTCCGGAACGGTCACCTGCTTCAGGCGAAGCCCAATCGACAGCCGCCCCGCATTGTAGACAGCCGATCGCGTGAGCTGTCCGTCGACGACCACGCCGACCCCGCCGCCGAGCTCGTAGCTGAGCCCGGCGCGCGCCGTGTGATACCGGACCTCGCGATCGTCCACGCCGAACGCGTACCCGGCGGACACCCACCGTTCACGGTCGCCGTAGAAGCGCGGCATCGAGAGCCAGCCGCGCCACTCCGCGCCGCCATCGAGGCGCCAGAAGGAGGACGGGGTGAAGTATTCCGGACGCGCCTCGCGAAAGGCCAGGCCCTCGGTGATGCCCACCAGGCGCAGCTCGTTCCGCCCGCGCAGCAGGCGCTGGGACGCGGCCACGCGCAGCGTCTGTCGCAGGTTGCCGTCACTGAGCGAGGTCCGTGCCGCGCCGGCGTCGAGCGAGAAGTCGATGCCGGGCGTCCAGCGCAGCGACGCCGTGGGGCCCGTGCCGTGGATGCCAGCCACCAGGGTGGACGTGTTCTCGAGGAGCAACGACCGCTCGGCGCCGCCGGCGATGCGCAGCCTCGATCCGATCCTCCACGTCAGGCCCAGGTCGCCGAACCACGACGCGTCCATCGTGTCGAGCGCGCGGTAGGCGATGGCGCCCTTCAGCCGCAGCGGCGCGGCGATCGCGGTGGTCGCCTGCACGCCGACGTGGTGTCCGCGCCACAGCCCGCCTTCGCCCTGGGCCCACGAAGGGCCGCCGAACAGCCGCGCACGCGTCAGGTAGCCGAGCCCCAGATCGTCCGCCACGCCCACACCGCTGTCCACCAGGTCCAGCAACTGCTGGCGTTCCGCGGCGTCGGCCGACTGCCCGTTGGCGAAGACGTCGGCGTTCACGCCGCGGCGCCGCTCGATCCGCTCGGCCGCCGCCTGCGCGACGTCGTTCGGCGCGACGGAGGCGGCAATGGCCTGGAAGCCATCGAGCGCCTGCTCCGGATAGCCCAGTCGGTCGAACAGCTGCGCCCGCTCGAGCTGTGCTTCCACGTCACTCGGGTCGAGCGTCAGCCAGCGGTCGTAGCGGGTGGCCGCCTCGGTCCAGGCGCGGCCGTAGAGTGCCCGCTTCGCTTCGACTTCCGCGGCGACGACCTGCGCGCCGGGCTCGCGCTGGCGCAATTGGCCATAGCGTTCCTGCGAGGCCTCGTAGGCGCCACGCCAGCCCTCCACCCGCGCCTGCTGCCGTCGTGCCGCGAGATCGTCGGGCACCACCTCGATGTAGCGGTCGTACGCGTGCACCGCATCGGCGTATCGCCCGCTCGTGCTCAGCAGTTCGGCGCGCAGCTTCAGGGCCGCTGGCAGGTCAGGACGCGTCTCGACCAGCGCGTCCACGGCCGACAACGCGGCGGAGAGCTGGCCGCGCGCGGCGAGCAGGCGGGCACGCGCAATGACGGCCGCTGTCTGCCGCGGGTTGTGCATCAGCGCCACGTCCATCCAGGCCAGCGCGCGTGCCGTGACGGGATCGTCCGGCGATCGGCCGAGGCCTGCGAGCATCTCGGCCATACCAACGCGCGCCTCGGCCTGCTCCCCGAACTGCGCCTCGAATCCATCGAGCAGCGGCACGACCACCTCGTCGCGGCGATCGCCAGCGGCGGCCAGCTCGATCCTCACGAACCAGGCCCCCGTGCGCGAGGGATCCGCCGTCAGCGCCCGATCCGCCGCGCGCAACGCCACCTCGGCCTCACGGCCGGCCCAGGCCGCGACCGCCAGGCGTTCCTGCAGAGCCGCGTGACCGGGAAAGCGCGTGGCACCCTGCTCGAGCACGCGCACGCGGTCGGCCGCACTCGTCTGCACGTCGGCCCACACCAGAAACCAGTCGGGCTCGGCGTCCGCCCGACGTGTCAGCTCGGCGAACGTCGCCGCCACTGCCGCCGGGCCGTTCAGCGTCGCCTCGATCTCGGCCGTCAGCAGCTGGCCCTCCACGCTCGACACAGGCCGGGTGCGAAGCACCTTGATCGCATCGGCGGGACGATCCATGGCGCGCAGGCTGCGGGCCAGCAGCAGCCGGTCCGGCTCGGGCAGCGCGGTCGGATCACCCAGCACCGAGACAGCCCGCTGGAACTGGCCGCTCGCGTAGCAGGCGCGCGCCAGCGCGCTTCGGCCCGCCGGCACCGAATAGGCGTCGGCAACAGTCTCGAGCGCGCGCAGCGTCTCGGCCGAGGGGGCCTGACGATGACGCCATTCCGCCGCGCGAAGGGCCCAGCGTGGGTCGGCGGGGCGTCGCTCCATGAGCGAGGCGAGTGTCGTCATCGCCTCGTCCCAGCGACCCTGCTCGGCCAGCGCCACCGAGAGGCCATCGAGCGCACGCACGTCCCCGGGACGATCCACCAGGACGACACGGAGCGCCCGCTCGGCCTCGGCCGGACGGCGCGCCGCCAGGGCCACCTCGGCCGCGGCGATGCGACCGCGCACCGGATCGGCGGCCATCGCGAGCGCGAGCGACTGGTCGACCCCGGCGCGGTCACCGAGTTGCGCCTGCCACACCGCGCGTCGGGCGAGGACGTCAGCCCAGGCGGGATGTGCGCGGACCGGCAGCCGCTCCGATTCGCGGAGCGCGATTGGCACGCCGTCGATCAATGCGACCGCATCCATCCAGGCCACGCCGGCACGGGCGTCCGGGAGGAGCCGTTCCAGCACACGCCGCGCCTCGGCGGGGCGACCGAGCGCCAGCAGCGCCGACCCTTCCACGGCGACGGCGCGTTCACCGAGCATGTCGTCCTGCTCGAGCGCGCGCGCCAGCGTGAGGGCCTCATCCGTGCGACCGGTCTCGAGCGCCAGTTCCGCCAGTCCCAGACGGAGCGAGGCGTCGGGCGCCCCGCGCCACACCTCGTCCGCCACCGTCCACGCCGCTTCACCGTCACCAGAGGCGCGCAACACCTCGACCAGTGCCGTCGCGGCTCGTGATGGGCCCGGCATGTCGGCCACGACCCCTCGCAGCACCGGCAACGCTTCTGCGTCCCTGCCGGTCCAGTGGAGCAGGACCGCATACTGCTCACGCACCGGCACCGCGGCCCCCGGCTGCGTGGCCACGGGCTGGGCGAGCGCCAACGCCTGCTCGAAGTCGCCTGTGCCGATGGCCCGTTCGACGGCGCGTGCGGTCCAGGCCGCGTGATCGGGACAGGACGAGGGCCGCGCGGCAACAGCGGCCATGAACTTCTGACCGTCGCCGAGGCGTGCCAGCCGGGCGAGCGGCTCGCCCGCACACGGGTCGGTCACGAGCCGGCGGCGCTCGTCGGCGGCGACCTGTGCGTCTGTGGGCGCCGGGGCCCCCGCGCGCCGCACCGGGGGAGCAGGTGCGGGCGCGAGAGCGCGGGCGCGGCTCTCGGTCCAGTCGCGTCGCGAGGACCAGAGCGCTTCCGGAATGTCCGACCACGCGCGTGCCGCGGCGGCCTTGTCACCGGCGAGCTCGAGGCAGAACGCGAACTGCGCCCGATCGCCCGGCTGTGCATCCGCGGCGGCGGACGCCGCCAGGAACTGCTGGGCGGCCATGCGGTAACGCCCGACGCGCAAGTGGCTTTCGGCGAGCCGCCGTACCCACAGCGCCGACCCAGGCTCCACGGCGTGCCCCTGTTCGGCCAGGCGCGCGGCGCCGGCCTCGTCGCCGGCGGCCACGGCCAGTCCAATCGCGCCATCGCGGACGCGCGTCTCTCGCGGGTTGGCCGCCAGGACACGCCGGCCGATGGACACGGCGTCGGCCGCACGCGCGGCCTGCGCCGCCCAGAAGTACTCCACCAGCAGGGGACCGGCGAACGGCTGCAGGCGATCCGCCTCGCGGAAGTGCTCGGCCGCGGCCTGCGCACGACCCTGATCGCGCGCCGTACGGGCGAGGCCCACCAGCGCGGTGACACGCACCTCTGCGGCGGGTGACTGCGCCGCGGCCAGGTCCGCAGCCAGCAGCGCGCACGCCAGCACGCCCGCCGCCACACGTCCGGCCCTCATCGCACACCTCCATCGGGGGGAAGCCCGAGTTCCGCGCGGTACGTGCGCTCCGCCTCGTCCAGCCGGCCGGCGTCGCGCAAGGCCTGCGCCAGCCGCAGCCGAACCCGTCCGTCTTCCGGATACGTGCCGGCGATGCGCTCGAGCGCACGGACCTGGAGATCGAACTCCCGGCGCTCGTGCGCCACGTCGGCGACCCGCTCGAGCACGCGACGGCTGATGCGATCGCGGGCCAGCACGGCGCGCGCCGCCTCGGGGAACGCCGCATCGGCCACGACGGTGGAGCGGCTCACGCTCAGGCGTACCACGTCGTGGTGGCGCCAGTAGAAGACGCCCAGCTCCACGGCTACGAACACCGCGAGCACCGTCACCAGGCGCATCGTCATGCCAGCGCCTCCGCGGAGAGGATGTGACGGAGACCCACGACGTCGGCATGCCCGTCGATCCGCATCCCGACCAGCCACGTGCGCAGCGAGTCGTCCGCGCCGGGCATGGGCATCGCACGGACCACCGTCGCCAGGCTGCTCCACTCGCCGTCGGGCGAGCGCAGGATGAGCCGGACCAGGCGGCCCGGAGGGACGTGTCGCGACGACACGAGGCTCAGGCCGCCCTGGCTGAGATCGCGGGTCGTCGCCAGCCACTCCTCGCCATCGCGCGTCTGGACCCGCATGGGCAGGAAGGCCTCGTAGCGCGGCGCGCGGAACTTGGTACTGCCCAGCAGTCGGCTGCTGATCGCGCGGGTCACGCGCACGGCCCACGACGGACGGGTGAGCCGCGTGAGGATTTCGGGCACGGCCATGTTGTAGAGCGCGTCCGCCAGCCGATCGACCGCGTCGGGGCCGGTCAGGTGGAACCGGATCCCGTGTCCCACCCACTCGCTGCGAACTCGGTCGTGCGAGGAGACCACTTCTCCGTCGCAGTCGAGCGGCCGCGGGCCGAGGTGCAGCCGCAGGCGGAGGCGGGTCCCGAGCATCAGGCGGCGCGGCCAGAGCAGCGTGCACCCGGACTCGGCCAGGTCCAGCGTCACGCCCAACCACCCGTTCGCCGGCACGTCGAGCAGCTCGACCGGGACCGACGCCCGGAAGCGCACGGCCTGCCGCTTCTGTGAGGGGCGGCGTGCAAAGGTCGCCACCATGAGCATCAGCGTGAGGTTGTAGAGCGCCCAGAAGGTCGCCACACCGGCGCCCACGACGTCCTCCGTGACGCCAAAGCCGAGCCCCAGCCCGCTCCAGACGAGCGCCAGCACCGTGAAGCCCGCCAGCGCGTAGTGCGGCAGCGCGGCGCGATCGTCGCGGCCTTCCCCACCGCGCTTGCTGGTGACGACGAATCGGCTGGCCCTGCGACCGATGAGGAACCGCGCCGAGGCCACCAGCAGCGTGTAGAAGTTGGCCATGTTGAACAGCTCGTCCATGAACAGGCGGCCCGTGCCCCGCGCGAGCAGCTTGTAGGACCCCACCAGCGTGGCAAGGTGCGCGAGGTACATCAGGACGAACGTGCGGTCGAACTGCGCGATGGGGAACTGCCCGGTGAACAGGATGAGCGGCGGCGCCAGGTAGAACACCAGCTTGGGAAAGCCGATGGTCCAGTGGTACATCGAGGCGAAGTAGCACACCCGCTGGGCGAACGTCAGTCCGCAGTGGGTGAGCGGGTTCAGCCGCCGGATGATCTTCAGGTTGCCTTCGGCCCATCGCAGCCGCTGGCTGCTGTAGCTGGCGAAGTCCATCGGGGCGAGACCGGTGACGAGCAGCTCGTTCAGGTACACCGACTTCCACCCCTCGGCCTGGAGGGCCAGGGCGGTGTGCATGTCCTCGGTGATGGTGCCGGTGACCAGGCCGCCGTACGGCTCGAGCGCGGACCGCCGCAGCACCGCACCCGTTCCGCAGAAGAAGCTCGCGTTCCAGTGGTCCTTGCCCGGCATGACCAGGTTGAAGAACACGTCCTGCTCGCCATAGAGCCGGCGGTTCCGCCAGTCCACGCGGTGCTGGAGCGAGTCGAGATTGTGATAGCGCTGCGGCACCTGGACGAGGGCGACCTTCGGGTCGGCGAAGAAGCCGAGCGTGCGCTCCAGGAAGTCCGCGCGCGGCACATGATCCGCGTCGAAGGTCGCGATGATCGCGCCCGACGTCCGGGCGAATGCGTGGTTCCAGTTGCCCGCCTTGGCGTGCTCGTTCGTCTCCCGCGCGAGGTACTCGCAGCCGAGCGCGTCGCAGAGCGCCTTCACCTCCGGCCGCCGTCCATCGTCCAGGACGAGGGTGCGGTGGGGATACCGCATGTTGATGGCGCCCCGCACGGTCTGCCGCAGCAGATCGACGTCCTCGTTGAAGGTGGTGATGTAGACGTCCACCGACAGGCCCTCCGGCGGGGCCGGGACGGTACGGCGGCGCACTTCCCAGATCTGGAAGTAGTAGAACGCGAGCGAGAAGAACCCGTGGATTTCGGCGACGTACACCGCCAGGGAGAACGCCAGCGCGTCCGGGTTCAGGGTGTAGAGCCCGCGGTACCCGAGGTAGATGGCGTAAACCGCGAGCCCGACAAGGGCCGCGGCCTTCCGCATGCGCCTCCGCAGGGGCGTATCGACGAAGGCGAGTGTGCTGTCCGCGTCAAGGGCGGTGTGGCGGGATGGGCGATCTTTGAGCGACACGATGCGTCCTTGAAAGACTTTGATGTCATATAAATTACTTTATAGACAACCAAAGTCAATCAAATAACGCGCTCAATCACTCATATAGGCACCTATTGTCTTCTCAACAGGTGTGCACCCCAACGCCCAGGCGGGTCGCCGCCTGGCGACGCGCGCCGATGTGTGCGGAACCGTGAAACCGCTCCCGTCAGGACGGCTGCGGGACCTCCAGACGCTCGATGCGGATGGCGGTTGCCTTGAACTCCGCCGTTCCCGCCTTGGGGTCCTGCGCGTCGATCGTGAGCTGGTTGGTGGCCACCTGGTCCGGGAAGTGAAACGTCATGAAGGCCAGCCCGGGGCGCAGGGTGGGATCGATGTGTACGGGAGCCACGACGGCGCCACGGCGCGAAACCACGCGAACGGGCTCCCCTCGCTCCACCCCATACGCCCGCGCATCCTCGGGTGAGAGGTCCAGCGTCTCACCCCGACGGGTCGGTGATGCATACGCGCCGGTCTGCACGCCGGTGTTGTACTCGGCCAGGCGTCGTCCTGTCGTCAGCCGGAGCGGGAACTCGGGCGACAGGGCATCCACCGGCGGCTGGTACTCGACTGGTGTGAAGGGCGCCCGCGGTCCCCTGACGGGACGCTCCCACAGCCGGCTGTGGAGGAAGGTCTCGCCCGGATGCTGCTGGTCGTAGCAGGGCCACCGCAACCCGCGACTGGCCTCGAGCCGCGCGTAGCTCATGCCGGCGTGCACCGGCGACAGCGTGCGGAGCTCGTTCCAGACGCGTTCCGCGACGGGTGCCCCCCAGTCGTGGCCCATGGCCCTGGCGAGGTCGAAGATGATGGCCAGGTCCTCGCGTGCGTCACCGGGCGGGTCGATGGTGCGTCGGCTGCGTTGGACGCGCCGCTCGCTCGAGGTGACCGTTCCGTCGGACTCGAAGGCGCCCGCGGCGGCGGGAAACACCACGTCGGCCATCGCGGCGGTGTCGGTGAGGAAGAGGTCCTGCACCACCAGGAAGTCGAGCAGGCCCAGCAGGCGCGCGGCCCGGTGCTGATCGGCCTCGGACTGAACGGGGTTCTCGCCGATGACGTAGACGGCCTTGAGCTCGCGGCGCTCCATCGCGTCGAACATGGCGGACAGGTGCCAGCCGCGGGTTGGCGGGACCGCGACGCCCCATGCACGATCGAAGCGCGCGCGTACCTCGTCGTTCTCGACGTGCTGGAAACCAGGAAGCCGGTCGGGCAGGGCGCCCATGTCCCCACCCCCCTGCACGTTGTTCTGCCCACGGAGGGGATTGATGCCGCTCCCCCACCGCCCGACGTGCCCGGTGAGGAGCGCGAGGTTGATGAGCGACAGGACGTTGTCCACGGCGGTGTGGTGTTCGGTGATGCCGAGCGTCCAGCACAGCATCGCGCGGGGCGCCGTGGCGTAGGCGTGCGCCATCTCGCTGATGACGCGCGCGGGCACACCGGTCACCTGCGCGGCCCGTTCGAGGGTCCACGGCTCGACGGCCGCGCGGTACTCGTCGAACCCGTCGGTCGCGTGCGTGACGAAGTCCTGGTTCACGAGGCCGGCGGCGATGATCTCGCGGCCCACCGCGTTGGCCAGCGCGATGTCGGTGCCGACGTCGAGCCCCACCCACACGTCTGCCCACTCCGCGGACGTGGTCCGCCGCGGGTCCACGGCGAACATGCGCGCGCCCCGCTGCAGCCCCTTCAGCACGTGATGGAAGAAGATCGGGTGCGTCTCCCGGGCATTGGAGCCCCAGAGCAGCACGCAGTCCGTCTCCTCGATCTCCTGATAGGAGCTCGTGCCGCCGCCCATCCCGAACACGGTCGCCAGACCGGCGACGCTGGGAGCGTGTCAGGTGCGGTTACAGCTGTCGATGTTGTTCGAGCCCATCACCACGCGCGCGAACTTCTGCGCGGCGAAGTTCATCTCGTTGGTGCTCTTCGAACAGCTGAACAGCCCGAACGCACCGCCGCCGTGCGCCTCCCGGGTGGCGCCCAGCCCGGCCGCAGCCTTCGCCAGCGCCTCGTCCCAGGAGGCCCGCCGAAGCGGCCCGCCCCGTTCGTCCCTGACATACGGAAAGGTGATCCGCTGCATGTGCCGACTGTACAACCGGCCACCGACCACCGGCAACCACGAACGCGGAACCCGGAACCCGGAACCTGGAACCCGGTGCCTTGCTACCCCTCCGTCCACCGCTCCATCGGGATCGAGAGCAACATGTAGCGCTTCCGCAGCTCGACCACCTTCGGCGGCAGCTCCTTGGTCGGAAACTCGCCCGCCCGACAACGGTCGCGCAGCGCCCTGATCTCGATGCGATACAGATCGTTGATCTGCTCGCGCAGTCGCGTGGGCGCGGTGTCGGGCCCCGGCGCCAGGCCGTGCCGGTAGAGCTCGTCGATCACCTCGGGGCGGTAGCGTGGCATGGCGTCACCGCTCCGAACATCTCAGGCGAACGACGGCCTCGCGGGCACGCGCGATCGCGTCGGGCACGAGGATACCGGCGGCCGCCCGACGGTAGGCGACACACGCGGCTGATCCGTCTTTCAGTTGCTCGAACGCCCGCCCCGTTCCGAGCGCCACCCTCACCGCCAGTGCCGCGTCGGCCACGCGCGCGAACGCGTCGCGTGCATCGGCGAAGCGATCGACCTCGAGCCAGAGCTCGCCTGCGGCGACATCGATCGGCAGCGGCCACGGCCGCGTGACCCCGGCCAGCGCCAGGGAATCGGCGAGCGTGCGGGCATGCGCGAGGTAGACCTGCATCTCGTCGCGCTCGTCCTGCGCGGCCGCCACCGCCGCACGCAGCACGGCGTCGGCATAGGCCGCCATCTGCGCGAGGATCGCGGTGGCGGGCCGGGCCGCACGGACGGCCTCGATCCGCGCCAGCGTGTCGTGCATCCGCGCGAGCGCATCCGGCGCGCCGCCGATGAGCGCCAGGCGACGGGCTTCGACCCATCCATCGACCACGAGGGCGCCGAGGCCCAGCTCGTGGCAGGCCCCGTGCTCGGCGGCCGCCCGCTGCAGTCGCCGGGCGGCGCCGCCATCGTCGGCGCGGTCCAGATCGCGCCGCGCGTCAGCGAGGACGGCCCGCACGGTGCCGTCCGCGCAGGGGTCGGGCTGCGCGACGGCCCGGCCAGCGGCGCACGTCACCGACGCCAGGCCGCACAGCATGGCGGCGGCCGCGCCTCGGGTCACTGAGACGTGCATCGGACCTGGATGCCCGTCGCCGCATCCGACACCGTGCGCGGCGAGAGCCCTCGAGCCTCGATCGTGAAGTGGTCGAGGCCAACGGTCCCTGGCGTGGGCGGCGGCGCACGACGCCCGGCCCAGACGTTGAGCCCCAGGTGGTGGTGATACTCGCCCGCCGCCACGAACAAGGCCCCGGGGTAGCGACGCAGCGTCGGGCTGAAGCCCACGTCTCCGCAATAGAGGCGCTCGGCCTCGCCGAGGTCCGGCACGTGCAGGTGCACGTGGCCCATGACGGTGCCGGCCTCCAACCCCGACCACGGACGATCGGTACCGGGTTCGTCCGCGAGATCCTGCAGGTCCAGCGGCTCGGTGGCCATGACCACCTCCCCTGCATCGTGCCGCCACTGTTCCCGCGGGCGGTCCCGGTAGATCTCGATGCCGAGACCATCCGGATCGTCGAGGTACAACGCCTCGCTCACCAGGTGATCGGAGGCGCCGGTCAGGGGCCACCGGCGCTCCACGAGCCGTCGGAGGGACCGGCCGAGCGCGGCGCGGTCCGGCACCAGGATCGCGATATGAAACAACCCGCTCGTCCGCGGCGCGCGAGGGCGCGCACCCGGTTGCCCGGTCAGCCGTACGAGGACACGCCCATCGCGCGGACCGAGTGCGACGTGGTTGCCACTGCGCATCGCGACGTCGAACCCGAGGACGTCGGTGTAGAAGGTCACGGAACGGTCGAGGTTCTCGACCAGGAGGCTGACCTCACCGATGTGCGTGTCGGCCGGCAATGAGGGCATGGGGGAACATGTTAAACGGGTGCCGGCTGGTGCGGACAGGTGCGAACCGGTGCGGGCGGGTGCGAGGTGCGGACAGGTGCGGGCGAGGTGCGGGCGAGGTGCGGACAGGTGCGGGCGGGTGCGGACAGGTGCGGGCGGGTGCGGACAGGTGCGAGGACGCCCGCTCGTACGGAGCGACGGGGCTTCAGTCCCGTCGTCACTTCCGCCCGCGGCGGCGGAAGGGCCAGAGCAGCTGGCCGAGGTACCCGCGCGGGGGGCGGGGGGCGGCGGTGAGGCCGTAGGCCGATGGCCACCGATCCGGCAGGTAGGCCGTCCCGAACACGACGTCCAGCACGGGGAGGTGCACCGCGAAGTTGGTGTCCACCGCCTCGGGCTCCGCGGCGTGATGCCAGTGATGGAACCGTGGTGTGGCCAGCACCCACTGCAGCGGCGTCCACTCGAACCGCACGTTGGCATGGATGAACGTCGCCTGCGCGCTCACGAAGATCAAGTATGCCGCGAGCGGTCCGTCCGAGAAGCCGAGCACGTAGATCGGCACGTAGGTGAGCCCGCGCGTGACGGCGATGTCCACCAGGTGCAGGCGCGAGCCGGCCAGCCAGTCCATCTGGTCCGCCGAGTGGTGCACGGCGTGGAAGCGCCACAGCACCGGCACCGCGTGAAAGGCGCGATGCACCCAGTACTGCGTGAGGTCGGACACCACCACCATCAGCAGGAACTGGACGATGCCCGGAGATGCCTGTATCCAGGCCTGCACTGCCGGGACGCGGGCCCAGTCGACGAGCAGCATCGCCGGGCGGAGGGTCGCCAGCGTCGTCACCTGGACCAGGATCGCGCTCACGAAAAAGTAGGTGAAATCGGTCGGCCACGTCTCGCGAAACACCGGCTGCTCCGGCAGGCGCGCGAACAGGCGCTCCAGCGGAATGAACACCGCCGAGTAGAGAATCAGGCTGAGCACGAACCAGTCGAGGCCGAGGAAGGGGCCCGTCCGCAGCTCGTCGTCCACGGGAACCTGGGAGCCCCCGAACAACGCCGCCAGCAGCGTCGCGCTCACCGCGACCATGCCCAGGGCTTTGTTCCGGCGCAGCGTGAGGCTGACCACCCCGAGCAGGAAGGCGCTCACGAGCACGCCGTGCAGGACCACGCGTACCAGAGGCAGCGGATACAGCGCGCGGGCCTCCGGAACCGTGAGCCACTCGGGAAAGCGGAAGCACAGCACCGCACCCAGACCGACAAGACCACCGATGGCGCCGAGCAGGCCGCTCAGCCACCCGCTCCCCCACGCCGTCTGTTCGGTCGTGCGCCAGTCCAGCGTCATCTCGCCCGGACGTCGTATCGGCCATTCCGGGGGGTTCGGCAGTCTCCAGCCCGTGGCTACCGGGCGTCGCAGGTGAAGCTCGACGCCTCGTCCATACTGCCCGTGCCACGGTAGCGCGCCACCTGCGGGTGCGGACAGAGCGGCCGTGTGCGCACGGTTTTGCCATCGACGACACGAGAGGCCACGATGGCGCCCGGCGCCTGGCCGCGCTCGACCCAGCCTTCCAGCACCGACAACATGTCGAACTGATTGGGCCCTGGACCGCCGCCGCAGTGGTGCATGCCCGGCACGAAGTACGTGCGCAGGAAGGTGTCGGCTGCCGACTGGCCGCCCACGGCCTTCACCACGGCCTCGTGATACGCGAGCGTGCCGAGCGCGCTGATGCCCGGATCCGACCAGCCGTGATAGATCAGCAACTTGCCGCCGCGCGTCATGAACGGCCGGAGATCCGGACTGGTCGGGCTCAGGATCTCCGTCATCGTCCGCATGCGCGGGAGATCCCGGTCCGCGTCGAACTGCCGCCAGTCGTAATCGGGGTCGTCCTCATCCAGCGACAGGAACTTGAAGTTGAAGTCCATCAACCCGTACCCGGCCGGCAGGGATGCGCCGGTGTAGGCCAGCCTGCCATCATCCCGCGCGACGGGCGCGTCGGTGCCGCTGATCCACTGCCGCCAGCCGCTTGCGCCGCCTTCGTGCCCGGGCGGGAATCCGTGCGCGTACATCTCGCCGCTCTTCAGTCGCACGCCGCCATACACCTGCTGCACGACGGCGAGCTGTCCGCGTGTCAGGCACGAGCCCGGCTGGGCAGCGGGTGTGCACGCGAGCACGGTCGGATCGAAACGGCAGAGCCGCGGATCGGTGATGAGCCCATCCTCGAGCCCGTCGGTCTTGTCGCAGGCGGCGAGCGAGGCCTTCGAGAGCAGTTCCAGGGCGTCCGCGGTGAGGTAGTTGTCGGGCGCCGCCAGCATCTTCTGGTACACCACGGCCCGCCCCACCTGCATCGGCGTGCCCGTGGCAGGATGCCCGCCGATGATGCCGTCGAAGTCCTCCGGATACCGCTGCACTTCCATCAGTGCCTGGCGTCCGCCGTTCGAGCAGCCGTTGAAGTAGGCGTAGCGTGGCGCCGTGCCGAAGTAGCCGGCGGCCAGCGCCCTGGTCGCCACCGTCGCCACGTGCGTGCCGCGGTAGCCGTAGTCGATCTCCTTCGCGCGATTGGACGCCCAGCCGGACTCGCTCGCCCTGTGGCCCGTGTCCGTGGAGGCGGTCGCGTACCCGCGCGCCAGCCCTGGCTCGAGGTTGGCGATCGTGCCCGCGAGACCGCCCACGCCCAGGAACAGGAACCTGCCGTTCCACCCATCGGGCAGGGCCAGCCGGAAGTTCACGGTGTTTCCTGAGGACACCGCGTGCCCGTCCACCAGGCAATGCCGGGGACGCGCACCGCTGGCCTCGACGACCGCGACCTTCGTGATCGTGGCGCCCGTGGGAGCCTCTGCCTGGATGGCGGCCACCTCGCACGGCAGCGCGCGCGCACCGAGCGTGGCGGGGCCGGTCACCGCAGCCGCGACGAGGGAGATCGCGACAATCGCGACGGCGGGGGTCGCCGGGGCTGAAGTTCCGGCGCGCCGTACCACGGTTCCGAGGCTGCGTACGGCGGCCCCGACGATCCGCGCCGTGTCCCGGGACCTGCGCTCGAACGACCTTGGCGTCGTCACGGTCGGGCGGGCTTCGCCGCCATCGACTTCCGGATCGCGGCAACGGTGACATCCGTCCGGAACTGCACGATGCGCAGGCCGTTCGAGATGGTCTTCTCGATCGGATCGAGAGGCACGCCGTTGATGACGAACGTCCCCGCCTTGCGGCGCTCGCGCATCCGGATCGCATCCGTGTCGACCGTCGCGATGATCGAGGAGATGTAGTAGTCGTCGTGATACCCCTCGAGCTTCTCGTGGATGCCGAGGTGTTCCTCCTCGAACTTCTCGACGTCCGCGTAGTTGTAGTACTCGGGGATGAAGTGCACGGTGCCCTGCCCCTTCCACTCCGCGTTGAGTGTGGTGGACACCTCCTGCATGCCCTTCAGGTTGCCTCCGCTGTCACCGAGCAGGACGATGTCGGTGAACCCCTGGGACCGGAGGCTGGTGGCCATGTCGGTGAGCACGGCTCGGAACGTGGCCTGTGACAGCACGACGGTGCCCGGCGACAGGTTGGGCCGCGCGGGGTTGCCGGGCTCGAGGGTCACGATGGGGGCAACCAGCGCGTTCCCAAGCGCCCGGGCAATGGACTCACCCTGTGCCTTCAGCACGTTGTTGTGCTTGCCGGTGGTCAGGTAGGGACCGTTCTCCTCGATGCCGCCGGTCAGGATGAGCGCGGTGGTCTTGCCGGCCTTCAGCAGGTCCCGCACCTCCAGCATCGTCAGGTTCTCTATCCACACGCTGTCGTGCATGTCGATCGGCCGCGGCATGTTCGTCACGTCGACCCGCGGCGCGGAGTTGACGGAAGCGGTCCGCGGCGGGCCGGCAGGCGGTTGAGGCTGGGCCAGGGCCGGCGACGCGGCACAGGCCAGCGCCACGAGGGTCATCGACACGGGAAACGACATGGAAGCTCCTCCAGAGTGCAGGCATTCTAACGCTCATGGTTCGATGACAAACGAAGACAACGGGAGAACGCCACGACAGCGGCCTTTCGCCTACAATGCGGCAGGATCGACAGTCGGCCCTGCCGCCATTCTTCGTGCGTGCGCCGGCTGCTCAAGGAGGGTTCCACGTCATGTCACGCGCCATTTCCGTCCGCCGTCGCGCTGGTCACGCGCTCCTGACCGCCGCCGCGCTGGGCCTGCTCTTCACCGCTGCGGCCCCACGGGCACAGCAGCCACCGGCCCAGCCCGCCGCCGGCGCCAAGCCGGCTGCACCCGCTGCACCGGCCGGGCAGGCGCCCGCCACGCCGCCACAGAGGCCGTTGGTCCCGCTCGTGTCGAGTACGCTCGCGGCCAAGCCCGACGCGTACTACGGCGAGAACGTCACGATGATGGCCATTGTCGACCAGACGCTGTCGCCCACGGCCTTCTCGGTGGACCAGGACAAGGCGAAGAGCACCGGCAAGGACGTCCTGGTGCTGGCGCCGCGCCTCAACGAACCGCTGGAGCTGAACACCTACGTCACGGTCATCGGCGAAGTGGTGAAGTTCGACCCGGCTGACGCGAAGGTGAAGGATCGTCTCGCGGGATTCGCCCCCGATGCGCTGGCCAGGTGGACCGGCAAGCCCGCCGTCGTCGCCACGTCGGTCATCAACGCCTCCATGAACGACGTGGCGCGCCGCCTGCCGCCGAAGATGACAACGGAGGAAGAGGCGTTCCAGAAGGTGATGCAGAAGGTCGGGCAGGCCAACGGCGCGTTCCGCGGCATCATCGAGAAGTCGGACGCCAAGGGCGCGCAGGAACAGGCCGCGGCGCTCAAGGCCGCATTCGTCGCCACCGAGGCCTTCTTCAAGCCGCACGCCAAGGCCGACGCCATCGGGTGGTCGCAGGATGCGCGGAAGGCGGCTGAAGCCATCGAGCTGTCCGCCGCCGCCGGCAAGTGGGACGAAGTGAAGGCCACCACCGGCAACCTGGGCAAGATGTGCCAGACGTGCCACACCGCGTATCGCGAGCGGTACGATGACGGCTCGTTCCGCGCCAAGCTGGGGGCCGCGCCCGCCAAGCCGGGCGCGCAGCATTGATGATTGCCGGTTGATGATTGGTGATTGTTGGGTGATTGGGTCATTGAGTGATTCGGGGGACTGACGCTATGAACAAGACGCTGCTGGGTGTGGGAGCGATAGTGATGGCGGCCGGCGTGTTCGCGGCGGCGCAGGGGGGACAGCGGCCGGCGCCGGATCCGCGCTCGATGGGTGGCGGTGACTGCGCGCAGAACCCCTACAACTGCAAGGACGCGCCGAATCCGCTGCCGAAGGCCGACACGGTGTGGCTGGAGGAGATGACCTGGATGGACGTGCGCGACGCGATGGCCGCGGGCAAGACGACGGTCATCATCGCGACCGGCGGACACGAGCCGAACGGGCCGTGGCTGGCGCTCGGCAAGCACAACTACGTGCTGCACGCCAACTGCGACGCGATCGCGCGCAAGATGGGCAACGCCCTGTGCGCGCCCATCATCAAGCACGTGCCCGAGGGCAACATCGATCCGCCCAGCGGCCACATGACCTCGCCCGGCACGATCAGCCTGCGTGAAGACACCTTCCGCGCACTGCTCCGCGACACCGCCGAGTCGCTCAAGGTGCACGGCTTCAAGCAGATCTTCTTCATCGGCGACAGCGGCGGCAACCAGGCCGGCCAGCGCGCCGTGGCCGAGGAGCTGAACAAGAAGTGGGCGGGCTCGACGCTCATCGCCCACATCCAGGAGTACTACGACTACGCCAGCGTGGCGAAGTTCATGGAGGGCAAGGGGATCACGGAGGGCAAGTCGGACAACATGCACGACGACCCGATCATCACGCTCAACATGTTCATCGACGACCCGAACTCGGTCCGCTACGACGCGCGCGTCAAGGCCGGCAAGGCCACCATCAACGGCGTGGACGTGTCGAACAAGGCGAAGAACACGGAGTGGGCGAAGCAGATCGTCGCCTTCCGCGCGGACCACACGATTGCCGCCATCAACAAGGCCATCGCGAACAAGGGCACGCTGCCGGCCCCGGAGCGCAGGCGGCCGTCAGGGGAATAGCAGCGGTTGACAGATTGACGCGCGGACGCGCCGGGAGTCAGCCCACGGGCTGGCCCCGGCGCTTCGTGTCTGCGGCTTGCGGCCGGCGACCCGCGGCTTGGGGCCGGCGACCTGCTTCCTACTTCCTACTTCCTGTCTCCTGTCTCCTGTCTCCTGTCTCCTGTCTCCTGTCTCCTGTCTCCTACGGCACGACCACTGCGACCTCGTTACTGAACGGGCTGACGCCGCACGCGTTGCTGGCGACGACCCGGACGTAGTACGAGCCCGGCGGCGCCGTCGTGGCGAAGCTGGTCGCGGGGCCGGACACCGGGATGACGGCCAGGTTCGTGAGTCCGGGTGCAGATCCCGCCACCACGTACTGCGTGTCCGGAACCGGGCCCGCGTCGGGCTGGCTCCACTGCAGCGCCACGGAGCCGCCCGCGATGCGGGCGATCAGGTCGGCCGGCGGCAGCGGCGGCTCGCCGCACGGCACCTGCGTGGCATCGACGTCGATGACCAGTTCCGCCGACGGTGCGCTCGCGCCGGTGGGGTTGAGGGCGCTCAGCCGTCCCCAGTAGCGTCCCGTTGGTGCGTCGATGGTGAGACTCGTCGCTCCTCCGCCGACGACCAGCGAGGCGACGCGTCCACCTGCTGCCGCGTCGGCGTCGAGCACGTACGCGGACGGCGAGCCTACGGAGGGGGGCCGCCACCGGAAAACGAGCCGGGTGCCCTCGGTGGTGACCGTGGGATCGAGTGGAGCGGCTGGCACGTCCGGCGGCCCAACCGCGACGGAGACATCCGTGGTCGGCGGGCTGACACCATCTGGGCCGACCGTCCGAACGCGCGCAAAGTACGACCCGGCCAGGACCGGCCCGCCGAGCGCCGTCGCATCGGCTGGCAGCGTGAAGGTCCCCACATCACTCGACCCCTCGCGGCGGCCCACGTCCACCTGTACGCTCGTCCAGATGGGTGGTGTGGGCGGCAGGTTCCAGGAGAGCGAGACGTTCGAGCCCGCCTGACTCACGGTCTGAACCGACGGCGGCGACGAGGTGCGCGTGTAACAGGCCACGATCCACCCATCGGTGGGCACGACGCAGTCGGGCAGGAATGCGGCTCGACGCCGGAGCGGGCCGTTGACGACCGTGAGAGACGAATCGCCAACCTCCGGGACGAAGAAGCGCAGGTCACCCAGCGCGGGACGCCACGGCGTCCATGTGCCGCTCGCGGGCGCGAACGCCGCCAGCCGGCCGCGGCTCCGCCCGCTAATCGAGGAGGAGGCGGCCACGTAGATGGTGCCATCGGCGCCAACGTCGAGGCTGGCGCCACCCGGCGCGTCAGGGTTCCAGTCCCGCGCTCGGCCCGTCAACGGGTCGAGCGTGGCCAGGCCCCGGCGGCGAACGCCACCGATGCGGCGGAACCGCCCGCTCACCCACAACTGGCCGTGCGCGAACTGCACGGCATCCACCTCGGCGTCGGGCGACGCGTCGAAGGGCAGGACCGCGCCCGAATTCAGATCGAGGGCGACCAGGAACGGGCGTTGAGTCCCGTTGGCCGTCTGGAACCGACCTGCAACGTACGCGGTCTCTCCGGCGATCTCCACGGCGTGGACCGCGGTGTGCATCCACGCCCCGCCGGAGACGACTAGCGGCATCGATCGTACCGACCAGTCGGCGATCGTGATCACATTGAGCGTCTGCCCGCTGACCGGCTGTGCTACGACCGCGATCCGGCCATCAACCGGACCCGACGCGATGGCCGGAAGGCCTGTCTGGAGGTCAACTGTGCCGAGCACGCCGCCCGTGACCGGATCGATCTTGAAGAACACGCCGTACGGGTCGGCACCGAACAGGTGCGCGCCATCGGTGTCCAGCCAGGTGAGCCAGGCACCTGTCGGCACCGTCGCGGTCCACGGTTCCAGCGTCCCGGTCTGCAGGTCGAACGCGGCGAGACCGGCGCGTGGCACACCCGAGGTGGGGCGGAGGACACCGCCGACGACCACCCCGGCAGGGGCCGCGGCCACCACCCCGCCGACCTGCGGTCTCCACGGCAGGAGTACGCCGGTCTGGACGTCGTAGGCCGCATACCCGTTGACGATGAGGCCCGGGCCCACTCGGACCAACGAGCCAACCGGGCCTGGTCCGAGAAGCGGCGACATCCGCCAGTTCGCCGGCTGCCCCGTTTCGGCATCGACGGCGACCAGCGAGAGTTGCCCATCCGTCGTCCGAAACCACCCACCGAGATAGAGTCTCCCCGCGTCCAGCAAGAGGGACTCCACACGCATCTCCTGCGACCCATCGGGCGCGAACGTGAATCCCGCCGACCAGGGAAGGTCGGCGCCGGTCCGCGGCTCCACCGCACGAACCACGGGTGACCGCCAGACACCCAGGTACACCCGACGCGATGTGGCTGCGATGCCCGTGACGAACAGCGCTCGCTCGAAGAGCCGTGCCCCGCTGCCGGCGTCGAAACCCCAGACGCGCCCGGCGCTCGCGGATGCCGGGAATCGCAATTCCTGGCCTCCACCGGACACGTACACACCGGTCGACGAGATGGCGAGGTTCCGCAGGACGCGCAGCCGCCCGGTGAAGGGGTCGATGCCGGGATCGAAGTCGCTCCCCCAGGACGAGAGCTGAGCGCTGGCCACATCGATCGCCGCCAGTCCGAGCCGCCGGTGACCGTTGACCTCCGTGAAGTCGCCGAGCAGGTAGATGCGACCATGCGCGATCTTCACGCGACGAATCGGGCCGTCGATGTCGATTCGATACCGGGGGTCCACCTGGCCATCGCCCCGGACGTGGACGAGGCTCGTGAACCGATGCCCCCCCACCTGCCGGAACGCCCCAACGAACACCCAGCCGCCGTGGCCATCCTCGGCAATGTCTCGTACTCCACCATCGAACACCGGGAGGGCACCTGGCACGATCGCACCGGTGGCGTCGAGAAGCACCGCGCCGCCACCTTCGGAAGGAAGACCGATCCACCGAAAGGCGCCCGCAACGAACAACCTGCGGCCGATCTGGGTCGCCGCGGTGATTTGGCTGTCGACCGTCGCGAGGACGCGAGGGGTTTCGGCATACTGCGCGTGGGCCGGCAGCGCAAGGACGAAGAGCCCGAGGATCAGTGCCGCGCACGGGATGCGCATACGTGCCTCACTTTCGGCGGTGGCGGAATGCCACCCGAGGCCGTGGGGATCACTTCACTTCTAGCACGTCTGGCTTCGTCTCGCGCAGGATCTCCGTAATGGCCACACGCAGCGTCGAGGTCAGATGCGCGTACTTGGGACGCGCGTCCTTTCCCGCCAGCACGGCCGTGAGCTTCTCGCGGACGCGTCCCCGTGCCGCGTCCGGCAGCGCATCGAACATGGGCGTGTAGATCATGTAGCTCATCGGGTACTGCATCAGGCGACCCTCGAGCCTCAGGTCCCGGAGTGACCGCCCCCTGCTGTCGCGCGGGCCACGCGCGGCGAAGGCGGCCGCGAAGCCCGACGTTCCCGCCACCCTCCCGGGGATCGGCGCTTCGTCCACGAACAGCAGGTAGTCGACCAGTTCGGAGGCCGCGTCCTCGACACGCTCGGGCGTCCCCGCACGCGCCTCCCAGTTGAGGCGCGTCATGAGGTTGGCGGCGTGCACCTGATGGTCGAAGACCAGCAGCGCCGTCACGTCGCTCTGTGGGGTCAGGTATTGCGTGACGTCGATCTCCCCCTGCACGGTCGCCAGCTTCTGTGCGGGTCCGGTGCGCAGTTTCGGCTGGAGGGTTGGCTGGTTGCCCATGTGACGCGGCGGCACCTGAGTGCCCGTGACGAACCATCCCCCCCAGCGTTCCTCGATGGGCATGCGGTGATCGACGAAACCGCCGTTGGCGTAGTCCCGATCGCTCTGGCGAGGGAACACCGTCTGCAGCACGTACCCGGGCACGGCCAGCGTGTCCCACGACAGATGGCACGCCAGGCACGTGTCGTTGCGCGCGAACCGCGGGGTGCCGGTGGGTGTCTGCGTGAGCGTGTAGAACACGACGCCCTGCGCCGGGTCCTGTGCCGCAAGCTCCAGCAGGTCGCTGCCCCGGATCCAGGCCACCGAGACCACGTCGTTGAAGTAGACGGCGCGCGGGTTGTCGCGGCGGATCTGGCTGGCCTGCAGGCTCGTTTCCGCGAACGCGAGCATCTGCGACGCGACCGGCACCTGCAGGGCGTCGAGTACGGCCTTCAGGTAGCCGCCACCGGCCGGGTCGAACGCGAGCGTCTCCGTACCGGCGGCGAGCCGCCGGTTCAGTGCCGCGACCGGGTCGCGGACGGGCGCCGTGCTGTAGGCGATGGCTGGATGGTCGCGATCCCCCCCGAACGCCCCCGGCCGCTGAGCCACGGCCGACACCAGGCTGGCACCAAGGGCCACGGCCCCAATCACCGGCGTCGTCATTCCGCGCACGTCTTCACTGTAGCGCGCGCGAGGAACGGGCTCGGTCTCCGTTTGTAACGGGGCCAGTGCCGTGATGTGTTGTCACCACGGGCGGCAGGGTGCATCCTTGTACAGAGACCCGCAGCTCCGGCGCGGGTCGGGGAGGCACTATGGCCAGGTTCTTTGTGGCACTGCTACTCGCCGTCGGCATCGCATCGGCGGCCGCCGCTCAAGGTGGTGCTCCACCCGGGAAGGGCCAGATGCGCGGTGGCGGGATGATGCACGACGCGCAGCACGACGAAGACATGGCGGTCTTCCAGGCGCTGATCGATCATCGCCAGAAGATCCAGCGGACGGTCGTGAAGCTGGCGAACGGCATCGAGACCGTTACCGAATCGGACGATCCCGAGGTGGTGAAGCTGATCCAGACCCATGTCAACGCGATGTATGGCCGCGTCAAGGACGGGCGTCCCATCCACGTGCGGGACCCGCTGTTCAAGGCCATCTTCGACAACCACGACAAGATCGTGATGGCACACGAGATGACCCCCAGGGGCATCAAGGTGGTGGAGACCTCGGCGGACCCGTATGTCGTGAAGCTCGTGCAGGCGCACGCCGACGTGCTGGATCTCTTCATCAAGAACGGGAGACCCGAGATGATGAAGAACCACGAGGTTCCGGCGCGGCCGCAGTAGGAAGGAAGGGCCACGAATCTCGTGAGCTGGTGAGCTGGTGATCTGGTGAACTATCAGGTGATCTGGTGATCTGGCGATCGATCTGGCGATCTGGCGATCTGGCGATCTATCTGGCGATCTATCTGGCGATCTGGGGATCGATGAGTGTCGGTTCCGTCTCGCGCAGGATCTCGAGTATCGCCTGGCGGTCGTGCGCGGTGACGTGTGCGTACTTCGGGGACGGGTCCTCGCCAGCCAGCACCGCCCGCAATCGGGCGCGCACCAGACCTGCTGCCGCGTCGGGCAGCGCGGCGAACATCGGTGTGTGCACCATGTAGCTGAGCGGGTATTGCATCAGCCGCCCGTCGAGCTTCAGGTCGCGGAGCGAACGGCCGCGCGTGTCGCGCGGACCACGCGAGGTGAACACCTCCGCAAACGCGGAGTGACCGGCAATCGGCTCGGTGAGGGGCGCCTCCCCGACGAACAGCAGGTAGTCTGCCAGGGCCTCTGCCGCCGCGCGGGTGCGGGCCGGGTCACCGAGGCGCGCTTCCCACCCGGCCCAGGTGATCAGGTTGGACGCCTGCGACTGGTGCTCGAGGAGCATCAGCGCCACGATGTCGCTGGTGGTGCGCAGATACCCGGACGTGTCGAACTGCCCGTCCACCGTGGTCAACCGCGGGGCGGGCCCCTCGACTGGCGTGGGTTGAATCAGCGGACGGTTGCCCATGTGCGTGGAGGGCACCCTCGTGCCGGTCACGAACCAGCCGCTCCAGCGCTCGGCCATCGGCCGCCGATGGTCCACGGGCCCACCGTTCAGGAACTCCCCGGGCGCCTTTCTGGGGAACGTGGTCTTCACGGTCAGGCCCGGCACGCCGAGCGTGTCCCACGTCAGGTGGCACGATACGCACTGCTCCTGCCGGTTGAACTGCGGTGTCGCCGATGGCGTCTGCCCGATGGAGTAGAAGATGGTCCCGTGGCGCGGATCCTGCGCGGTGATCTCGAGCAGGTCGGCCCCGCGAATCCACCCCACCGCAACCGTGTCGTTGAAATAGATCGCTCGCGGGTTCTGCTGGGTAATCCGGCTGGCCTGGAAGCTCGTGGGCGAGTACACGAGCACCTGCGAGTCCGGCGAGATGTCGAGCGCGGCGAGGGTGGCTTTCAGGTAGCCGGTCTCCGCGTCGAATGGCAGGGTGGCCGCTCCGGCCGACAGGCGCTCGTTGAGCCGGGCCACGGGCGTCTCGATCGTCCCCCGACCGTACGCGATGGCGGGATGGTGCCGGGAGTCCACGAAGGCGTCCATGCGCTGCGCCACGAGGGTCGCCCAGCTGCCGGCGACGAGCGCCGCGATTGCGATGAGGCCCAGGCCGCGCGTCATGGGGGTGGAAGACGGGCACGCCGGGACCGATGTCCCGGCATGCCGCCGTGTCGCATCTTACCGCGAGCGCTCTAGTACCGGTAGTGCGCCGACTTGTACGGCCCGTCCACCGGCACGCCGATGTAGTCGGCCTGCTCCTGCGTCAGCTTCGTCAGCTTGACACCAAGCTTGTCGAGGTGCAGGCGCGCCACCATCTCGTCCAGCTTCTTCGGCAGGATGTAGACGCGCTTGGCGTCGTAGACGTGCCCCGACAGCGTCTCCCGGCCGGTCGCGCTGAAGTGCAGGTCGAGCTGCGCGACCACCTGGTTGGTGAACGACGAGGACATCACGAAGCTCGGGTGGCCGGTCGCGCACCCCAGGTTCAGCAGGCGCCCTTCGGCCAGCACGAGGATGCTGCGCTCGGGGCGCGTGCCTTCCGCCGGGAACACCCACTCGTCGTACTGGGGCTTCACATTGACGCGCGTCGCGCCGCTCCTGGCGAGGCCGGCCATGTCGATCTCGTTGTCGAAGTGGCCGATGTTGCCGACGATGGCCTTGTCCTTCATGCGCTTCATGTGGCCGACGGTGAGCACGTTCTTGTTGCCGGTCGACGTGATGAAGATGTCGGCCGTCTCGATGACGTCATCGAGGGTCGTCACCTGGTAGCCTTCCATCGCCGCCTGCAGCGCGCAGATGGGATCGATCTCGGTGACGATCACCCGGCAGCCCTGGCCCTTGAGCGCCTGGGCGCAGCCCTTGCCCACGTCGCCGTACCCGAACACCACGGCCACCTTGGCCGAGAGCATCACGTCGCTGGCGCGGTTCAGGCCGTCGATGAGCGAGTGGCGGCAGCCGTAGAGGTTGTCGAACTTGCTCTTCGTCGCAGAGTCGTTGACGTTGATGGCCGGGAAGAGCAGCGTGTTGGCCGCGGTCATCTCGTAGAGACGGTGCACGCCGGTGGTCGTCTCCTCGCTGACGCCCTTGATGCCGTCGGCGATCTTCGTCCACACGCCGGGCCGTGCCTTCAGCTCGCTGCGCAGCGTGTCGAGGATGACGCCCCACTCCTCGGGCTCGCTCTCGGGCTTGAACGCCGGCACGACGCCCGCGTACTCGAATTCCTTCGCCTTGTGCACGAAGAGGGTCGCGTCGCCGCCATCGTCCACGATCAGCGACGGGCCGCTGTTGTCGGGCCAGCGCAGCGCCTCCACCGTGCACCACCAGTATTCCGGCAGTGTCTCGCCCTTCCACGCGAACACGGGTGTCCCCTTCGGGTTCTCCACCGTGCCGCCCGTCTCGGGCCGGCCCACGACCACTGCCGCGGCGGCATGGTCCTGGGTCGAGAAGATGTTGCAGCTCACCCAGCGCACATCGGCGCCGAGCTCCGTCAGCGTCTCGATGAGCACCGCCGTCTGCACCGTCATGTGCAACGAGCCCATGATCTTCGCGCCGGCCAGGGGCTTCTGCGCCGCGTACTGCTTGCGCAGCGCCATCAGGCCGGGCATCTCGTGCTCGGCCAGCCGGATCTCCTTCCGACCGAAGTCGGCCAGCGAGAGATCCTTCACCTTGAACGGCTCGCGACCCGCCTGCCGGGCCGCCTCGAACGCGTGAACGGGACTTGCGACTGTTGCCATCGTTGCTCTCCTTGGAATCCTGAGGTCTATGGGTCTTGAGGTCTTGAGGTCTTGGGGTTCCTGGGCCCTACGGCTGCTTCCGTGCTGTCGCCGCGAACAAGGCCGGGCCCTGCACGTCCGCATCTGCCGGCAGCGGCTGAATCCTGATGTCCGCGAGCCCCGCGGTGCCGAGGTAGCGGCGCATCGTCTCGTCCGCGAAGCCAAGCCACACGTGGCCCATCTGCTGCTGGTACTCCGACCGGTCGTGCGGCAGCATGTCGACGACCAGGACGCGTCCGCCGGGCTTGAGCACGCGTGCCACTTCGGCCAGCACTCGCGCGGGGTCCGGCTGGTGATGCAGGACGAGCGACGCGATCGCGACGTCCAGGCTGCCGGCGGCGAGCGGCAACGCCTCGAGCGCGCCCTCGCGCACGTCCACGTTGCGATGGGACTGCAGCCGTGCCCGCGCGGCCTGGAGCATCTCCGGAGATCCGTCCACCGCGACCACGCGCGCCACGTGCGGGGCGAGGGCCTCGCTCAGCTGGCCGGTCCCGCACCCGAGGTCGCCCACGACGAGGCGGTCGTCGAGGAGCGACAGCAGCGCGAGCAGATGCACGCGCTCGCCGAACAGGTCGCGACGGAGCCGGTCCCACTGCCCCGACGCGGACGAGAAGAAGGCACGCGACTTCTCCCGGCGCCGCTGGAGCACGCTCTGCAGGCGCCGCTCGTCCTGGTCCGCGCCGTGCGTGGCGCCAACCTGATCGCGAATCACCGGCCAGAGCTGGCGCGCACCGGGGTCCAGGTCCTCGGTGGCCATCCCGTAGAAGCGGCTCGTCCCGTCGCGCCGCGACACCACCCACCCGTCGCCGGCGAGTGTCTTGAGGTGTCGGCTGACCGTGGACTGCGGGAGTTGCAGCACCGCGCAGAGATCCGACACCGTCAGCTCGTGGCGCTCGAGGGGTAGCAGCATCCGGACCCGGATCGGATCCGCCAGGGCGGCCATGTGATCGAGGATGGGTGTGCCCGGTATATGCATCCGTATATCCGGATGAAAGGCTACATCATGCCGTGCCAGACGTCAAGTTCATGACCTGACCCCATTCGAACCTTTTCTCGGTGCCCACCGTCTATACGCCCAACGCACATATGGACCACCTCCGCGTCGAACAGCTCCTGCCCCTCACGCCCGTGGCCTTCGAGATCCTCCTGGCCCTCGCAGACGGGGAGCAGCACGGCTACCGCATCATGCAGGACGTCAACGCCCGCGCCGGCGGGGCCGTCGCCCTTCACGCCGGCACGCTCTACCGGGCGCTCGCGCGGCTCCTCGAGCAGGCGCTGATCGAGGAACTCGACGAACGCCCGACCGGCCGAGACGACGAGCGGCGAAGGTATTACCGCCTGACCGCTCGCGGGCGCGCGGTGGCGATCGCCGAGGCCTCGCGCCTCGCCACGCAGCTGGCGACGGCACGGGCGCGCCGCCTGGTGGAGGTCACGCCGTGAGCCGCCGTGGCCCGGTCGCCGGCGCCCTCCTGGCCATCGCCCTCCTCGCCTACCCGCGCGCGTTCCGCGCGCGCTTCGGCGCCGAGATGCGCGCCGACTTTCACACCGCCCGGGGACAGTCCCTGGGGCAGGTGCTGGCGATGCACGTCGCCAATGGCCTCGCCGAGCGCGGCGCCGCGATGCGGCGTTGGCCGCTCTGGCCGAATCGCCAGCCCCACCTGTACGAACCGCGAGGGAGACGCGCCATGTTCTGGGAGAACCTTCGATCCGACATCGGTCACGCGCTGGCCCTCGCCTGGCGGCGCCCCCTGGTGACGGCGCTCGCGGTGCTGGCGCTCGCGCTCGGCATCGGCGCCAACAGCGCCATCTTCACGGTCGTCAACGGCGTGCTGCTGCAGCCGCTCCCCTACGGCTCCGCCTCCGATCTCGTGATGATCTGGAGCAGCAACGTGCGTGAACAGAAACCCGTGAACGTCGTATCGCCGGCCAACTTCCTGGACTATCGCACGGGCGTCGAGGATCTGGTCGACATGGAGGCGTTCGCCTCGTTCATCACGAGCGCGCAGCTGCAGGCGGACGAGGGGCCCGAGATGGTGCTCACCGTCAACACCGGCCTGCGCATGTTCGACGTCCTGCAGCGCCAGCCGGTCCTCGGACGCGCCTTCGGACCGGGCGACGAGAACACCGTCGTGTTGAGCCACGGCTACTGGCAGCGGCGCTTCGGTGGCGACCCCGGCATCGTCGGGCGTACCCTGACGCTCGACGGCACGCCGCGCACGGTGCTGGGCGTCATGCCAGGCGATTTCGTCTTTCCCTATGCCACGATGCTCGGTCCCGATGGATTCACCACACGGACCGGGGTCGACCTCTGGTCGGCGTGGATCCCCGAGCGCGATCCCTTCGCGAACCGCAGCGGGCAGATTGTCCGGAACGTCCACTATCTGGCCGTCGTGGGCCGGTTGCGCACCGGCGTCTCCGCCCGGACGCTCGACACGCGGCTGGCCACGGTCGCCGCGCAACTCGAACAGGCGTATCCGGCCTCCAACAGCGGGTGGGGCACCGTCGTGGTGCCGCTGCACGAACAGGCCGTCGGCCCGGTGCGCCCGGCCCTCCTCCTCCTGCTGGCCGGCGTCGGCGTCGTGCTCCTCATGTCGTGCGTCAACGTCGCCGGCCTGGCGCTGGCGCAGAGCGTGGGCCGCTCGCGGGAGCTCGCGGTCCGCTCGGCGCTCGGCGCCGGCCGCGCGCGCCTCGTGCGGCAGCTGCTGACCGAAAGCGTGCTGCTCGCGCTCGCGGGGGCCGCGGTCGCGTTGCTGGCCGTGCAGTGGGGGGTGCGTGCCCTCGTCGCCCTCGCGCCCAGTACCATTCCGCGGCTGAGCGAGATCCATCCCGATGGCACCGTCCTCGGCGTCACGCTCGTCGTCGCCATCGCCGCCGGCATTGGCATCGGCCTCGTGCCCGCGCTCGCCGCCTCGCGGCCGGATCTCCGCGATGCGCTGCAGGACGGCGGCCGTGGTGCGGCAGGGGCCTCGCCGATGGCGCGCCGGCTTCGCAGCACGCTCGTGATCGGCGAAGTGGCGCTCGCGGTGCTGCTCAGCACCGGCGCGGTGCTGCTGCTCCGCAGCTTCACGAGCCTGCTCGCCGTCAATCCCGGCTTCACCCCCGAAGGGCTGTTGACGATGCAGGTGACCCTGCCGGAGCGGGTGACTACGCCGGCGGCGCGCCTGGCGTACTACGACGAACTCTTCGAGCGGCTGCGGGCGGTGCCCGGCGTCCTGGCCGCCGGGGGCACCACGAGGCTCCCGCTCGGCAGCACGTCGGTCTCCACCACGATCGACGTGGAAGGCCGCCCCCTGCCCGACGCTGAACTTCCCGAGGTCCAGTTCCGCCGCGCGGTGGACGACTACTTCAGCGCGATGCAGACGCCCCTGCTGCAGGGCCGGACGTTCACGCGCGAGGACGGTCCCACGTCCCCGCCTGTCGCGGTGATCAACGAGGCCATGGCCCAGCGGCTCTTCCCGGGCGACAGCGCCGTCGGCCGCCGGATCCGCACCGGCCCGAACCCGTCCCGCAGCCCCTGGACGACCATCATCGGCGTCGTCGGCAGCGTCCGCCACACCGGGCTGGAACAGGCGCCCGCACCGGAGATGTACATCTCGCATCGACAGGGCCCGCCCGTGGCGCCGTTCCTCGTCGTCCGTGCCAGCGGAGACCCCGCCGCGCTGGTGGAGACGATTCGCGCGGAGCTGCGCCGCTTCGATCGCGCGCTGGCGCTCTTCGACGTGAAGACGATGCTGGACGTCCGTGCCGCGTCTGTGGCTCCGCGTCGCTTCGTGCTCCTGCTCGTGTCGGCCTTCGGCCTGCTCGCGCTGGTCCTCGCCGCGGTGGGCGTGTACGGCGTGATGGCGCTCGTCGTGGGCGAGCGGACGCGTGAGATGGGCGTGCGCCTCGCACTCGGCGCGGAACCGCGCGCCGTCATGCGGATGGTGCTCGGCCAGGCGACACGGCTTGCGGCGGCCGGGGTCGCGCTGGGCCTCTTCGCCGCCTTCGTGCTGACGCCGCTCCTCGACAGCCAGCTGTTCGGCGTGCGTCCCTACGACCCGATCACCTTCGGGACCGTGCCGCTGCTGCTGATCCTCGTGGCCGCCGCGGCCGCCTACGCCCCTGCGCGGCGTGCGATGCAGACGGATCCGATGCAGGCCATCCGCTACCAGTGAGAAAGGGACCGGACATGAGAACCGTGCTGGTCGTCTGTGTCATGCTCGTGGCGGTCGCTCACGGCCGGGCCACACCGCCGACCTCCGCACACGTCCGCGTCACCCAGCGGGACCTGATGCCACTGTGTCTGAACGGGAAGCCGATCGCAGAGGGCGTGCGCTCGTGGGACCTTTCGCCGGGTCCGGTCACCCTGGCGCTCTCGATGCGCACCAGCGCGCGGCCGGGGCAGGCGCGGGCGGACGCCGGGATCGCCGCCATCAGCGTCACGGTCGAGGCCGGTCATCGGTACGAGGTGGAGGTGCGAGCGGATCCGATGGCCTTCTCCACACGCGCGTGGCGACGACGCGAGTGGACACCGGTCGTGCGGGACCGCACGACGGATCGCGTGGTCAGCAGCGAACCGGCGTGGGCCGAGACGTCCTGCGGCTAACCGAGCTCCGCTTCGAGGCGCGTGACGAGCCCGTCGAGCTGGTCGACCACGGCGCGGACCGTCGACGGCTCGCTCAGGTCCACGCCCGCGTGCTGCAGCAGCCGCATCGGATGATCGCTGCCGCCGGACTTGAGGAGCGTCAGGTACCGGTCCACCGCCGCGCGCGCCACGGCCGGCTCCGGGTGGCGGATCGCCGTCATCAGCCGCGCCGTCGAGGCGAAACACGTGGCGTACTGGTACACGTAGTATGGTGACTGGAACAGGTGCGGAATCCGCGCCCAGGTCGTCCGTGCGCGCGCGTCGGCCGCGAGCGCCTCGCCCCAGTACTCGTCGAGGAGCCGCGCGTACAGCGCGCTCAGTGCCTCGCCCGTCACCGGCTGATCCCGTTCGACGAGCCGGTGGGCCTCGAGCTCGAAGTCGGCGAAAAGCACCTGGTTGTAGAACGTCCCCACGATGCCGTCGATTGCGTGCTGCAGCAGCATGATGCGGTCCTCGCGCGTCTTGACGCGGTCGAGGAGGTACTCGAGCAGCAGCGCCTCTGCGAGCGTGGAGGGCACTTCCGCCACGAAGATCGTGTAGCCCGCGTAGACGAACGGCTGCGTTTCGTGGGACAGCAGCGTGTGCATCGAGTGGCCGAGCTCGTGGGCCAGGGTGAACACCGCGTCCAGGGTGTCGTTGTAGTTCATGAGCATGTACGGATGCGCGCCGTACACGGGGGCCGAGTAGGCGCCGCTCCGCTTGCCCTGGTTCTCGAAGACGTCGATCCAGCGCCCGGCGAAGGCCCGCTGCATGCGGGCCTGGTAGTCCGCGCCCAGCGGCGCCATGGCCTCGACAATCCAGTCCCTCACCACGTCGTACGGGTACTTCGTGGCGAGGTCCACGAGCGGCACGAACGCGTCGTACACGTAGTAGTCCTGCAGCCCCAGCACCCGCTTCCGCAGCGTGTGATACCGGCGGAACGGCGCAACACCCGACTTGGTCTCGCGGATCAGGTTCTCGACCACGCTGGTGGGGATGTCGTTGCCGAAGAGCGCGGCGTCCAGCGTCGTCGCGTAGCCCCGTGCGCGCGCATCGAACCATTCGCGCTGCATCACCCCGTTGTAGAGGGCGGCGTAGGTGTTGAGCGACGCGCCGTAGGTGTCGTACAGCGCTTCGTAGGCGGCGCGGCGATCGGACTGCTCGCGGCACGTGGCGAGCAGCCGCCGGTACTGACCGTAACTGACCTGCACGGACTCCCCGGTGGACAGGGTGATCGTCGGAAACCTCGCGTCGGCCGTGGAGAGCGCCGAGTAGGCATCCGCCGGCACCGACGACAGCCGGCCTGACAGGGACAGCAGGCGCTCACCCGCGGCATCGAGCACGTGTGCCTGCTGGCGGAACAGGTCCTCGATCGCAAAGCGGTAGACCGCGAGCTCGTCCGACCCCGCCATCCACTCCTGCACCGTCCCGAGAGGCACACGGAGCAGCTCCGGGTTGAACCAGGAGGTGGCCTGGCGCCACCGGGCAATCAGCAGCTGCACGCGCTGCCGGCGGCCGTTCACGCCGTTGTCGCGCTGATCCTCGTCGTAGTGCAGGGCCGCGTAGTACCAGACGCGGTACGCCAGCTGCCCCAGGGCATCGGCATCCTGGTACGCGCGCAGCAGGCGGTCGCTGCCCTGCGCCAGCGTGCCCTCGTGCGCGCGATACCGATCGATGGCCGCCTCGAGCGCCGCAAACGCCGACTCCCACGCGTCCCACGACGCGAACATGGACGAGAGGTCCCAGGTGTACTTCGGGTCGACATCACGTCGATCCGGAACCACGGCAGGTGCGGCAACCGCAGGAGCGGACATATCCGCATGATACCTTCTGCCGCGTGGCATGGAGGAGGATCTGCGGGCTCGCACTGGCGCTCGCCGGCCTGTTCTCGGTCACCGCCCGGCCGGCCGGGCAGGCCACGGCGGCGCCGATCGTGGTCCTGATTGCCCTCGACGGCTGGCGCTGGGACTATCTCGACCGCGTCCCCGCCCCAGCGCTCCGGTCGCTTGCGGACCGTGGTGTCCGGGCCGACTCCTTGATCCCGGTGTTCCCCACCCTCACCTTCCCGAATCACTACACCATCGTCACCGGCCTCCGGCCTGCACGCCACGGCATCATCTCGAACACGATGCTGGATCCGTCGCTGCCCGGCCGCTTCGCCCTCGCCGACACGGCCGTGACGGGCAACCCCGGCTGGTGGGCCGGGGAGCCCATCTGGCACACCGCGACGCGGCAGGGCCTGAAGAGCGCGACGATGTTCTGGCCCGGGTCGGACGTGGCCATCGGGGGGCGCTATCCCACCTATTGGCGGCAGTTCCAGGATGCGCTGCCCGCACCGGACCGCACCGCCCAGGTGATCGAGTGGCTGCGCCTGCCGGAACGGGAGCGACCGGCCCTCGTGACGTTGTACTTCAGCGATGTGGACACGGCCAGCCACACCTTCGGCCACGACGCCCCAGAGGCCATGGCAGCGGCCGCGCGCCTCGATGCGGAGATCGGACAGCTGGTGGCCGCCGCCACCGATCTCGGCCTCGGCGCACGTGTTCACTGGATGGTGGTGAGCGATCACGGCATGACCCGGCTCAGCGGCGATCGGCAGATCGTCCTCGACGACTACCTCGATCCCGCGACGGTGCAGATTGTGGACATCGGATCGTGGCTGACGCTGAACCCCATCGGGCTGTCCGTCGATGCGGCCTACGCTGCGCTCGCCAATCGCCATCCCAGGCTGCGCGTCTATCGATCGAAGGATCTGCCCGCGCGATACGGGCTGGCCGGGCACCCCAGGCTGGCGAAGATCGTCGCGCTGGCGGATGAGGGCTGGACCGTGACGACCCGTGACCGCCTGGCGCGCCGGGACCCGAGCCGGCCCTGGGGCGGCGCCCATGGCTTCGACCCCGCCTTCAAGTCGATGCACGGTGTGCTGGTCGCCTCCGGCCCCCGACTGCGCCCGGGCCTGCGTCCCGGGCCGATCGAGAACGTGCACCTGTACGCGCTGATGTGCGACCTGCTCCGCATCACGCCAGCGCCGCACGACGGCGACGCGGCCCTCATTCGCGCCTGGCTTCGGTAAGGTCGGCGGGGCTGACACCCCGTCGCTCCGTACGCGAACCAGCAGTCCCGTCGCCCCTCAGAGCAGCGACGCGAGGGCAGCGAGGCGCGGCTCGATGTGCTCGGCCAGGCGCGGACGAGCCATGGCCTTGGCGAGCGGCGCCGGCATCGCCACCGGGCGGCCGATCGCCGCCTCCACCACGTCGCCGAACTTGGCGGGATGGGCCGTCGACAACAGGATGACCTGGCGCGTGGAGCCGACCTCACGCCGCTGGCAGGCCCCCAGGTAGGCGATGGCCGAGTGCGGATCCGCCACATACCCATAGCGCCGGTCCATGTCCGCGATCGCGGCCCGTACCTCGGCATCGGTGTGGACGCTGGCCGTCATCGCCGCGCGCACTCCCTCGACGCGGCCGCCGAACATCCACCGGATCCGCTCGAGGTTGCTGGGATCGCCGACATCCATGGCATTGGCCAGCGTGGACACCGACGGCCGTGGCTCGAGCCGACCCGTGGCCAGGTAGCGTGGCACCGTGTCGTTCACGGTCGTCGCCGCGTGCAGGTGCGCGATGGGCGCGCCCATCCGCTGCGCCATCAGGCCGGCGGCGATGTTGCCGAAGTTGCCGCTGGGCACCACCACCGACACGGGCCCGGACAGCCACGTCGAGAGGGCGGCCTGTCCGTAGTAGGTCATCTGCGGCAACAGCCGCCCCAGGCTGATGGAGTTCGCGGAGGTCAGGTGGGCCCGCTGACGCAGCTCCGCGCTGGCGAAGGCCTCCTTCGCCAGCCGCTGACAGTCGTCGAAGGTGCCCGACACGGCGACGGCGGTGACGTTGCCGCCGAGCGTGGTGAACTGCGCCTCCTGCACCGCACTCACCTGCCCGTGCGGGTACAGCACGACAACCCGCGTCCGAGGCACCCCGTGGAACGCGTGGGCCACGGCCCCCCCGGTATCGCCGGAGGTCGCGACCAGTACCGTGAGCGTGGGCCGGCCGGGCGCGTGGAAGTAGGACATGAGGCGCGCCAATACACGAGCCCCGACATCCTTGAAGGCGAACGTCGGTCCATGGAACAGCTCGAGCACGGCCAGATGGTCGTCGAGCGGCACGACCGGCGTGGGGAAACTCAACGCGTCGGCCAGCAGGCGCTGCAGGTCCGCTTCGGGCAGGTCGTCGGCCAGCAGCGGCGCCATCATCGCCAGGGCGACATCGGCCAGCGGCGCGCCGGCCAGGGCCGCCCAGCGCGCGTCCGACAGTCGTGGAAGAGCAGCGGGGACGTACAACCCTCCGTCCGGCGCAAGGCCCGCGAGCAGCGCCTCGCGGAACGGGACCGCGGGCGCATGTCCGCGCGTGCTGATGCAGTTCAAAGGGTCACCACCCGAGCGCCGGCCCGCCCCACAGGCGATACGTAGAGGTCGGCCCCCGCGTCGCTGTGGACGGCCAGCGCCGTCTGCATGGCCTGGCCGACTGCGGCCGCCGATTCCAGGGACGGTGCCAGCGCGAACATCGACGGCCCGGACCCGGACAAGGAGCACCCCAGCGCCCCGGCGGCCAGCGCCGCCGCCTGCACCGCGTGGAACCCGGGCACGAGCCCCGCGCGCTTCGGTTCGGCCACGTGGTCCTCGAGCGAACGCGCCAGCAGCGCCAGGTCGCTCGTGTACAGGGCGGCGACGAGCGCACCCAGGTTCGCCCACTGCCGCACCGCCGTGCGAAGCGGCAGGGTGTCACCCAGCAGCGCCCGGGCGGTACCGGTGTGGACGGAGAACCGCGGATGCAGCAGCGCACACGCCAGCCCCTCGGGCACTGGCAATCGCACGACGTCCGGAGGGACGACACTGCGTGCCAGCACGAAGCCGCCGAGCAGGGCCGGCGCGACGTTGTCGGGGTGGGCGGCGCCGCAGCCGGCCTGCTCTCCGGCCATTGCGCAGGCCAGCAGCACGTCCGTGCCGACGGGACGCTCGAGCAGTTCGTTGGCCGCCACGACCGCCGCGACGGCGCTGGCGCCGCTGGATCCGATGCCGCTCTCGAGCGGCAATCCCTTGTGAATCGTCAGCGCGACCCCACGCGTGGTCTGCAGGTGGGCCAGGAGCGCGGCCACGGCGGCGCCGGCCGTGTTCCGGTGCGCCTCGCGCGGGAGACGCCCGTCATCGCCCATCACGTCGAGAATCGTCACGCCCGGCCCCTCGGCGGGGCTGGCGATGACGACGTCACCGGGTTCGTCGAGCGCGAAGCCCAGCACGTCGAACCCGCAGGCAACATTCGAGACTGTCGCTGGCGCGAAGGCGGCTATGCCCATGGGATCCGGGAATTTGGTGATTGAGATTCCGCGATCGGGTAACCGACAATGCCCCAATCCGAATGTCGCCATGCCACAATCACTCAATTATCCAATGAATCCTCAATCGGGAATGGGCAATCCACAATGAACGCCGACCGCATCCCCGCCATCAAGGTCCTGCTCCTGCCGAAGGACACCAACGCGCTCGGCACCATCTTCGGCGGCGTCATCCTCTCCCACATCGACCTGGCGTCGGCCGTCGAGGCCCGCAAGACGGCGCCGCACCGCTACGTCACGGCCGCGATGCGCGAGGTGGAGTTCCACGCGCCCGTCTTCGTCGGCGACATCGTCAATTTCTACACGGAGACCCGTCGCATCGGCCGGACCTCCGTGACGGTGGGCGTCGCGGTGGAAGTGGAACGCTGGAGCACCGGCCATCAGGGCGAGCGCGTCAAGGTGACGGAAGCCGAAGTGGTGCTCGTCGCCATCGACGCCGACGGCCGCCCGATTCCTGTCACGCAGCCGTAACACGGACGCC
>Ga0268299_1000845_pt1 | contig 74803 bp, 61 predicted proteins | sample NOBtaG_FD_193484 | JGI IMG/M metagenome (GOLD analysis project Ga0268299, IMG submission 193484) | Activated sludge microbial communities from bioreactor in Nijmegen, Gelderland, Netherland - NOB reactor | ecosystem: Engineered > Bioreactor > Aerobic > Activated sludge | place: Netherlands... | reverse complement strand
CGCCCGCCGCCCCGACTCACGAAAGGCGAATGAAAAAGAAAATGACCACCACCGGTTGACACGCGACGAGTTTTCATAGAAGAGCCCCGACCGTCAGGCTTGCCCCTGGAACGAAGTGAAGGGGGGAAGGGGTCACCTCTCGAATGGGCACACGCAAGCTCAGCCCTACGCAACGCGCTCGCCGTTTGCCGTTGAGGAGATGTTGCCGGGAGACGCGAAAACTCAATGCGCAATTGCGAGCCTACGCCGCCTTCTCGCTCGCCGTCGGCGTCTTGTCGAGGATGTCCTTGAGGACCGTGTCGGGTTCGAGGCCTTCGGCCTGGGCTTCAAAGTTGAGCAGAACCCGGTGGCGAAGGGCAGGCAAAAACACGCCGCGGATGTCCTCGAAGCCGACGTTGTACCGGCCTTCCAACAGCGCTCGGACCTTCGCCGCGAGGACCACGGCCTGCGCCCCGCGCGGGCTCGAGCCCCAGCGGACGTACCGATTGGTCAATTCCGTGGCGAATTCGCCCCGGGGATGCGTGGCCAGTGTCAGCCTGATGGCATAGTCCTGAACGTGGGGGGCGATCACGACGCGCTGTACGAGTTTCTGAGCGCCGACGATCTGGTCGCCGTTCATGACCTGTTTGATCTCCGGCTTATGGCCGGTGGTGGTGCGCTGGAGGATGGTGCCCAGTTCGTCGCGCGTCGAGTATTGGACGATCAGCTTGAAGAAGAAACGGTCAAGCTGCGCCTCGGGAAGGGGGTAGGTGCCTTCCTGCTCGATGGGGTTCTGGGTCGCCATGACAAAGAAGGGCGGCGAAAGCGGATATCTCGTGCCGGAGACGGTGACCGTCTTTTCCTGCATCGCCTCCAGCAGGGCCGATTGCGTCTTCGGCGTGGCGCGGTTGATTTCGTCGGCGAGGACCATCTGGGCGAATAGCGGGCCTTGCTGAAACTCGAACCGGCGACGTCCGGACTCCGGGTCCTCGACGATGATGTTGGTGCCGATGATGTCGGCGGGCATCAGGTCCGGCGTGAACTGAACGCGCGAGAACTCCAGCTTGAGCGCTTCAGCCATCGAGCGGATGAGGTAAGTCTTGCCCAGGCCCGGCACGCCTTCCAGCAATGCATGGCCGCCGGTGAAGAGACAGATGAGCACGCCTTCGACAATGTCGTTGTGACCGACGATGGCCTTGCCGATCTCGTCCTTGACCGCCTTGAATTTCGCACGGAACTCCTCGGTCGCCTTGGCAATCGCCGGGTCCACCTGTGCCGCCATTTCACTCTCCTAAACCTCCGGCCGCATCGGGCCGGGCTACGGTTGCTCGTCTTGTTGATCGCGGGCCCGCTTCTTGGCCTTGAGCAATCGGGCCGTTGTCGATTCCGTCGGCTTGTCGGACTTGTCCGCCTTCCGCGCCGCGGGTGGGGCCTGCGTCGCGTCCGCGCCGCCCAGTGCCTTCGTCAGGTCCGCCGCCGGTTTCTTCAAATCGCCCTGGGCCTCGAACTTGATACTCGCGGATTCGGAAGGCGCCGCCGTCCGGGCATCGCCCTGTTTCGTGCGTTCCGCCCGAACCTTTTGTCGCACGTCTTTCAATTCAGTCAAAGTACGCGCCGCACGCTGGCCCGCGCCGAATCGCCCTGCGAGGCCGGCGATGTAGTTACGAGCATACGCGAGCGTCTTGATCGGGTCGACGGCGATCCGGCGAACGGCGACATCGAGGAGGAACATGAACAAGGCCAGCTTGAGCAGAAACTCCCAGATGGGCGTGCGCGTGATCGTCGCGGGGATGGACTTGTCGAAGATCGTGGCGGAGGCGGCCTTGGTGGAGAGCAGGCGTCCATCGGCCACTTCGGCGATCTCGCGCAGGAGCGCCTCGTTCGGCTCGAGATCGCGAAACTCCGGCGAATAGGCAACGGTGACGCCGGTGCGAATCATCGTGGGCTTGTCGTCGGCGCCGGAGCTGGGGGAGATCACGTTGAGCAGGTACGTGCCCTGCTCGCCCAGTTTGAATTTGCCTTCGTATCTGCCGGGACCGGTCTGAACGATGGAGACCGGCGTCGCGCTGCCGTCCGGGGCGATCGCGCGACCAACGAACTGGCGGAAGTTCTCGAATGTCTCACCTTCGCCGAGACTCTCAATCACAATGTGGCCCTCGTCGCCCTCGACGACGGTGCTGACGTCAAAGTTCGCGGCCGCGCCCTGCTGCATGGACCAGCGAACGGCCTGCGACCACAGCTTGGAGAATCCGGACCACGAGGCCCAGTCGGTTCCCCAGTGTTTCCAGCGACCGCTGGTGAAGGCCAGCGTTCTGCCGAAGCCGCAAAGCCAGTGCGCGAGCAGGGGGTCACCGCGCTCGGTGACAAGGGGCATCTCGACGTCGGCGACTTTGCGCGGCGTCGTCACGACATATCCCTTGAGCTGGGGGATGCCGTCAATGCCGACCATGATCTCGGAGAGATTGGGCTTCACCTTGGGCGTGAAGATTTCGTCGCGGACAAGCGGCCGGCGAACGACGCGGGCCTCCTTGATGAAAATCTTCGGCAGTTGTTTCTCGTCGCCGGGCTTGCTTAGGGAATAGTACCGGCCGCCGGTCACATTCGAGATGTTCTTGAGCGTGGCGATCTCCTGACCGCCGTGAGGGTAGATGGAGATCGTCGAGCAGGTGATCTTGTTGCCGACCATCCTGTTGAGCAAGCCTGTTTGCGGCGGGGCGGGGTCGCCGTCGGAGATGACGATCATGTGGCGCTGGGCGGCGTCCCTGCACTCCATCAGGCCGTTGTAGGCCATCTGCATCGGCGTGTGGAAATCCGGCATGTCGGAGTTCTGCATCTTGCGAAGCTGCGAGACGATGGCCTCCTTGTTGCTCGCGGTGCGCATGGGAACTTCCCAGACGTAGCCGCCCATGCCCCAATCGACGAGGCCGAAGTAGTCGAGACTGCTGATGGTTTTGACGGCGGCGACGGCAGTCTCGACGCCCCATGTGTTGCCCTGCGGCATCTCGCAGGCGTGCATGACGATGGCCAGCGCGCCGCGGGGAATCTGCTTGACCGAATCGACGTCGAACTTGATGGGCATGATGTCTTCGACGACCGATCCCTGCCATCCGCCGGCGGCGAAGCTCTCGTCACCGCCGAGCATCAGCAGTCCGCCTCCCAGATCGCGAACGTAGGCCGCGAGCGCCTTCTGCTGCTCGGCGGAAAAGATCTCCGCGGGAACGTTGGCGAGGATGACGGCCGAGAAGTCCTGCAGAGTCGCGGTGTCAATGTTGATCGACTCCGCGAGTTCGGACTGAACACGGATGCCTTCTCGCTCCAGGGCCTCGGCGAGCAGCGCGTTGTCCGCCTCGTCGACGGCCGTGCCGATCATGAGCACGGTCTGCGGCCCCTCGACGTTGGTGAATGCGCGGGCGACGTTATTCTGGCCGAGGAAGTCAGCGGTCTTGTCATCTGGGACGAACTCGGCTCGGAAGTCGTGGGCCCGGGCCTCGTTGATCGGGACGCGCACGTTGAACGCATTGCGACCCTGAGCAAGCGAAACGTGCTGGCCGCTGCCCGGTGCGTTGGGGCTCAGGTCCAGCAGCCGTTCTTCCTGACCGACTCGCTGGTAAATGAGAATGTTGCCGGAAGTGGCCCGGTCGCTCTTGAGGATAAGGCGCAGCGGAACCTGCTCATGGAGATTCGAGTAGGGCGGGGCGAGCAGTTGCTCGAAGACGACTTCCGCGCCGTACTCATAGGTCAGCGGAACGACATCGACGCGCAGATTGTTGGCCTTGGCGGTCTTGGCTTCTTCGAGTGCATCGCCGATGTTCTGAATGCCGTCGGAGAGGAGGATGACGCGGTTGTTGGTGTCGTTCTGAGCGCATGCGGCGGCGACACGAAGACCTTGGGCGAGATTCGTCCGATCGGGACTCTGCCCCGCGGCCAAAGGCATGGGAATGTGGACGGCGCCGTCGGGGCCCGGTCGGCTGGGAAGCTGCTCAATGTTGGCCGAACCGTCGAAGGTGAGAATGGCCACGCGATCGTCGGGCGGGGCCTCGGCGGCGATACGCTGTATGAATTCCTCCGACTGCTTCCGGACCTCTATCGGGATGGATCGCGATTGATCGACCAGGAACAGGACCGTGAGATCGTTGGTCTCAAGGATGCGATGAGCGCCGGCGGCAGCGAAGATAAGCAGAAGCAGAACAATCGTGCGCGTGGCAAGGGCCAGTCTTCCGCGGATGGGTCCTAGCCCCGAGAGGGAACGGCGCGACATCCACCAGAGCGCGATGAAGATGAGCCCCAACCAGAGATAGTCGGGTCGATCGAAGCGTTCGAGTGAGAAGAGACGACTCATTCAGTTCCCCGGCCCGTACCAGTTCCCATGGGTCTCGCCGCGGCCGTTATCCACAACGTCACCAATCTATCAGTTGTACTCGATTGTTCCATGAGTCGAGGCAGTAGATGCCGCCGGAGGCCGATACGGCGACACCCCAGGGCTGGGCGATCTGCCCCTCAGCACGTCCCGCCGTGCCCCAACTTGCCACCCAGGTGCCATCGCGCTGGAACCGGGAAATGCGGTTGTTGCCGCGATCAGCGACGAGGATCGTTCCGCCGGACTCCAGGGCAAGGCCGTAGGGATAGTTGAACTGGCCTGGACCGTCCCCGGCCGTGCCGAAGGCTCGCTGGAATTTGCCGTCTTTTCCATACAGACAAATACGATGGTGGCAGGCGTCGGCCACCCAAAGTTGATCATTTTCGTCGAAAACGAGTCCTGCTGGCCGCTCCAACCAGCCGTCACCGGTGGACTTGTCTGCGATGCTGTCGAGGTATTTTCCTTCCTGCGTGAAGCGGCTGATGCGATCGTTGCCACCGTATTCACCGACATACACGATGCCGTCGCGAGAGAGGGTGACGGCGCAGGGAAACACGAATTGTCCGGGGCCTTCGCCCTGGCTGCCGAAGCGTCGCAGCTCCTTTCCATCGCGATCGAAGAGCATGACACGAAAATAATGGGTGTCGGCGACCCAGACGCGGTTTTGTGAATCGACGAAGAGGCCGGTCGGTTTGCCGTTCACGTACTCGGGCATGCGCCATTGATGTTCGTAATCGCCGTCGGCGCTGAAGCGCTGGATGCGGGCGGTCTTGTCGACGACGAACACGCAACCATCGACCGGAGAGACGGCGATCGCGCGCGGGTAACTGAACTCTCCGGGGGACAAGCCGGTTTTCCCGAAGACCTTTTCCACCGTGCCCGCACTACCCGCGCCTGTATCAGCGCAACCGCCGGGCAGAACCAGGGTCAGCATGACGGACAGCGAGACGATCAGCGCGGGGCGAATGAGGTGAGGCGCGATTCTGATTGTCGACCGAGACATCATGCTTGGGTCCGTGGTCGCGGCCAGGCGGCCCCCACGAGGGCAGCGACGACTGCGGGCGTGAACATGATAGCGGCAAGGACGGTGGTTTCGCTCTGCCGCCCATAGTGCATCTGCATGTCCACCTGCACGGCGAGGCAGCCGCCAAAGAATCGGACGGGCTGGGTGAGGACAGACGCGCCGATTTCCGACATGGCGAGGCAGGCGGTGAGAAGAGCGGCCATCGCGATCGGTCGCCAGATGAACGGCAGCCGAACGAGGGCGATTCGGGCCGGGACGGTTGCGCCTTCCAGTTGAGCGTGATTCAGCAACGAGACTGGGACTCGACGATTGGTCAGTCGGGCGACAACGAGGCAAATGACGCCAAAACGGGACAGCAGCGCCGACATCCAGGCCCACGGCGTGCAGTCGTAGATGTTCCACGAACGTGGGTCGCAAATTCGCGTGAGCGTGGCGGCGAGGGCCGTGCCGATGATCTCCGGCGGCAGGATTGCGGTGATCAAGACGGCGGCGAATGCCAGTTTTCCGAAGGCTCGGGTCCACGGGCGGTCGTCCGAATCAGCAATGACTCCGAGTGATGCGGCAAGCGCCAGCACTCCGGTCAGCGCGGCAACCAGGAGTGTCGCGAGCCCGTGCGTTCGATAAGTCGTCATGGCTGTCATGAGCGCGCGGCCTGTCTCCTCGCGTGCGGAACCGAACTCAGTCAGGAAGACGCACAAAGGAAAAAACGCAATCACCCCGGCGAGCACGCAAGCGGAGTACCAGGCTCGGCCCGGCGCGGCGGTCAGTGTTCCCGTGTCCGCGGCCTCAAGTTCATCCCCCCACGATGCGATTTTGCGAATTCCGGGAATTGCCGCCAGCGCAAGGGTGATGATGAGCGCCAACATGGGCCACGCCTGCCAGAAGACATAGCCGATCGGGCGTGTGTGGCTGGATGCCGCCGCGGCGACGGCGAGCATCTCGACGGACCAGATTTCGGTGGCGCCCATGAGCGGAGGGATGGTCGCATCGGTTGCTGCAAGGATGAACGTCGCCGCGACGGCGGCGATGAGCGGCGCCCGCATGAGCGGCAAGGCCCCGCGCAGGAAGGCGGAAAGGCATGCGGCATCGAGGCGCGCGAGTTGATAGCCCTGTCGCCCCATGTGCCGAAATGCGGCGGACAAAATGAGAGCGGGAATCGGCCATAGCCAGCTTGCCAGGACGACGGCCGCCTGCATCCATTGGGCTCCCGGAGCGTTCCAGCCGATGGCGCCCAAGATCGCGGCGGCCATTCCGTCCTTGCGCGTGGCGAGGAGCATCCATGCATAAGCGTGAATGCTGGGCATCGTGACAAGCGGCATGATGATGAGGGCTGTCAGGACGCGCCGGTGCCGGCCATGTCGAATGCCGGCCATGACGGCGGTGAACGGAATGGCGATGAAGAGCGCGAGGACGGTGGCGGTCGACGCCATGGCGATCGTCGTGCGGAAGTATCCCCAGAGCCGAGGGGTCGGCCACACGGATTGATCGGGGAGCGGACCGGGCGCGGCTTCGATCACGGTGGCAACCAGCACCAAGCCGACCGACATGGCCAGGACGAGCCAGCCGGCGACCCGGGCGAATTGAAAGGCGATGATGCGTTTCACTGAAGCAGCATGTCGCGGACGAGTTTGTCTGACAAGTCGAGAAGCTTCGCGGCGGCGGAATAGTCCACCGATGTTTGGTTCGGCAATGCGGCCTTGAGCTTCTCGCGAAGTTTTGGGCGGACCGGAATGTTGCGAGATCCACTGGCGAAGAGCAATTCTTCCACTTCAGCGGAAATGAGATAGTCGATGAGCCTGCCGCCCTCGACCGGATGCGGCGAGTCATGAACGAGGCCGACGGAGCAGGGAATCCAAAGCGCGCCGGAGTTTTTCGAATTGCCGCCCGGTGCTTCGAGGTCGGGGTAGATCATCTCGATGGCGTCGCCGCGAGCCTGCGCGAGCAGCACGTCATCGGTATCGGTGGCGACGAAATCGGCGAGGCCGCGCGTGAGGTTGAGGACGGCCTTGGCGTTGCCGTCGGCTAACTTGCACTCATTGGCGCGAAGGGCCTGAAAGAACTTTTCCATGTCCGGCTGACCCCAGAGGGAGAGCAGGACGGCCATGTGTCCGCGCGTGGTGCCGAATCTGGGGTCGGCCATCTGGAATCGGCCTCGATACTTCGGGTCGGCGAGGTCGGACCATTTTCGGGGAAGGTCTTCATTCTTGATGCGAGCCGGGTCGAAGGCGATGACGCGGCCGCGAAGCCCGACCGCGATCCACCGGTTGTCCGGATCACGGAAGGATGACGGGATATCGGCCGCCGCCGCGCTTTCGTATTTCGCCAGCACGCCGCGCTGCGCGAGTTGGATCGTTCCGAACACCTCGCTGGACCACCAGACGTCGGCGCGCGGTCGCTCGCGCTCGGCCATCAGGCGATTGATGAGGCCGGTGGTCTTGCCCGCCTCGGTATCGAAGATTGCATGAACCTTGATGCCGGATCGTTTTTCAAAAGCGGCGAGAATCGGCTCGGCGATCGCCGTGTCGACGGAGCAGTAGATGACGACGGAGGGCTTTTCCGATGTCGCCTCGGTGCCTGTACAACCCTGTAGCAAGAAAATGAGTCCGAGTGCAAAGAAGACGGCGGAACATCGCCGTCCGTCACTCAACACAGTGAACAGGGTCTGCAGGGAACGCATCCCGTCCTCCCAGCGCGGCGAATCAACCTGCCGCAGGGAGAGATGCTACCCATACGCAAGGTCATCCGCTACGGACATGCAGGTGCGGAGAGAAGATCATCCACAAACTGATCGACATCGTCGAGGTCAAGCGCGGCGTCTGCGTTGACATCGGCGCAGTCACACGCCGTCGTCCCCGCGCTGCCGCTTAGCACGCAATCGGTGAATTCCTGAATGTCGAGGCCTGCCAGACAGGTGTCTTCATCCATGTCACCCGACATGCCGTTGCAAAGGTCAGGTACGACGGTAAACGACGCGCCGGCATTGTTCACGAACGTCGCAGCGCCGACCGTGATTGAATAATCAGCGGCGTTCGTCGTACTCAGCGCGTTGGAGGCTCCGTTGAAACGAAGGGCGGTCAGGCCGGCTCCAGGCAGCGCCGCTCCGAAGGCTGGTCCGAAGTTACCGTTGGCGTCGTTGGCGACGTTGCCAGTGTGTGACCCAGTGTATGTTGCGCCGCCCCAGCTCAATCGCCAGTAGACGGTAGGGCCGACGTCGCTCTCGAATACCAGCGAGCCGGCTGCAAGGTACGACTCAGGGATGAGATTCGTCATGGTGAAATTGGGAACAACGGCGGGGCTTGTGTAGTTGGCGAAGTTCGAGCTTGCAATCAAAACACGCGAGCCGGCGGCGCTGTTGGGTACGCTTGCGGCCATGTCGATGAGGGTGATCGGATTCGCTCCCGCAGCGTCGAAGACGCGGAGACGTGCTTGTTGCACCTGATTCTGAAAGGCGGAGCGCATCCGCAGCTGGATGGCCTGAGCTGTGGCATCGCCATTGACACTGCCGATGACCTGCTCGATCTGCATGAAGTGGAATGAAGCGCGCGTCTCTACGGCCGTCGAGACCAGTAATGCCGCCGAAACGAACAGGCTGCGTGTCGAAATCCGCATAATAAAATCTCTCCCATCCTGACTGAAGTTTGATTTACTCCCCTGCACTTAGGTAATATATGTCAAATGCCTGTCGCATGATTGCCGGATTTGGAAAGCTCGCGCCTTCTTGATCCTGGTCCGAACCGGAATCTCAGCGGGTTGAATAGCAGGCAGGCGGTGTCAGCCGATGTAACTCCCAGCCACGGCGTACTTTGCATGGCGCGTGTCGAAGGACCGGGGGGGGGTTCGAGACTTGTTTCCTTTGCCGACATATTTGCTCAAAAAATCGCCGACAACATGGCGTACGCACCAAAGGTGGTGGGTGCGATCATCTCTGACTTGTGCGGCGGTCTTCGTCACGATCGGCTCATCGTTCGGTTTGCCGATCGAGGCAACCGCAGCCATCCAAGTGTTTCATTCCGACGAGGCCTATTTGAATGTTGCCGGCACGGTCCACATCATCAACTTCAATGAGCAGCCGAATGGTTCTCCCGCCCTGGACGGCGTGCCGATATCACCAGAATTCAACTACGGCAATCACGGGGCAACGTTTGCTGCCGGAATGGGGTCACTGACGCTTGCATCAAACCTGGAGTTGGGGTTCGTGCTGCGGGCTGAGGCCGCACTGCAGATCAACACCTGGATCGACGCTAATCTCACGACGCCGGCCACGGCTGTTGCCATTCTCCATGGCGACGCGACAACGCTGAGCGTTTTCGATGTGTATGGAACGCTACTGGGTATCGCCGAGCCGGACAAACAGGGCCTGGTCGTGCCCCGGCATGACGAAGCAGGCTTTCTCGGCATCGTCTCGGATGTCCCCGTTGGTTCAATCCGCGTATCGCGCGGCGCCGAACACGAGGAGATCGCGGCTTTCTTCTTCACGCCCGTTCCGGAACCGGCGACCGCACTGCTGCTTTCAACGGTTGTCGTGATGCTTCGCAGTGGTCCGCCACGCCGCTGACTTCCCATCCTTCTATGCGCCGATGAGAAGGGCATGATGAGACGAAATGAACCGCCGTCGTCGACGGATTTCTACTTCTTCTCCGAGGCCTCATCCTTCTTCGGTTCGGAGGGCCCGGCCTTTGCCGGCTCGGTCGGGTTGAATTCGTCGCCGAGGCGGTCGAAGTAGTTTTTCACGCCTTTGCGATAGGCGCGGGGAATACGATCGCGGTTCAGGGCGTCGGTTGCGTCGATCTCCGCGGCTGACGCGGCGTCGTAAAACTCGACGTCGCTCTTGCCCTTGAGGTGCTGTCCCTTCACGAACTGCTGCGAAATGATCTTGCCGCCCTTGGTCGTCTTCACCTTGGCCTTGGAGTTCTTAAAGCCGACCTCGATGCCTTCGGCCCGATCACGCTTACCCGAGCCTCGACCCGCGCCGCCCATTCCGTTGCCTGTCCCATTGCAGTGCGGGCACGGTGCCCCATCCTTGCGGAATCCACTGCCGCCGCAGCCTTTGCAGTTGCCGTTGCCTTCTCCCTGACCCTCGTTCTCGCCCTCGTTGAGTCCGTTTCGGGCCTCGTCGAGCTGGGCCATCTGGCCCTCGAGTTCGTTGAGCTGCTGCTCCAGTTGCTCCATCTCGCTGAGTTGTTCGCCGGCCTCGCCGAGTTCACTCTGGGCTGCTTCGCAATCACCCTGTTCGAGCTTCTTGGAGGCATCGCCCATCTTCTTGCCCATCTCCTTGAGCGCCTTGCAGGCTTGCTGGCGCTGGGCGATCTTGTCCATCATCTGCTTGAGTTGTTGCTGCGTGACACCCTGCTCCTTCATGCGCTCGGCCATTTCCTGCGCGAGCTTTTCGATCTGCTTGGGGTCTTTCTTGGCAAGGGTGTCGAGGACTCGCTGCATGTCCTGCTTGGAGAGGCCCGCGTTCTGCATTTCACGTTCGCTCTGCTGATCCTGGGCGGCCTGCTCCAGTTTCTTGGCCATGTCGTTGAGTTGCTTGCGCAAAGCCTCGGCCTGCTTCGGCTCGATCTTGCCGTCGCGCGACCGCTTGGCCAGTTTCTCCTGAAGCTCCTTGATCTCTTTCTGGGCCTGCTGGAAGTCGCCGGCGGAGAGACTGTCGATCAACTTTCCGAGTTCCCCCTTGGGGTCAGACTGCTCGGCAGCCTGCTTCAGTCGTTTCTTGGTTTCGTCGAGGGCCTTGAAGCGATCTTCGTTAGCCTTGTCCTTCATGGTGTCCTGCAGCTTGTCGAGTTGCTTGACCGTCTCGCGGCGGAGCACGTCAGGATCCTTCGCCGGATCGGGCCGCAACGTCTCCTCCAGCGCCTTAATCTGCTTTTCGAGTTCGGCGTCCTGCTGCTTTTCGGCAAGCTGAGAGATCGCGGAGACAGGCTGCGCCACGACATCCCGAAGGCGGGCAGCGACCGCAGCCTGAGAATCCAGACCGGCCTGGGCCTCCTTCTTTTTCAGCAAGTCGAACTCGGGGAGGAGAAGCAGGAGCAGCCCCACAAGAAGCATCATCGAGCCATAGGACAACGAGCCCGACCAGCGGAGCGGGATCAGTTTCTTCGCGGACAAACCTGTGACGCTTCGCTCCGCGTCGGCGGCCACGGCCCTGGAAAACGGATCGTCCGCCTCGGACTGGGTCGCGAGGGCGGTGGAGACTCGCTCTTTGAGTCCGGCCGACTCGTCCAGCGCGACGGCGGCGGCCAGGTTGTGCTCACGCGATCGGAACAACCAGATCAACGATGCCAGCAGGCAGAGTCCGCCTCCGGAGATCGCGATCCATCGAAGCGGCAGCCCCAGCGAAAAGAGTCGATCGGCGATTACCGTCAGGGCCCAAAGGCAGGCCCCGACGAAAAGTGACCAGCCGAACTGTCCCAGCCAGCGATTGATCCACAGGCGGTGCCGAGCGTTTCTTACCTGTTTCTCAATCGTGCTCATGGTTGACCCTTTTTCGCGGCGTTGATCGGGGTGCAAATCACTGGCCGATGGCTTCAAGGATATTATAACGCTGTAAATCGCCGAACAATCATGCCGGGCAAATTAGGGCTCTGGTGAAGTTCGGGTGGTACGGGCGTCTCGCCCGTGTCTTTTCAATCCAAACTTCACCAGTACCCCCAATAAACACCTTTCCTTTGTAGATACGTAAGAAGTCGGGCCGGTTCCTGGGAATTCCCCGCCAAGCGGGGCTGAGAGGACGGTTCGTCGCCCTTTTCGGATCGGCTGGATATACTCCCGACACGCAAGGATGCCGTAAATGACCCAACCGCAGACTCCAGAGCCCACGGTCGAAGCGGATATCGCCAAGGGCAGGCGATCCGTCGCACCGAAAACCATCCGCGGTCGAATCGTCGCCGGCATTTTGCTGGTGATCCCCCTCGGCGTCACGGCGTGGCTCCTCAGCCTTCTGTATGGATCGGCCCTCTGGGTCGGCACGCACCTGGTCAATCTGGTTTCCCGATTTGTCATCTGGGCCTTCAAGCTTGATCTCCCGCCGCCGGCCTTCAACCCCACCGATGCGACGTGGTATGAGAGTCTCATCGCGGTCGTCCTGACGCTCGTCATGCTTTATCTGCTGGGGTGGCTCGGTACCAACGCGGTGGGGCGGCGGATGATCGACCTCGTCGAGCATATCGTGGAGCGGCTGCCGTTTGTCGATACGGTGTACCCTTCGGTCAAGCGGATGGTGCAGGCGCTTTCGGGCAGCGGGAAGGATGGTGAACAGGCGCAGCGCGTCGTGCTCATCGACTTCCCGAGTGACAATATGAAGGCACTCGCCCTGATGACCAACACCATCGAGGACGCATCAACCGGACAGAAGTACGCGACGGTCTTCGTCCCGACGACGCCGAATCCGACGAGCGGCTACATGGAGCTCGTGCCCATCGAGCGCGTCACGCCGACCGACATGACCGTACAGATGGGCCTTTCGACGATCATCTCCGGCGGCGCGGCGGCGCCGCCTAGGATTCATTTCCTCGAGCGAGGCAGCCTGGGCAAGGCGCGAGAGTCCCAGGAGCCGGCTAAAAAGTAGAGAAGCGCTCAATCACCGCCGGCCCAGCTTCTGTTTTATTTTTCGAAGCGCATCGGCGAGGCTAACCGGCATGGGTTCGCCCTTTTGGTCGTAGATCGCCCTGACCGCTTCATATTCGATCAAGGCCGCTTCCGAATCCCCGGTAGCTTCCAGGGCCGTTCCGAGGTTCCAGCGCGTCGCGATATTCTCGGGATCGTCTTTCAGCGCGAGCCGGTAGTAATAGACAGCCAAATCGGGGCGGTGTGCGACGCTCAGGGCGAAATCGGCCATGTCGGCGGCCACGATGGCGGGCGTGCAGCCGAATTCTATTCCCTTATTGAAAGCCTCGCGCGAGCCGTCGTCGTCTCCGGCAATCATGAGCGCTTGCGAGAACGACACATGACCGATTCCCTGGCTGGGTCCCAGGCCGATTTCGAGTGCCTTGCGGATCAGTCCAACTGCTTCCAGTCCCTTGCCGCGCCGCGCCTGAACGCGGCTCAGGGTGTGCAGCGATTGGGCATCGAGGGGAGCCACTTCGACGGCTCGTTGGGCATGGCGGAGCGCTTCGTCGAGTTTGCCTTCCTCCAGATCAAAGATCGCCAGATTGCTCAGTGCCACCGGGTCATCGGGCGCCATTTCTTCTACGCGCGACCAGAGGCTTCGCGAATCCGCCCAGACCGATTGCTGGACGAGGCAAAGCGCCGTCATCGCAACAATGACCAGCCCGAACATGACTTGAATCACGCTCCTTCGCATCGAGTATCGCGATGCGGCCAGCGAGCAGGCCGACACCAATGGAATCAGTATGAAGATTGACGGCAGATAAAGAAATCTGTCGGACACGCACGATGCCGCGAATTGGAGCGGCCCCATCGCAGGGGAAAGTAAGATGGCGAAGGCCGCAAGGCCAGCGAAAAGAGGCGGCGCTCGCCGGCGTGACCAGAGCCAAAGCCCGGTAAGGCTGACGACGATCAACAATGAAAGGGAGATGATCGAATTTGAAAAAGACAAGTCACCCGGCAGGGCCCGAACCGGCGAAAGGTAAAGCGGCCATATAAGATTGCCCAGGTAAAGAACGACGTCATAACAAAGCAGGCCGATCCACTGGACCAGGACTTGTCCACTGAAAACGTTTGCCACCCTGAGGCTGGCTTCCGACTGCGACTGGCTGACGAATGCGATCCAGGTGAACAGGGCCATCGCGAGCAGGAACGGCAACTTTTCAATCAGGCATTTCGCCAGTGGCCGACGAAGCGGCCAGTAGTCCAGAAACGGCAGGATCAGCGGAAGCAGGACGACGGTCGGCTTGGCGAGATTCGCGAGAATGTAGAGGGCGATCGAGACCGCAAGGGCTCCCCATTTCTTTGTTCTGCCCCATTTCAGGTACGCAATGACAGAGCCGATCGCCAGCGGCGTCGCCAGCACGGTCTTTCGCTGAGAAATCCAGGCCACGGATTCCGCCTGGACTGGGTGAACGGCGAAGAGCAGGGCGGCAAGCATCGAAAACGTGAGATCGCCGGTTACCGATCGCAGCAGGAACATCACCAGGATCGCCGTAATCGCGTGCAGGGCGGCGTTGGTCAGGTGGAAAACAAACGGCTCGACACGATCCGCATCCGCGCCGGAGAGAATTGCGTCGCCGCACAAGGAGAGCATGGTGAGTGGCTGGTAGTAGCCTGCCACCGTCGACGGATTCATGATCTCAAGAATGAACCGCCGCACTCCCTCCCAGCTTGGCGAGCGCACGAGTGGATTGTCGATCACGTACTGATAGTCATCGAGACGCACAAAATCGCTTGACAACGACGGCGCATAGCAGCTAAACGCAATCGCTGCCACCACGGCGGCACGTACCCAGGCGCGCCGCGGCTGGGCATTAGCATGGGCTTCTGCGTTGCCGGTTGAGGGAGAATCGGGCCTCATCCCGTTGGCCCGCCCGCCCGCCGCGCTGCGGGCAACTCGATGTCCAGAACGGGAGTCGGCGTGTGCGTGTCTCTTGGGTCGAGTAGCTCCTGCCCGCCGCCCAATCGCCGCAGCGCCGGTGACGCGGCAGCCCGCTGCGCAAGATGCGGATCGCGCGCTAGGGCGATGGCCAGATGCCGGCGTGCCTGATCGTCGGCGTCGATCTCGGCCCACGCCATGGCTAGGCCGAGGTGAATAATCGGGTCATTTCGATGGCGCAGGGCGATCTGCAATTCGGCCCGGGCGGCGGATGGCCGTTGAAGCCGCAAATAGGCATGGCCCAGCCCGGTGCGAATCGCGGCGGAATGCGGATCGAGGTCTCGTGCTTTCTCCAGGTACGCAATCGCCTTATCGGTGTGGCCGCTCTTGACGAGCGCCACGCCGAGGTTCTGAAGGCAGGCGATCCAGTTCGGGTTCGAGCGGAGAGCCTTTCGAAGGGGTGCGACAGCCTCGGCACTGCGCCCGTCCTTGTGCAGCAGGAGCGTTGTACCGAGATAGAACTGAATGTCGGGATTCTGAGGGGCGATAAGTACGGCGCGCTCGGCGCATTTCAGGGCCGAGTCCAATTCACCGTCCTGAAGCCAGGCCTCGACGAGTCCGGTGTAGCCCTCAGGCCATGCGGGATACCTTCTGACGGTCTCCTCGTAGATGTCACGGCTGCTGAGCCAGGTGAACGATTTCAGGTATGACTGTGTGGTGCAAAAGGCGACCGCCGCGGCGCCGGCGTAAAGACATAACCGCCGGCGGGTGGGGCGAGCCACCTTCTCAATGCCGGACGCGAAAACGATAAGCGGCAGGATCAGTACGAGGTAAAGGTACTTATCGCCCAGCAGCGAACTGGCATAGGCGGCGTCCAGCAAGGCCGGGCAGACCAGGACGACGGCTCCGCACAGACAAGTGAAGACAGGGCGGCTTCGCCGAAACGACCAGATGCCGATCACGACGATCGCTCCTGCCACGCCGACCATCGCCGCCAGGTGTGCGGACGAAAGAGAACCCCGCGCCGCCGGATAGAAAATCGAGACCGCGGACGGCTGCAAAATGCGAACGACGAATGAGGCGAGGCTGCCGCCAAGAATCTCGAAGCTGTCCAGTTCTACGGTAACCAGCCCGGGGCTTCGAGCATGGACCATGATTTGAATCGCGGCGGCGATGATGAAAATGGCGAACATCGGGGCTTTTTCGACGATCGGCGTCCACCCGGAACGCTTGCCGGGCCACAGGTCCAAGAGAAGAAAAATGACCGGTAGGGGGATGAGCAGTGGATTGCTCGTGACGGCCAGCGCATAAAGGAGCGTCGCAGGCACGACCCACACCGTTCGACCGTGGAGAATCAGCCTTGAATGACAACTGATCGCCAGCAGGGCAAAAAAAGCGCCGAGAAGCGTTCCCCGCTGTGACGCCCATGCGACGGAGGCAAGCTGGATGGGGTGCAAGCCGAAGAGCAGACTGCCCAAGGTGCACACCCAGAGACTCGCGCCGAACCGACGAAGCAGGTTGAACACGATCAGCACATTCGCCAGATGCAGGGCGAGATTCGTCAGGTGAAAGTGAAACGCCGCCGCCGAAGGATCCGGCGCGAGCTTCGCGTCGAGGGCGAGAGAAAGCAGGGCCAGCGGCTGGTAGTATCCGCCGGTTTCTGCAGGGGCGCTGTAGGTGGAAAACGCTGAACGAATATCAGTCAGGGTCAGGTCGCCGATGCGTTCTGCCTGCCTCAAATAGGCGCCGTCGCCCATGCTCAGAAAGCCCGCCACGAGAACGGACTGCAGGACAACGCCGCAGGCCAGCGCCGTAGCCAGGGCCGCGCAAATCGCGCGAATTGCGCTGGGCGATGAGACGGGCCGAGCGACTGGGGTATTGGTATCGGGCATTGGAGTAGGATCCGCGAGGCAACCGGCAACGACGCATGATCGCCGTGCGATACGGGCCGACTCAATTGTATGCCGCGCGGCAGCCCCCTACAATTCGGGCCATGCGAATTCTCCTCACCAATGACGACGGCATCTTCGCGCCCGGCATCATCGCCATGCACGACGAGTTACAGCGAAACCACGACGTGACGGTCGTCGCCCCGGCAGACGTTCAATCCGGCGGGTCGCACGCGATCACCATCCGCAATCCCGTGCTCTGGCGGTCGGTGAGCGTCAATGATCGATTTCGCGGCACCAGCGTTGAAGGCACGCCCGCCGACTGCGTGAAGCTGGCCATCGGGGCGCTGATGCAGGAGAAACCTGACCTGGTCGTGTCAGGCATCAACTCGGGCCTGAACACGGGCGTCCATGTGTTGTATTCCGGCACCGTCGCCGCTGCGGTGGAAGGGGCGATCCTGGGTTGCCCGGCCGTGGCCGTGTCGCTGGAGCTTTACCGTGACATGGACTATCCGCGCGCGGCGAGGGTCGCCGGCCGGATCATCGAGGACTTGTTCAAGGACTCGCTGGAGAGTCGGCTGGTCTGGAATGTGAACATCCCGGAATTCAAGCCGGATCACCCGCGCGGCGTTCGCGTCGCGGCGCAGTCCACGCTCCCCACGCTCGATCGGTTGGAGAAGCGCTCCGACCCAAGCGGTCGCGAGTACTATTGGCTGGGCGGCGATTGGGGCGAGTTGGATGACGAGGGAGACACGGACCTGCACGTCGTCAGGCAGGGGTACATTTCCGTGACGCCGCTTCGATTCAATCTTACTGCGGTGGACGCGATGTCGTCAGCCAGCCGCCGGGCGTGGTCGTCTGTAACGTTTGATTGATGCTTCGACGGGCGAAACCGACTACTCTTCGGGATGCCGTTGCATCTCATCAGGCGGGAACTGATCGCCGATGTCAGTTATCTCGGGTTCAATAGCGTCTTCCGGCTGCTTCGCTTTCTTTCCATTGCCGGGCGGGCGGCGGCCTGCCTTCACGTCTTCATCGAACTGGCGCTTTCGGCGAAGGATGTGATGGTAGTGCTGGGCAAACCGGTGCGCCTCGTCGCGGACCTGTTGCAACAAGCGCAGCCCGGCGTCGTTTCGTGCCAGTCTGATGGCGCCTTTACGAGCCTGGGTGTAAATCTCCTCTTCACGCTTGGCCAACGAGATGACCATCGGCGGCTTGACGAACATCTCTCCGCAGGCGTCCAGGGCCGCGTGTAGTTGACCCAGGCCGCCGTCGATAAGGATCAGATCGGGATAGAGTTCCTCGCCCTCGGCGGCGTGGCGATAGCGGCGCGTCACGACTTCGCGGATCATGGCATAGTCGTCCTGCCCCTCGACAGTCTGAATTCGAAAGCGCTTATAGCCCGCCTTGAACGGGACGCCGTCGATAAAGCAGACGAGCGACCCGACCGACTCCTGCCCCTGAAGATTGGCGATGTCGATGCCTTCGATGACGCGCGGCGGTTGCTCGAGGTTGAGGACCTTGGCGAGTCGATCGAGCCCCTTTCGCGGGTCTATGTAAAAGGCCTCGGGCTGAATGTCGGAATCAGGGTCGCCGGACAGCTTCAGGCCTTTGATGGCCTTGATGCGGTCGCGGACTCTGGCCGCCTCCTCAAACGCCTGATCTTCCGACGCCTGCTTCATCTCCTTCTCCATTTCGCGGATGAGGACGCTTCGCTTGGACGCGAGGAAGCGCTTGAGCCGATCGACGTCCTTGGCGTAGTCAGCGCGGCTGATCTTGTCGGCGCAGGGGGCCGTGCACTGGTTGATCGAGTACAACAGGCACGGCCGAAAGAAACGCTTGCGGTCATCATCCTCGCGGATGTCCAGCTCGCAGGTGCGGAACTTGAAAACCTTTTGCAAAGCGTTCATCGCATCGCGCAGCGCGCCGGCGGACGTGAACGGGCCGTAGAGCTTGCTGCCCCTGGGACGCGGCGTCCGGGTGACGAACACGCCGGGATAATCGTCTCCGGTCGTGATCTCCAGATAGGGAAAGGTCTTACCGTCCTTCAACTGCACATTGTGCGGAGGCTGAATGTCCTTGATGAGCCGCGCCTCGCTGAGCAGGGCGTCTACCTCCGTCTCGCACTCGAGAAAGTCGATGTCGGCGACCATCGTCACCATTCGGGCGATGTCGGGGCCGCGTGTGTTGAGGAGATCGGCGGAGTCCTGGAAGTATGAAGAAACACGCGAGCGGAGGTCCTTGGCCTTGCCGACGTAGAGGACCAGCCCCTTCGCGTCTTTCATGAGATAGACGCCGGGAGTCTTCGGGAAGTGGGATATTTTCTGACGAATTCCGTCGAGGCGCGTCGGTTCATCAGGCTGCGAACTCATCGGGATAATTCTATGCGCGGGCCTGCGGAATGGACATGGATAGCGGCGCGGTCCCATTCGGCGCGCCCGCGAAGACGCCGCCGGTGTATGGGAAAAGTCACCGAAGAATCAGCCGTTATACTGAGCCCGAATGATCTCGCTGGCCTTGTTGCTTGCCAGATTCAGTGCGCCTAGGGCCTTTGACGCCGCGGCACGCAGGACCAGATCGGGCTCCTTCATGGTGAACTCGATCAGACGATCGACGGTCTGCGAAGCACCGAGAAGGTTGCCGTTGCGCCGGGCGGATTCGGCCAATGAGCCGAACACGGCGATGCGCTCGGCCTGTCCGCGGTCTGCGTTGAGGGCATCGGCCGCGAGGGCTTCCTGGGCCTCTCCGCTGGAGGCGAGGGCCAGGGCGTGAGCCGCGGCGACCCGCAGGGCTTCCGAATTCCCGGCGACCGCGCCGATGAGAGCGGGCGTCGCGCGGGAGAAGTCAAAGACCTTGAGATTGCTTTCGCCGATCATTCGCAGGACTTCGGTGCTGCGCAGCGCGAGGCTCATCGCCAGATCGCGGCTGAGTCCCGTCATGCCAAGTGCCTGCGACGCGCGAGCGACGCGATTCATGAGCTGCTGGCTGATTTCTGCGGGATCGCCCAGGTCCGTAATCTCGGCCGGAAGTAACTCGACGCCGGGTGCGGACCGGGTGGCACTGTTGGCGGTGCTGAGCTGACCTTCCTTGACCACGACGAGAATCGGCGTCGCGGAGGTCGGCAGGTCCTTGCGAAGATCACCGACGGCGGTCAGCACATCGGGGCGCTGCATGTCGGTCGCGAGAAGGATCAGATCGTAGGAGGTGATGCCCTGCTTGCGAGCCGTGTCGCGGGCGGCGTAAAGATTCTCGCCGACCGCGCACTCGAAGCCCGCGGCTCGGAGGACGGCCTGCATCTTGTTCGCCTGCTCGGAGTCGGCATCGACGATCAGCACCGCCTGGCGTCCTGACTGGGCCAGGGCCTCGGCCAGGACGGGAATGACGTTCTCGCTGCCGGGAAAGCTCGTCGTGGGCAGTGCACGTCCCAGTGCCAGCGCGGCCTTGATACGAACCTGTCGATTGGGGAAGGCGAGGGTCGCGGAAAGCGGCTGCTTGAGGTCTTCCATCCCGACCATGCCGGACGCACCGGCCGTGTCGGAGAGCGCGGCGATCGCGCCCAGCGCGACGCCCGGGTCTCGATCCTTGAAGGCGCGGGCCAGGACCATGTGGTTGTAATTCGCCCCGGCCGCGCGGGCGAAATAGATGGACCGAGGATAATCTTCCGGACGAGTGGAATCCTTCGCGGCCAGCGCATCGGGCTGGTCGCTCTCGACGTCCAGGCCCAGCTTCGCCTCGCGGCGGATGTTGGCGGCGATCCACAGCGCCGTGACGTCGGTCATGTCTGCGTCGGCGGCGAGCGCCTCTTCGCAGGATCGCATGGCCATGATGTCGTTGAAGACGGCCGTCGGCACCACAATCAAACGAAGTTCATTGTCGCGGAGATACCAGACATTCGCGGTATCTCGCCGAGCATCCGCCTTCAGCGATTCGAGATTGTCGTAGTAGCCCTCGGCCAGATCGCGGAAGAGCGTTGACCGCCTGGCCCCGGCCACGCCGAGGGTGGACATGGCTTGCTGGGCGGCGGCGCGGCACTCGCCCGAGGCTTCGGAGTCCTCGGCGACTTTCGCCAGGTAGGGCAGTGCCTGCTTGTAGCCGATGCGGGCCAGCGAATCGATGAGAATCTTCTTGGTGACGTTGTCCTTCATCGACAGGGCGATGCAAAGGGGGTTAAGCCCGGCCCGGCCGATCTGCGGGATGACCTGGATGATGGCCGGATGCAGAGAGCGCTTGTTGCCGTTCTGGAGGAATTGAATCAGGTGCGGGATGGCATATTCACCGGAGGCCTTGAGGCGGTTGGTGGCGTTGTAGCTCATCCGCGGGGGGCCGGCGAGTTTCTCAATGTTCGCGGCGATCTCGTTGGGGTCCATCCGTAGCAACTCTTCGCCGCGATTAAGCACTTCGAGAAACTGCTTGGCCGAAGGGCCGACATCCGCGTTGCTGATCAGCTTGATCAGGATCAACTGGCGATTTGGGTTCTGCCGGGAAAGTTCGAGCAGCGCGACGGGGTCGGGGCTGGACTCGACGAGGGCCTTGAAGTTCGCGTCGGCATATTTGAATCGGCCGATCGCCGCAAAGTGCCAGCCGTCCTCGGCGAGGCCCTTTTGCTTGCGGCCATTCTGGATCTTCTCGACGAGCGTCTTGACCGAAGCGGGGACGTCCGACTCACCGGCCCATTGCTCAAGCCGCAGCGAACCGGTTCGATCGGCCATCAGCGCCAGCCGAAGGTCGGACAGGTTCAACGCAAGGACCGAGTCGTAGGCGGTCCCGGCGGCGTCCTTCTCGTCGCGCTCAAGGGCCTTGGCCGCCGTCTCCCAGGCGGTCCATGCGCCTTCATCCTGGCCCACCATGTCTTCGGTGAGGTCCCATGCCCATGCCGGCGTCGACATCAGCGAGGCGGACATCACCATCGCCGAGATTACGAGACTCATTCGCATAGATCGAACATGACCGGTCATGAGAAACCTCCGCGGTACTTCTTCGGATCGATCGCCCGCAAACTGCGGCTTCGGGCCAGTATCGATCGGTGCTTTCACGCTGCCGCGATTCTCCGCGGACCAACGTCGGAGCCTTGGGCTTAGGCGGCGTCTCCTATGGACGCCCTGGAAGGCATGCTGTCATTCGTTCTGGCAGGCGGACTCAGGGGACCCCACCGGTCCCGACGCGCCGATTACGGGCCCTTTGCGCTGACCCTGGGCGGCACATTGAAGCACCTTATTATTGCGGAACGGTGATAACCGGTCAAGAAAATGGCCCCCGCCAAATTAGGAACACCGGCGCGGTTTCGATTGGGCCGTGGCAACCTTCTGAATACCTTCGAGCAGGTTGGACCGAGAATGAGCCCCCGCCGAGAAGAACCACGCTCAAGAGACGTCATGCGTGGTTCCCAAAACAATCGGTCGTTTCTGCGTCTGAATGCTAAATTCTTGAAGGCCATCGCGCCGATGAACCCGGTGACGGCAAGCCCTTAGGGAGGCAGGCCGCTGGAAGTGCACGTGGAGATTACCCCATGCACCCCCGCCGCCTCCCTCGAGCGGACCGCTCGTCGCTCTGTCATTTCTTCATCGTTTTCGCCCTCCTCGCGGTCGGTTGTGACACGGTGCCATTTACCTACGTGGACAATGGCGCCCGCCGTCCCCGGGACAACTCGAGAGAGCTCCCGCCGGTGCAGAGTCCCGTGTACGAGGAGTCCTTCGTCAACAGCGACTTCGAGAATGCCCAGCCCGCGACCCTGCCTATCAGCGGGCAGATCGAGATCATGGGCACGATCGAGGCACGCGGCGACATCGACCTCTACTCACTGGGCCCGGCCCTCGCGGGCGATCAGATCATCATCGACGGCGTCGGTAAGAACGGGCTCAACACCGTCGCCGCGCTGTTTGATGAGTTCGGTGACTTGATCGACGCGAACAATGATCGAAGCTTCTACGCGGGCAACTACGATCCGTACATCGCACAGGTCGTGCGGCGGGATACCGACAATCTCTTCGTCGGCGTCGCCGTCTCCACGGCTCGGCACTTCGCATCGTCAACCGGTCAGTACGAAACCGGTGAATACACGATCAAGGTGAGCCGCAGGCCTGATCAATCGGTCCGGCCGCCGGTGCAGCAAATCGTCTGGCTCGATTTTGCCGGCGGCGACCAGGTACAGATCGCGCTGGAGCCGATTGAGGTCATGCGGCCGTTTAGCGCGGAGTCGATCTCCAGCCGTTTCGAGGGAAAGACCACGTACATCACCGACATGGTGGTCGATCTGCTGAAGCGTGACCTGGCGCCGTTCAACGTCGTCGTCCTCGACGGGCGATACGACGCGCGGCCCACCGGCCCCTACTCAAAGCTCTATTTTGGAAACTACAACGCCGCCTACCTGGGCCTCGCCGACAGCGTCGACACCGGCAATCTGTATGCCTCCCAGGAGGCGATCATCTACGCCGAGGACCTGCAGCTCTTTGAGGGTCTTCAGCCCACCGCCGAGGCAGTCGCGTTGGCCCTTTCGAACATCGCCGCCCATGAGCTGGGGCACCTTTTAGGCCTTGAGCACACGAGCGAGTCGCTCGACGTGATGTCCACCGCAGCCACGGCGAGGCAGATTCTCGAAATCGACGAGACCTATCGCCGTAGTCGGCTGGAGTCGGCCGTCTTTCCGATCGGCTGGCAAAGCGGTACTGACCTGTTGACGCTCAACGTCGGGCTCAATCCTGGTGGTTCGAGCGCCCGCTGGCGGATGCAGGACTGGATGCCCGCCGACACGATCGGCATCGATCCGGCGCTTAGTGACATTGAGATCAGCATGTGCGGCAAATGCGCCCACGCACCCGCGACCGAGGCGGATGCTCATCACTAACGATTTGGTTTGAACACCCTCCCCGCGATCGTATGAGTCAGCCCATGCGGAGGCGCTCAACGAATCGCGCCGCGATACCGAAACGCGACCGGTCATCGAGCGAGTCAACCCGCAGGACCACGGCACGGGTGCGAGCCCGGGTGGGGTACGACGAGACCCCCTCTGCCGCCGGAAGCGTCAGGGCGACGTCCAGCACTTCTCCGGCCACAAAGTCCTCCGCGTCCGACTCAATGTAGAAGCCGCCGGTGCTGACATTCTGCGTCAGTGTCCGAACGATGTGCGGGCGCGACTCGCGCGGCGCCTGCAACTCCACCGGCACGCGGATGTTCATGCGGCGGTATTGGCGTCGCTCGTCCTCGCTGATGGCGCCGGTGTTAGGTTCGCTCAATGGCCTTTGCTCCACCCCAGACGCTTCTCCCGGGCGAATATCTGCAACAGGGATGCCAGGGCCTTGACGCATGGTGTGCGTTTCCTCGTCTAATCGCTGATCGGCCAATTGCTTAAAGAGTTTCACTGTCGCGTTTGTGAAGCGAATCGTTGGTCCGATCACGTTGCCTTTTTGCCACGCAGAAACCGCCTGAGTGGCGAGGTACGGCGGCCTATCACGCGGTGAAATCAGACGTTACGCGCCGAAGCCTGATTCCCATCGTAATGCGACGCGAATCCAAGCGTGTATTGCCAAGTCGGCGGAGCGATTACGCGTCGGGGCGGATCGCCCAACGGGACGTGACGAGCACGCCAAGGAAAATGATGGACAAAAAGGAAAGGCCTATCCCTGACGCACACGATGCCCCGCACGCCGGGAAAAGAAGACATTCCAGGGATGGCTCCACACATTCATCGGGCAACGAAAACCTGGCGATCATTATGGAGTCATGAATGGCTCGCGCGTTTCCATCAGATCCCTTTCCCGTAACCCACATTACAATCCAGTTGCCTTGCCCATCCGTCGCGATGTGCGGTTCGATGTCGTCTCGAGTGTCACTTGGTGCATCATCGTTGATAACCGTAGGCGCGGTCCAGGTTAAGCCATTGTCGCCGCTATACGAAACGTAGATATCGAAATCGCCTCCAAGCGTGCCCGGCGGAGTATTGTTTGATTCCCAGACCGCTACCCAGTTGCCTTTGCCATCCGTCGCGAGATCGCCATTAAAGTCCCACCCATCGTCAACAACGGCGTTTGTGTTTAGAGCAGTTGGAACGCGCCATGTCGCGCCTCGCTCAGTGCTGAGGGAGGCCATGACATCCGGGTCTGTCCCCAGTGTTTTGCCCCAGTCACAATTTGTCGACCAAGTCGCCAACAAGTTGCCGCGGCCGTCTGCCGCAATCCTCGGTGTGCTGTCTCCCCGGGCCACAGGGTCGATCGGCCGGGGTTCAGTCCAGTTCGCACCATCATTGTTGCTCGTCGCAACCACGACGTGGTAGCCTGAGCCTCCTGCCGAAGCGAGACCATCCTTTGACGTCCAAAGTGCAAGCCAAGTTCCGCTTTCATCGATCGCAAGCTCTCCGGACCAGTTCAGGTTTCGGGTATTGTCCGCAAGGGTGTAGATAGGAACCACCGGCGACCATGACATTCCATCATCCACGCTTCTTGAATAAACGAAATCGAAGTCATATGTCGGCATGTCGAAGGATCCCGGGAAATCGTGAGCGGGTCGATTGATCGACATTCGGATCCATGTTGCAATCCAGACTCCTGAGCCATTTGTAGCGACGGCGCCATCATTGGAGTCGCTTGGCTCGCGCAGGCCTTCGGAGGGATCCACTAGTGAAGGCATGGACCACGTCTCCCCCCAGTCGTTACTCCGTGCAAAGGCCTTTCGTAGAGCGAAGGTAGTTCCAAACTTCGTCCCAACGGTCCAAACCGCAATCAGCGTCCCCTTCCCATCCGAAGCCAGCGCCACGAAGTCATCCCGGTGGTCATCAGAAAGGGCGTCGCCGTTTAGAGTTTCTGCCGGCGACCACGTCACTCCGGCATCAAAGCTCCGACGAACGTACAAGTCGCTGTCGTAGCTTAATCGACCGTCTTCCGGGAGTTCTCCCTGGCTCCATACAATGATGGCTCGACCCTGAGAATCGACTTCGATCTGAGGACTCTCGATGACGACCGCGCTTCCATCCGGAGAAACGAAGAGATTTTCAAATGCCCCGATCCGCGCCGGGAATTGGCCATTAGCGGGAAACGCAAGATGCATCAAGAGTGAGCTCATGAACAGGATGAAGACAGGATACGGGTGTATATCTCGGGTTGCGGGGGGTTTCAATCTACGATCGGGAATCCGAGGCCTCATCAGGGGCATGGGATAGCCCTTCGAAGATTCCGAAGAATGTGCCATGACTATGACACCTTCCAGGAGTGCGGATGTGTGATCGAAATCTGCCGCGCGGCGCCTGCAATTGCCGCAGCCCGGGTCGCGCGAGGACTCTATCTGAGCATAGCTCAGGAAAACGACATTTGCACCTTGGACGCGACGAGCCCAATCGTCCCTCGTGTTTTCGCTGGGGAGAAACGCCTCGCGTCCCATCTTGCCGGAAAGCCGGCTAACGATCTCTTCAATCGGACGACAGCAGCTCGGTGAGTTTTCTCTTGAGAATCTTGCCCGTCGGGCCGCGCGGCAGGTCCTGGGCGATGACGACGCGGCGGGGCACCTTGTAACCGGCGATCTTGTCGCGACAGAAGTCGCGTAGTTCGATCTCGGTGGCGGACTGATCCTCGCGGAGGGTGACGAAGGCGATGACAACCTCGCCGCGCGAAGCATCGTGCTGACCGATGACCGCAACTTCCGCCACTGCGCGGTGCCGCTCGATCACTGACTCGATCTCGCGCGGATACACATTTTCCCCGCCGACGATGATCATCTCCTTCTTCCGACCGGTGATGGAGATATACCCATCGGCGTCGACCTTGCCCATGTCGCCGGTGAGATACCAGCCATCGGGCGTGATCGCCGCGCGGGTTTCGTCTTCCTTTTTGTAATAGCCCTTCATCACGATGGGACCGGAGACTCGGAGCTCGCCGACGTCGCCGGCCGGCAGCTCCTGTCCTTCGTCACTGAATGCCGCAACCTTGACACCCGGTATCGCCGTACCGACGGTGCCGACGCGATTGGACCACGGCACGTTAAGACTCACGACAGGCGAGGCTTCGGTCATGCCGTAACCCTGAATGATGTCGACACCGAACCGATCCTTGAACGAGGCGTGTACCGCATCCGGCAGGCCTTCTCCGCCGCTGACCGCGTATTGAAGCGTCTTCATGTCCTCGGGGCCGCCGGTCTTCGTGCGCAGGAGGGCGGCGTACATGCTGGCGATCATCATGGTGACGCCGACCTTCTGCTCGCGGATGGTGTCGATGACCTGCGTCGGGTTGAACCTCGGCAGGTAATGGACAGAAGAACCAAGCGACACCGGGACCATTAACATCGCGGTGATGCCAAAACTGTGAAAGAGCGGTAGGACACCGAGGAAATGGTGATCCGTCGTGAGCTGGGCCAATTCGATGGCCCCGTCAATGTCGCTTCGCAGATTGCGATAGGTCTGGCAGACACCCTTGGGCACGCCGCTGGTTCCACTGGTGTAGAGCAGGACGGCGGTGTCATCCGGGCTCACATTCGGCGCAGGAGGCGTGCGTCGGATGCGTTCCATGACCATCTCTCGCTTGACCGGAAGGTCTTCCATGAAGACCGCCTTCGCAGGCAGGGCAGCCGCCAATTCCGCGAAATACTTGACAGTGTAGATCGTATCCAGCCCGGCATCTCGCACGACGGCGACGACCTCGGCAGGCTGTAGCAGGAAGTTAAGCGGTACAACGGTCTTTCCCGCCCATAGCGCGCCGTAAAACGTCCCGGCGAACGCGGCGCAGGACGGCATGAGAATTCCGACGTGAGGGTTCTGGGTCTGCGATTCAATCTGCCGGCGCATCACGTCGGCGAATCGCACAAGATTGGCATAATCCAGCGAGAGCAGCGGATCAGCCACCGCGGGACGCGATCCCCCGCGCTCCGCCGCCGCCAAAAGAGTTTCGACAATCATGCCTGCCGCCTCCCGATGCGCATGTAACGCAGGGAGGATGTTAATGGAGCAGGCCGATCGGCAAAAGTGGAACCGAAATCGCTAAGAGGGCATGGGAGCTACGCGAATCGACGCACCGGCGGTGATCTGGCGGAGCGCCGGCAGGATCATCTCGCGTGCTACGGCATCCCAGCTCATGCGATCGGCTAGTTCATAGCCGCGTCGCACGAATGCCGCCTTTTCTTCGCGGGTGGTCGGCAGCCGAGACAGGATTTCCTTCGCCGCCCGGCGAGCGACCTCATCTTCAAACGCCTCGCGCTGCTGCCCGGTCAGAGCCTTGTAGGCTTCGATCGTGTCCGGCTCGGCGCGATAGCCTGAATAGTCGGCGACGATGACGTTCGGCGTCCCGTTGGGGCCGGCGATGCGCTCCACGAACCCGGCGCATCCGCAGGCGCGACTCATCACGCAGATCGAACCAAACGAAAGTGCTTCAAGCTGGGCGATGCCGAACGGCTCGTAGATCGACTGGCCGAACTCGACGTCACTGCCCTTGCGAATATCCGAGAAGTGCATGTCGGCAGGCATCCGATCACCGCACAGGCTTCGCTCAAAGCCGAACTGATTGATGAACACAACCTTGCAATTGCGTGATCGGGCGTTGAACCCCTGCACGCCGCCAAAGTACATGGCCTCGCCGTGCGAGAGGTCCGGCGCGCCCTCGCGATGACCGATGGGCCAGTCCCATTCCCTCTCCATGCGGAGGATGTCCTCGCGCCGGCGCGGTCCGCCCAGTTCCGTCGAGAGCACGAACAACACCGCCGTCTTGCCCGATGTGCGGAAGGCCTCCTCGATGTACTTCATCACCAATAGATCGCGCCACAGGCCCTTGCTCGGTGTCAGGCGGGTGACGTGTGTGAAGATGTAATCGGGGCGATCGCCCAGCAGATGTTCGGCGTATTGCTGAAGCCGCGCCTTGCTTGTGGCCGCCTCGGTCGCCGCGTTCTCGTTGGCGGGAATACCATTGTAGGCGACGCAGATGTTTGAATGAGCCATCTCCGGCGACAGGAATCGCAGTTCTCTCGCCACGAGATCGCTCACGGCGAGCGTCACGTCGAGATGACGGCTGTTTTCCGCCAGCGCATGGCGGTAATAACCAGAGTAGTCGCCGAAGACATCGGGCAGAAATTTTCCTTCTGCCGCTCCGTGATCCAGCACGTTGTAGAACATCGTGTCGTGGCCCGGGTGTTCCTCGACGATCTTTCGCGCCGTTGGAACTTCGTGGGCATGATAAACGCCGCGCATGTTCCACTCAGGATGCAGTTTCGCCGCCAGCGCCGTCGGAAGGCCCATGAATTCGTGGCCAATGACAACACAGTCAGGATGCCCGGCGCCGCAGCCGAAGATCGCCCGAACCGCAGCGAGGCCGGGCTCGGCGAGTCGGACCCATTGCTCGTACTCCCAGCTCCCCTCGAAGCGCGTGGAGTCCATCCCGTACTTCTCAAAGAATTGAAACTTCAGGGCGTTGACATGTTCGGGCGCGGTCCGGCTGACGTCGATCAAAACGATCTCGGGTCGCTCAATGGCCCCGGTGATCGGATCGCGCAGCATGCGATGGCCGTAGACGATCTCCACATGGTACTTCTGCTGGATGCCGCGGAATGCGTCGGCCAGGGCATGCGACGTGCGGCCGTCGATCGACGAATACTGCACCTCGCCCTCGGGGCCGAGCCGCGAATCGATATCGCCGTCGGTCGACCACAGCGGGCAAAGGAGCAGCGTCCGATGTACGGCATCGACATAGGCCGGGCATGTAATCAGCCCCTCCAGGACCGCACCGATGCCGCCGATCTTGACCACCGCCTCATGCGTCACGTGAACAACATTCAACATTTGCTGCTCCTGCCTTCCAACCGCGTTCGCCGGTGAAGTCTGCTACCCTTGCCCCCTCCGTGGTCGGGCATCTGGTGAGAAATTGTAATCGCTCGCCGTACCCCGACCTAGCCTGTTACTCATCGGCGATTCAGCCGCCTTGATTCATGTCGCACCATCGTATTGGCTGCTGTGCGGCTGTTAGTGGGTTTTTTGTCTTTTCCTTGTCGCCCGGCTCGCGGGTATATTGGCGGTACCCATGCGCACCTTTTCCATCCAGTCCGGGTCCAACGGCAACTGCATCTACGTCGAGGCGGACGGCGCACGACTGCTCTTTGACGCGGGAGTCTCCGGCGCGCAGGCCGAGACGCGGATGAAGACCCACAATCGCAACATCCGCGATGTGCAGGCCCTGATCATCTCGCACAACCACTGGGACCACACCAGTGGCGCGGGCATCTTTCAGCGAAAGTTCGGAATCCCCATCTATATGACTGAGCAGGTGTATCGAGACGTCCGCCCGAAGATCGGCACCCTGCGAGACGTGAAGCGGTTTGTACCCGGCGAGTGTCTGACGTTTGGTGACGTGAAAGTACAGACGATCCCGACGCCTCATGACGGCATCGACACGGTTTGCTTCATGATCGAGCACGACGGGCGGAAGCTCGGCATTCTCACCGATCTCGGCTCGCCGTTTCTCGGCCTCGCCGAAGCGCTCGAGCAGGCCGACGCGGCCTATCTGGAGAGCAACTACGACACCGACATGCTGATGAAAGGCTGGTACCCCGAGCAGCTCAAGCGGCGCATTTCCGGCGACCGAGGGCACCTGTCCAATGACGAAGCGGCGACACTCGCGGCGGGCTGCATTGGGCGGAAAATGCAATGGGTCGCCGTCGCGCACCTCAGCGAGCAGAACAACCGTCCGCAGCTCGCGCTGGAGGCGACACAGAAAAAAGTCGGCAAGATGCTAAGCGTCCACGTCGCCTCGCGCTACGAGGCCGGGCCGATGATGGATGTGTAGGTCGATTTGCGATTCTCAAATCAGGATATCAATGTACTGCCCCGGACTGCCCGGGCTGCTGCCGGGAATGGGTTGCGGCTGCGTGGGACTCATGTTGCTGGCTTGCGTCGGCCAGCGGAAGGGCCAGAAGCGTTTGACCCACGACGAGCCGCCCGATTTCTCAGTGCCCGATGATTCCGCCGCGACTTCTCCCTTCGACACTTCCAAGGCCCGAAGTTCGACGTAGGCCGACGGCTCGATGGCCCGCGCAGTGGAGACCGTGTTCATGCTCGCCGCGCCGCCCGCGCCCGGCGGCTGCAAATGCGTTGACCAGAATGGATGCGGCAGCCAGACTCGCCCCGCTGCCAGCGGGATGCCGAAGCACGACCTCGCGTAAAAAACGCGAGGCCCGTCGGTCGTTGGATGATGCGCGTGAATCCGCACGCCCGGTCCCCCCCGCGATTGAAGTAGCTTTCCCCTATGCCCGCGAAGTGATGCATGCCATGTGCCGCCGGGGTCGGGAGTCCGATGAAGATGGGGCGTCGCCCGGCCTAAGTGCCTTGGCTACAAACAGCTTGCGTGGAGGTGGAGAGAAAAACGATCGCGCCGCCGGGGCAAGTCCGTTTATTCCGCCGCGCACACCATTTGCGCCCAATGCCGACAAGCGGAATTCACAACCGGTGGATAGTCAAACGCTTATGGTCGGGTAGTCCGCGAACATCATGTTGCATCCGCGAAACACGCACCGCCGATATCCAAGAGGATAACCCGCACTCCTGAGGCGACATGCTCGTACTGAATCGTCCCAATCCCCAGGCCCCGTCGGTACCGGCAGGCGACACAGTCGTTCGCCCCTCGATGATGCGACGCATCGCCGACCGTGCCCGATGGGAGTGGCGCGAGCTTCGGACGCCGTCGCTGCCCACCTTCATCCACGAAGAATTGGACAAGGCGTTACTGGAGGAGGTTACCTGGCGGGACGGAGAGCGCGTCCTCGACGTGGGATGCGCCCGCGGAACGTATATGACCGCATTGGCTCGGCTCGGCGTGCATCCCATCGGTGTGGATTTGTCGCCGCGCTCGGTCAGTCTCGCACGGACCGCCGGTCACGTTGCCGTGGTCGCCAGCGGCGAATGTCTGCCGGTGGGTGACGCCTCGGTCGACAGCGTCCTCTGCCATAAGACGCTGCATCTCTTCCGCGACCCGCTGCAAGCCCTGCGCGAATTTCGAAGGGTGCTGCGACCCGGCGGGCGCGTCATCTTCAGCACGTCAAACGCCGTATCGCCTTATTCGCGCGTTCAGGCGATGAGCCTCAGGGCACGGCCGCAACCCAATTGGGGACGTGGAAACAGCCTGACGATCAATGAACTCTCTCGCCGATTCGCCGAATGCGGTATGCCGATCCGCGCGATTTACTCCTGCAACCTCGTCTGGCCGCTGGTCTATCGCGTCTGCGATCGCTGGATCATTCCCAACGAGTGGATGCGCCGCTACAACCGCTGGATTCGCCGGGTCACAAAGATGCCGCTGCGAACGAGCTACCCGCTCGGCGCGGCGCTGGATTATCTCGTCGAAGCAGTCCGGTCTTAGAATCGCACGGCCCCCGGCCACATCCTGAAAGACTTCCGCGACAACAAAAAAGAGACCCGCCGGGCTCTTGGCACGGCGGGTCTCAGAAGAAGAAAGGAACATGTGTACCGGGGTTATCGAAGCACTTCGTCCTCGGACAGTGCATGCCGAAGTTTGCCGATCGCGGAAAGCTGAATCTGCCGGACGCGCTCCTTACTGACGCGCATCTGCCGGCCGATTTCCTCAAGCGTCTGCCGTCGGCGGCGAGAATCGACCGGGAACCGCCGGGCCAGGACCGTCTTTTCGACATCGGTCAAATCAGCATTGTCCAGCCGAAACACGCGCTGGAGCCGCTCGGCCAACAGGGCCCGCTGATCTTCGCGGCGGCTCTGCGGCAGGTCGCTCTCTTCGAACTCTGGATCCCACGGGCCGGCGATCTTCGCCCGGCGCTTGGAGTCCTGAAGCGCGGCACGCGAAAACGCACGCAGGATGGCATTGCACGCATAAGTGCTGAAGCGGAAGCCCCGCCACGGATCGAACGTGTCGACCGCCCGAAGCATCGCCATCATGCCTTCGCTCGTCATTTCCTCGCGATCGAGAATCTCGAATCGACTTCGCCCGATGAGGTCGTAGACCAGGCCGAGGTTGCCCTCGGTCAGTCGGGTGCGAATCTGGTGATATCGGGCGACCCATTTTGAATAGGCGCGCGGCGACACGCTTCGCGGCGTGCGATGCGCGGACTGGTACATCTTGCTGAGTCGGTAACCGCAATAATGGAGCTGCTTGAAAAGAAGCGTCTCCTCCGCATAGGTCACGCGACCGGAACCTTCCGCCGGACCTGGCCAATCCGCGAAGAGCAGTTCCTCGGTCCCGCGGCGTTTCAACTCCGCATTCATGATGTACGGCGGGGGAGCCATCCACTTTTGAAGGGAGCGGCGGTCGGACAATTTGGTGGTTACACGAAGCATGTCTCGTTTGGTCGCTTTCTGGCGTTTTTGGCGCCCATCGAAAACCGGGTCTGAACTAGGGGTATGAGCCCGAATCTGCTTAAACCCCTCGCCTACCTTTGTATACCGAATTTTTCCCTGATAGTTCTCCCGCATTCTGCGATTTATCTGACCGTCGGGGTGGAACAGGCCGCATAATCGTTACCTATCATGAACGGCCGGGGCCCACGATCCTTTGTAACGGCACTGTATCTAAGTCTCGATCATGCAGATACTAAGCCCCGAACACGCGATTCCACGCCGAAACTGTGCGGGGGCTCACAGCCGTCTGGGCGGTTTTCTGCCCTATTTAATTAGATGCTCCGCGCTCGCGCGCCGTGTCGCCGACTTTTTCGGATGTGCCATTCTTGTGCCGTAAAAGGGATGTTCGGCAAAAATTGCCTGAAATCAGCGGGAATCACCCTGTGAAGAGGCCGTTCGCGGGTTGAAGATGCCGCCCAGGCCTTCCAGGATCGCCGCGCCCACATCCCGAAATCCAGCCTCCGCGTTGTCTGGGTCCGTGACCGCAGAGGAGAAGCCCTCCGTGATGCCAGGGCCGGCGACCTCTCTGAATCGCTTGGCAATGTCGCTGTCGAGACACTCCATTCCCATGGACGAGACTAGAACACCCGCGAGAAGCAACACGCTTTTGAAATCTCTTGAAGTCCGTTTTTTTCGGCAGGTCATACGTCGTCCTCACGAATGCGATCTGCGAAGCATTTCCAATCGCCTCCGAAATAGGTATCGCCTCTGAGCATTGTTACGCATGACGGAACCTGCCTCGTGCCCGTGACGCGCGCAATATCGGACGCAATTGACGCCATTCCACGATCGTAATTGCCGACATGCGGCAGCACTCGCTTGATCGCGGCGAACCTTAACCAATCATCAAATCGTCACGATAAAACCAATGTGGACAAAACGGTCCGGACGGTAGGACGATCAGTTCGTTTCGACTGGTTTCTCATCGGAGACAACCCGGCTTGATTGAGTATCTCTTATCTGCATTTCTGCTTCTGCCCGGGCCGACCTCACCCGATGCCGCCACGGCACAGTCCCGGCGCGACGATTCCACCGAGCAGAACTATGTCTCGTCGAAGATTCGTGACCGACTCACCAAGGAGTTCGACTTCGACGAGCGCGCGATCGGCAACTACGAGTCCATGCCCGCAAGATGGCGGCAACTCAATGCCGTGCGCTATCCCCGCTTCCTCGAACCGAAGTTCGACATGGCGGTCGGCCACGATGCGCCGCCGTCTTTCATGCTGCCGCTCACCGGCGGAAGCCTCGCCTGTTATTACCTCGCCGGCGACATCAGCATTCATCCCGATTGTGACTATGAAATCACCGCGTGGATCAAGCCCTCGGGGCTGCACCATGCCCGCGCATTCATGAAGGTTTACTTCCTCGATCACGCCCTCAACAAGATCAACGAAAGCGAACGCCGCTCGGCGGACGTGCAGGGCGCAGGCAAGGACGAGCCGTGGACTCAGGTAACGATCGAGATTCCAGCGGGCTTCGAGCTCGCCCGATGGATCGGCCTTTCCGTTCATGTCGAGCAGGCCGACGACCCGGTCGCCGATCCGGACCATCCGCGGCCGATCGCCTATCAGGACATCCACGCAACCGCATGGTTTGACGATATCCGCATCATTCGCCGCCCACGGGCCACCTTGTCCATGAAGGCCGTCGGCAACGTGTTTCCGGCGAATACCCCTGTTGAGTGCCTTGCCGGCGTCAGTGACCTGGATGGCCGCGGACTCCATGCCGAACTCGAACTGATAAACGCCGATGGCAAGATGCTCAGCGCGCGGAAAATGCAGATCGGAAAGCTGCGCACCCGCCCCGAGACAATCTGCTTCGACGATCTTCCCCCCGGTCTCTATTCGCTGCGCCTCAACGTCCGCTCGGACGGGGCAACGCTGCTCGATCGGATACAGACGTTTGTTCGTCTCGGCGATCTGCCGACGGACAAGTCTGATTCCCTCTCCGGCTTCGGCGTGATCACCGATCCCACCGCGCCGTCGCATGGAAAGATCAGCGCCCGCCTGACCCGTCTCCTCGGCGTCCAGGCCGCGAGAATTCCGCTTTGGCGCGAAGGCATGCTTGATGAGGAGATCGTTACCGGTGATCCGGCAGCCGACGCCCTCGTCCGAACGCTTCGCCGCGCCGGCATTCAAACCGTCGGGACGCTGGATCGTCCGCCCCCGAGTTTGCTCGAACAGTTCGGCCATCCCGGACATTCCGTATTCGACGTTTTGTCAGCCACGCCGGATCAGTGGCGGCCCTACCTGTCCTTCCTGCTCGCGCGATATGGCGAAGAGGTCAACGCCTGGCAGATCGGCCGAACGCCGCCCGACGCGCTACGAGGCGCCGAAACTCTGGTTGCAGCGCTGACTCATCTCAAGTCCGAGTTGAAGCCCCTCGTCGGTTCGCCGCGAATCATCATCCCGCAGGATGCCGGCGTCGCCTGGCCTGACGCGTCCGGGCCATCGGCCATGCCCGACGTCATTTCCGTCAACGTCCCGGCGCACTTCGCCGCCGATCAACTGGTCGATCAGTTGGCCCGGCCTCAAGGCAAAGACCAGCCCGCCCTCTGGGTGACGCTCGACGATCTCGATTCCGCAAGGTTCGATCGCATCGCCCGGCTCTCACAGATCGCCCGAAGGCTCATCCTTGCCCGAGTTGCCGGTGCGGAAATGGTCTTCATGCCGCAGCCGTGGCAGATCGATGGATCGACCTCGGACAGCGTCGTCCCGGACGAGTCGTTCATCGCTCTCAGCACGATCGCCCGGATACTCGGCGATCGCCGGCCCATTGCGCAGATCTGGCTGGACCACGGCGTCACCGGTTGGTATTTCGGCGGCTCCGATTCCACAAACGGCGTCCTCGCGGCATGGACCGACGGCCGGTCGCGCAACCCCGGCGCCGTCATGACCGACGCAGTGCCGCAATCAAGACACTACGACCTGTGGCTCAACGAGCTGAGTCCCGAGAATCGCTCAACCGGCCGCGCCTGCCGTCTCGATGTCACGCCGAGTTTCCTGACCGGCGCCGAGGCAGGTCGCGTGCTCACCATGGCGTCATTCGCCCTCGAACCGCCCAGCGTCCGAGTTCAGCTTGAGAACAACCGAACGACGCTTCGACTCAAGAATCACTACGACGTCCGGCTCTCCGGCATCCTCAAGTTCGATCCGCCGGCCTACTGGAAAATGTCACCGGGAAGCGCCGCGCTCGACATCGCGCCGGGCGAAGAAGCCAAGTTCGATCTCTTCATCCAGTTGCCCTCCAACCACTCCATCGGCCCGAACACTTTCATCGCTCGCTTGAGCCGAGAGGGCGGAGACATCGTCTTTCGCGCTCCCGTCGAAGTCGTCTGTCCGGGCCTGGACGTCAGCGTCATGGCCCGCGCCGAGGAAGGGAGCCTGCACATTATCCAGCGTCTCACCAACCGATCGGGTCGCCCCCTCAATCTGCGGTCGAGTCTGCTTTACGAAGAAGACCGCCGCCAGACTCGTGTCATCCTCAGCCTGGGCGACGGCGAGTCCACGCTTCGAGAATTCCAAATCGAAGACGGCGCGAAAGTGCGAAATCACCCCATTCGCATCTGCACCGAGTCAATCTCCGGCGATCTGAAGTGCAATCAAGTATTGAAATTTGAGTAGACCGCCGCCTGTGAAATGACCTCGGCAGCGGGGCGGCCGCGAATCTGAAGGGGAGTATCGGGAAGTTGCCCGAGGCTCGTTAGCTTCTTGAATCTGCCTCGACTGATCGCCATTCGATTGAACAGATACTCGCGTCGAGTGGCTTTGAAGTGCTTGCGCTCCTGTCCCTGGTCGATCATGCCGGCCCTTTGATAGCAGCGGATCGCCCGCTCATTGTCTGGAACGACGACCAGAAGCACGTCCGTCGCCTGTCGTTCCACGAATGCTCGTGCAAGCAGCGCCTGGGCGAACCGCACAGCCCAGCCACAGCCGCGGTGCACGGGATCAAGCATGAAATGACCGATCCACAGTTGGTCCCGCGTCTTCGGCATCTCATTCAGTTCGGCATAGCCGATCGGGAATTCGTCGCGCCCGTTCCAGAGGAGAAATCGCTCGCGCCGCTCCTGGCCCCAAACCAGCACCTTTTCCGCCGTTAATGGCCAGGGCGTTCCCGGGGCGAGCCATGCAAGCTCGGATTCCGACCGAACCCAGGACGCGACTACTTCGGCGAAGCTATTTTGGAAGTAGGACAGGCAGGCGCCCGAAGCGCAGATTGTCTCATCAGGTGGCAGGGCGGCCACACTCGCCCGATCGTCGTGGGGACATTTCACTCGCTTACTCATCCAGCATGTGTCCCATTTTTGTGCGTTTGGTATTCAGGTATCGATGATTGTGCTCGTTCGGGGCGATCTTGAGCGGAAGCTGCTCGACGACGTCCAGTCCGTAGATTTCCAGGCGATTGATTTTCTTGGGATTGTTTGTCAGCACGCGAAGCTGCCGGATTCCAAGGTCGCGAAGTATCTGCGCGCCGACGCCGTAGTCGCGTTTGTCCGCCGGGAAGCCCAGTTTCTCGTTGGCCTCGACCGTATCCAGTCCCTGATCCTGAAGCTTATAGGCGTGCAGCTTGTTGGTCAGGCCGATCCCCCGGCCCTCTTGCCGCAAATAGACGATGACGCCTTCGCCCACGGCCGAGATGGCCTTCATCGCCCCGGCCAACTGGTCTCCGCAGTCGCACCGCATCGAGTGAAAAACATCGCCGGTCAGGCACTGCGAGTGCACACGCGTTAGCACCGGATGGTCAACGTTGACGATGTCCCCATTCGAGTCGATTTTCCCGATGGCCTCCCCCATGCACAGGGCCACATGCGGCTCGGTATCGAGTACCGATTCAAACGCGTGCAGCGTCCAGTGGCCGTGCTCATTGTCGAGGGGAATCGACTCGATCCGCATGATCGACCGCTCGCGCTGCAGGCGATGCTCCACCAGCGATGCGATCGTGCAAATCTTCAGCCCGTGTCGCCGACCAAACTCGAGCAAGTCATCCAGTCGGGCAATCTCGCCGTTCTCCTTGAGGATCTCAATGATCACGCCCGCCGGCGTGAGCCCCGCGAGCTGCGCCAGATCAATGCTCGCCTCGGTATGCCCCGCCCGCACGAGGACCCCGCCTTGCTTGGCCTTCAGTGGGCTGATGTGCCCCGGCCTGCGAAAGTCCGAGGCTTTCGCATCCGGCGACAGGCTTCGGCGAATCGTCGCACAACGGTCGGCGGCGCTGACTCCGCTGGTGACGCCGAACTCCGGCGCCGCATCGATCGAGATCGTAAACGCCGTGCCGTGTGACGCGGTGTTTTCATTCGTCTGTGGATAGAGGTGCAGGCGCTCGCACGCTTCGGCCGTCAGCGTCAGGCACAGCTTGCCCGCCGCCTGGCGGATCATGAAATTAATCATCTCCGGCGTGACCAATTCCGCGGCGCAGACGAGATCGCCCTCGTTCTCCCGGTCTTCGTCGTCGACGAGGATAATGAAGCGGCCTGCCTTCAGTTCCTCCAGCGCATCGGAGATCGTGCAGAATGCCGCTTGCTCAGCACCGCTCATGAGTTCACTCTCCATCGCCGGGCGTTCCCGGCTCGACCGTCGTTGCCGCCAGGATCCGACTGCCAAGTCGAACGTAATCCAGCGCCGCCACCACTGCGAGAATTGTAGCCGCGATCCAAAGCCATTGGGGCAGCCGCGACAGCCCGCCGGGCAAATCCGGCCATAACAGCATACTGACGACCATCAGGAGTTGCACGGTCGTACACGTCTTGCCGATCCACCGGGGCTGGATGTGAGTCCTGCCGGTGGTCATGCGCAGGATGGCAAAGCCGATGCACACCAGAAGGTCCTTGCCGATCGCCGCCACCGCCGCCCAGTCAGGAAGATAGAGTCGCCGCTGGCCCGTCAGGTCGGTCTCATCGACGATCCCACGCACGGCAAGAATCACAACCGCTGCCGTCACCAGCAGCTTGTCCGCCAGAGGATCGAGAAAGGCCCCCAGAAGGGTACGATCGTTCAGCCGCCGCGCCAGCCAACCGTCCAGCCCGTCGCTGAGCGCCATCACCGCGACCAGCCCGAGCGCCGACCATCGCAGCCAGCCCCGTCCCGGTTCGTGCAGATTCATCAGGGCAATGACAAACGGCGCGACGCAGAAGACACGCGCCAAGGAGATTCGATTCGGCCAGCCCAACCGCCCGGCAGATGACATGATCCACCAATATACATGATTAGATTGCCAACGGACACTCTAGATTCCTAGCCGGCCAACCCTTTCAACTTATAAAAAACAGGCCAATTTCTACTGGCGATGTGCAGGGGCCTGAAAGATACTCACAATCACGAGTGGCCGGGAGACTCGACTGATCGACGCGTTTGTGACTAGTGGTCTCGACTAGTTAAGGAGGAATGAGATGACGAGAGCAATTCGTCGCCTGATGTATGTTGCTTACTGTCTGTCTGCATTCTCGGGTAGCGGTTGCACGACACACGAGAGCGTGGAGTGTGGACCCTGTGAATGTGGCTCTGCATCGTCATCGTTGGACGGTAATCAGCGTTTCGAGGAGTCCCTGCCCGATTTGACGTCCGCGTTGCAGTTATTCGGCGTTGCAGAGGAATCGGCCACCCGTGCCATCCTCCAGCTTGCCGAATCGCCGGAGCACAAAAAGTTACTTTGCATCTGCGACATGAGCGAGCAGGAGTGGGTTGCGCATTGGGGCGATGCGTGGGAAAGGCAGCGTGATGTCCTGGTTCGGCGGCTCACACATCTGCGCTTCCTGGCGAATCAACTCGTCGGTCGCGCCGTGTATCTCAAGAGTTTGGGCGAAAAGCAAAAGGCTGCGACGATTCTAGGTGCGGTGAAGCGGCTCGGGGCGGCCAATCGCGGGCCCGGCGTTCCCCTGGTCTGCGATATAGTCGGCAAAGCGATCGAAGAACTCGCCGACAAGTCCCTGGCAGCGATGCCCGAGTAAAGCCATTTAATAACTGACCCGTTGCGAGTTACGCTGAGCCACTGGCTGCGCGAACGCGACGGCATGCCTGGTCGGGTGCTACCCAGAGCGAATCATCGCCGTTACATTGTGCGACTACTGGCTTCAGGACTCGCACTATGGACGTCATCCAGACCAAGCTAACCGCCGCCGATCCCTTCTTCGCTGAGAACAAGGCCCACATGCAGGGCCTCGTCGCGGAACTTAAAAATCGCGTCGCCGTCGTCCGGCAGGGCGGGGGGGAGGCCTCCGTCAAGCGGCACACCGGCCGCGGCAAGCTATTCGTCCGCGACCGCATCGAGCGGCTCGTCGATCCCGACAGCCCCTTTCTCGAATTCAGCGCCCTCGCCGCATGCGACATGTACGACAACGACGCGCCCTGCGCCGGCGTCGTCACCGGCATCGGCCGCATCCAGAACCGCGCCTGCGTCATCGTCGCCAACGATGCCACCGTCAAAGGCGGCACCTACTATCCCATCACCGTCAAAAAGCACCTTCGCGCTCAGGAGATTGCCGAAGAGAACCACCTTCCGTGCATTTACCTCGTTGATTCCGGCGGCGCGTTCCTGCCGCTTCAGGCCGAAGTCTTTCCCGATCGCGACCATTTCGGCCGCATCTTCTACAACCAGGCCCGCATGAGCGCGCTGGGCATCCCGCAGGTCGCCGTCGTCCTCGGCTCCTGCACCGCCGGCGGCGCATACGTTCCCGCCATGAGCGACGAGACGGTCATCGTCCGCAACCAGGGCACCATCTTTCTCGGTGGTCCGCCGCTGGTAAAGGCCGCGACCGGCGAGGAAGTCACGGCGGAGGAACTCGGCGGCGCGGATGTGCACTGCCGCGAGAGCGGTGTCACCGACCACTACGCCCAGAACGATGAAGACGCACTGGCCATCACGCGGCACATCGTCGAGCATCTGAACGCCCGGCCAAAGACCCAACTCTCCATGCGCCCGACCGAGGACCCGCTCTACGACGCGAGTGAAATCTACGGCGTCATCAACAAGGACATCCGCAAGCCCTATGACGTGCGCGAGGTGATCGCTCGTATCGTGGACGGCAGCCGCTTCCACGAGTTCAAGGCGCTTTATGGCCCGACCGTCGTCACCGGCTTCGCCCACATCTGGGGCTATCCCGTCGGCATCGTGGGTAATAACGGCGTGCTCTTCTCGGAAAGCGCCCAGAAGGCGGCGCACTTTATCGAGATGTGCAGCGTGCGCGGCATCCCCCTCGTCTTCCTGCAGAACATTACCGGCTTCATGGTCGGAAAGGCCTACGAGTCCGGCGGCATCGCCAAGGATGGCGCGAAGATGGTCGCCGCAGTTTCGAACGCATCAGTCCCCAAGTTCACCGTCATTATCGGCGGCTCCTACGGCGCGGGAAACTACGGCATGTGCGGCCGTGCCTATCAGCCGCGCATGCTCTGGATGTGGCCCAACGCCCGCATCAGCGTCATGGGCGGCGAGCAGGCGGCGGGCGTCCTGCTCACCGTGAAGAAGGACCAGTTGGACCGCGAGAAGAAGACGGCGATGACGGCCGCCGAGGAAGAGGAATTCAAACGCCCGACGCTGGAGAAGTACGCCCACGAGTCCAGCGCCTATTACAGCACCGCCCGGATCTGGGATGACGGCATCATCGACCCCGCCGACACGCGAACAGTCGTGGCCCTCGCCCTCGCCGCCTCGCTGAGCGCCCCGTTCCCCGAGCGCCGCGTGGGCGTGTTCAGGATGTAATCACGGAGCGTCACTTCCTCATGTCACAGATGATTCGAGTAGAGACCAGACAAACGGGAGCGACCGTTCTTCTCTCGCGCCCCGACCTGCACAACGCCTTCAACGACGACATGATGCGCGAGCTGACCGACGCGTTCAGCCGTTTGGGCGGCGATCCCGCCGTCCGCGTCATCATCCTCGCCGCCGGGGGCAAAAGCTTCTGCGCCGGGGCCGACATCAACTGGATGAAACGCATGGTCGGCTACTCCCTCGAAGAAAACATCGCCGACTCGCGCGTGCTTTCGAAGATGCTCCGCACCATCCGCGAGTGCCCCAAGCCGGTCATCGCCCGCGTTCACGGCGCGACCTACGGCGGGGGCGTCGGCCTCGTCGCGGCGTGTGACATGGCCGTCGCACTCAATAAGGCGAACTTCTGCCTCAGCGAGGTCAGGCTCGGCATCCTGCCCGCCGTCATCTCCCCCTTCGTGCTTGAGAAGATCGGCCCCGGCGAGGCCCGCCGCTACGCCTTGACCGCCGAAGTCTTCAGCGGCGCCGAGGCCCGCCGCATCGGCCTGGTCAACGAAGCCTGCGAAACCGTCGAAGAACTCGACGCCTGTATCGACAAGCTGGCCAAGTCGCTCGCCGCCAACGGCCCCAACGCCCTCACCCATTGCAAGCGAATCCTTTCCGAGGTCGCCGGCGTCCCCTGGGACCGCGTCGAAGACGTCACCACGAAAAAAATCTCCGAGCTTCGTGTATCCCCCGAGGGGCAGGAAGGCCTCAAGGCATTCCTCGAAAAGCGCAAGCCCAATTGGATCAGCGAGTGATGTTCAAGAAAGTCCTTATCGCCAACCGCGGGGAGATCGCCTGTCGCATCGCCGCCACCCTCCAGGAGATGGGCATCACCGCCGTCGGTGTCTACTCCGACCCCGACCGCCGCGCGATGCACGTCCGTACGTGCGACGAGGCATACCCGCTGCCCGGCAAGACGTCCGCCGAGACCTACCTGCGCGGCGAGAAGTTCATCGAACTTGCGAAACTGCACGGAGTCGACGCCATCCACCCCGGCTACGGCTTCCTCTCCGAGAATGAAGACTTCGCCCAGGCGTGCCACGACGCCGGCATCACCTTCATCGGCCCCGCCCCCTCGGTCATCCGCGACATGGGCGACAAGATCATCGCCAAAGAGACGTTTACGAAGGCAGGTGTGCCCGTCGTCCCCGGCTGGTCCGGCGACACCGCAATCGGCATCGACGCCTTGAAGAAGGAGTCCGCGAAGATCGGCTACCCCGTCCTCATCAAGGCTGCCGCCGGTGGGGGGGGCAAGGGCATGCGTGTCGTCCAAAAGGAGACCGACCTAGCCGTCGCAATCGAGGCCGCCCAGCGTGAGGCAGGCGCCGCCTTCGGCGACAGCCGCGTCTTCATCGAAAAATACATCACCAATCCGCGCCACGTGGAGATTCAGATCTTCGGCGACTCTCAAGGCAACGCCGTCCACCTCTTCGAGCGCGAGTGCTCCGTCCAGCGCCGCCACCAGAAGATCATTGAGGAGTCACCGTCCCCGGCATTGACGCCGGAGCTTCGCGCAAAAATGGGCGACGCCGCCGTCGCCGCCGCGAAGGCCATCGGTTATAGCAACGCTGGCACCGTCGAGTTCATCCTCGACCAGTCCGGCAACTTCTACTTCCTCGAAGTCAACACGCGCCTGCAGGTCGAGCACCCCGTCACCGAGATGGTCACCCACCGCGACCTCGTCCGCGCCCAACTGGCCGTCGCCGCCGGCGAAAAGCTCCCCTTCAATCAGGCCGATCTCAAACAGGAAGGCCACGCCATCGAGTGCCGCATTTACGCCGAAGACGCCGCACGCGGTTTCCTCCCGTCCATCGGCACGCTCGAACGCTACATCGAACCGCGTGGCCCCGGCATCCGCATCGACACCGGCGTCAGCCACGGTTCCGAGGTCAGCGTCTATTACGACCCCATGCTGGCCAAGCTTGTCTGCTGGGCGCGGACCCGCGATGAGGCGATCGACAAGTCGATCCGCGCGCTGGATCGCTTCGTCGTCATGGGCGTGACCACAAATATCGCTTTTCTGCGCGATGTTCTCTCGCATCCCGAGTTCCGCGCCGGCAACCTGCACACTCACTTTCTCGAGCAGCACGCCATCGCAACCTCGCCGCCGGGTGGCGTTCCGAGCGAGGCCCTGATCGCCGCCGCCATTGCCGCGCGCCTCGGTCGCCGCGCTGCAACGCCGTCGCAGGGTTTTGATGTCGCCGCGATAGGCCCCTGGGAGTCGGCCGGCCCCTGGCGAGGTCCGTGAATCGCAACCGATTCCAGCCTCCCGTTTTACCTTGTTCATCCTCCGTGCTAATCTGCCCCCATGAGCGAAGTCCTGCTCAAATCCTCCTCGTCGAACGAACCCATCGCCGTGCGACTGGAGCGCGCTGATGATGAGCACGACACGGCCTACCACGTCACCGTCGGAGGACAGCCGCTTGATGCCGAGTTGATCGAGTGGAGCGACGAAACCGGCCTGCTTCGTATCGCCGGCCGCGTCATACCGTTCTCCGTGCTCCGCCATGGCGGGCGCATCGACGTCTGGCTCGGCGGCCGTACCTATTCCCTCGAACTCGTCGATCAGGTCGCACGGCGCACCGCTTCAGGTCCCGCCGCCGCCGCGATTCAGTCGAAGCTGGCCGCCCCGATGCCCGGGACGATTCTGAAGATCAACGTCGCCCCGGGTGATTCATTCGAGGCCCATCAGCCGCTCATCGTCATGGAGTCGATGAAAATGGAGATGACGCTCTCAGCGCCGCACGCCGGTCGCGTCAGGGAAATCGCCTGCAAGCCCGGCCAGCTCGTGGACATGGGCGCCATGCTGGTTCGTTTCGAGGAGCCCGCCGTTTGAGCGCGCTACCGAAGGAAGTGAAGATCGTCGAAGTCGGTCCGCGCGACGGGCTGCAAAACGAGCCCGAGCAGATTCCGACGGAATTGAAACTGGCCTTCATCACGAGGCTCGCCGATTCAGGCCTGCGGGAAATTGAGGCGACTTCCTTCGTCCACCCGAAGGCGATCCCCCAGCTTGCCGATGCAGTGGACGTCGCGGGCAAGTTGCCGCCCGCCGAGGGTGTCACCTATTTGGCACTCGTTCCGAATCAAAAGGGGCTGGATCGCGCCCTAGCGTCCGGCATCCGCCGCATCGCCGTATTCACCGCCGCCTCCGACAGCTTCACTCAAAAAAACATCAACATGACCGTGGACGAGTCGCTCGCCACGTTTGCCCCCGTGGTGAAGGCCGCCCTCGCCGCCGATCTATCTGTTCGCGGCTACGTCTCGACGAGTTTTGTCTGCCCCTACGAAGGGAATATCAGTAAGGATCGCGTCTTTGACGTCACCAGCCGACTGCTCGACATGGGCATCGACGAGGTCGCCGTCAGCGACACCATCGGCGCCGCCGCGCCGACCGACGTCTTCGAGACAGTGGGGCACCTGCTCAACTCCATCCCGCCCGGCAAACTCGCCCTGCACCTGCACGACACCTACGGTACCGCGCTGGCAAACGTCCTCGCCGGCCTGCAGCTTGGCATCACCACCTTCGACAGTTCCGCCGGCGGCCTCGGCGGATGTCCCTACGCCCCCGGCGCCTCCGGCAACCTTGCCACCGAAGACCTCGTCTACATGCTCGATCGAATGGGCATCAAGAGCGGGGTGAATCTTCAAAAGATATTCGAGGCTTCCAACCTCATCGCCGATGCACTGCGCCGACCGCTGCCCGGCAGGCAGTGGCAACGCCTCAAAGCAACCTGCCGATGACTTTATGCCTTGGGTTATGATCAATCCCCATCGTGAACTTGATACGTTTCGAAACCGTTGACTCCACCAACAGCGCCGCCCGCCGCCTGATCGCATCCGGCGAACTGGCGCACGATGCCTGCATAGTTGCTGATGAGCAGACCGCCGGCCGCGGTACAAACGACCGCGTATGGCTCTCCCACAGAGGCGCCGGCCTCTACCTCTCGGTCGTCACGCTCGATGTCGGCCCCGCGACACCGGACATCACCGCGCACACCCTCGCTGCCGGCGTCGCCTGCGCCGAAATCCTGATCGCCGCCACGGGCCTCGACATCCGGCTCAAGCCCGTCAACGACCTCATCGCCGATGGCGGCAAGCTCGGCGGCATCCTCGTTGAGTCGCTGGTGGAGTCCGGCCGCGTCCGCGCCCTCATCACCGGCATCGGCATCAACACGCACGATGTCGATCGCCCGCTGCCGCCGGACGCAATGCGCCCAATCAGCCTTCAGCAGCTCCTTCCGGCCGCCGCCTTCGATGAGTTGGATTTCAGTGAGATGACTGACGGGATCGTCGATTCCATCCGCCGGTGGCAATCTCTCGTCACCAATGGCGACGCCGAGGCCGTCCACCGTCGTTGGAAGTCGCTTTGCGTGTGACGGGCTCGCCGCCGAGCGCGCTACCGGGTACCCATCGGCTCCGGTTGCTCCTCCAGCTTGGCCTCGATCTTTTTCAACCGGTCCATCAGCCGCCGGTTTTCCTTCTTCAGCTTCGCCAGCTCGTCGCGCAGCTCACCCGCCCCCTCGCCCTTCGACTCGTCGGCGCGAATCTTCTTCGCCATCTCCGCGGCGCGCGCGCGCACGCGCGGCTGGCCGATCTCGGCATACCGGTCCAGCTCCGGCAGCGCGGCCTTCGCGGCCGGGCCCATGCTCCCCAGCGCTTCCAGCGCCGAGACTTGAAGCCGTCGCGATCCCCGGTGAAGGCACGTCAAGATCGTCTCCACCGCATACTCCTGAGCCTCCTCATCGACCCCAATCCGCGTCGCCGCCTCGGCAATGGCCCGCACCGCCGCGGCTCGGCAACGGTTGTCCTTGTCCGGCTCGGCCCATTCCGTCAGCAGGTCAATCACCCCGGGCTCGCCGTGCTTGCCGAGTGCCTCGATAACGGCACTACGGATGATCTCCCCGTCCGACTCCCGCTTAAGCAGCGTCTCCAGCATCTCCGAAGGCTCATCCTGGCAGACGTCCGCCCAGGATTTAATGGCTGCCGCCTCGACGCGATAACTCGCATCGCCGTCCTGCACCAGCTTCAAAAGCGCCGCCTCGACCTTCGTCTCATCACGGAAATTCCCCAGCGCCTCCACCACCGCGCGCCGCGCCCTCGGATGCTCGATGGTCAGCGCGGCCAGAAGCGCGTCGCGAGCCTCGTCGTCCTCGCTCTTGCCCAGTGCCCGGGCAATGGCCTCCTGCACCGCCCAGAACTTCTCCCGTGAAAGCTGCGTCGCCAGCAGTCGCACGTCCCGTTCCCGGTCGCCTTTGCCAAAATGCTCCGCCGCCTGAATCCGCCGCACAGGATTCGGATCATCACAAAGCTGACCGACCCAAAGGTCCCGCGGCTTCTCCTCGCTAAGCTCCATCAGTACCGCCATGTCCGGGTCCACCCGCATAAGTGTCGGCCGGTGCTTCAGCGGCAGATAGAACTGCTGCCGCTTCTCCGTCACCTCCTGCGTGAAGACATACGGCTTGTCCGTCTCCGCGAAGCGAAACTCCAGCTTCATCGGAAAGGTGAACGCCTCGTCTTTCTGCCTCTGCTCGATCGTGATCGCTGCCAGGCCGTCCTCCGGCTGCCACCTGTAACTGACCTTTACGTCCGGGCATCCCGGCCGCTCCGTCCAGTCGTGAAAGAACCGTCCAAAAGACTCGCCGCTCGCGTCTTCGATCGCCCTGCGCAAGTCGATTGTCTCCACGTTCTGATGCCGGTTTCGCGTGGTGTACAGATTGATCGCCTTCCAGAACATCTCGTCGCCGAGTCGCCGCCGAATCATGTGAAGAACCCATGCCCCCTTGGGATACGCGCGACTGTCGAACTGCTCGTCCGGATCCTTGTATCCCGGCCACACGATCGGCTTGTCACGCCCGCCGCTGATGGCCCCGCCCGCCTTGCGATGCATGTTCACCGCGAACTCATCCTGCCCGTTATGGTGCTCGTCCCAAAGCGCCTCGAAGTATGTGGCGAATCCCTCGTTCAGCCAGATGTGCGCCCAATCGCGGCACGTAAGAAGGTCGCCCCACCATTGATGGGCCAGTTCGTGCGCCACCAAACCGTCGCTGTCGCCGTCCAGATGCGCGCGATCGTCGTGCAGCGTGCCCTCCATCAGCGTCGTCGCGCTGGTGTTCTCCATGCCGCCGCCGAAGTTATAGCAGCAGACCTGCGCATACTTGTCCCACGGATACTCGACGCCGATCTTGTCTGAGAAAAAATCGAGCATCTTTGTTGTGTTCGCGAAGGAGTTCTTGATCTGATCCTTGAACTTCGGCCGCACGTGATAACTGACCGGCTTGCCCCGCCAGGTCTCGCTCTCGCTGTGAAACTCTCCGACGACCAGCGTCATCAGATACGCGACGTGTGGCGTGTCCTGCAGCCAGTGAAAAGTCTTCGTGCCGTCGGCGTTCTTCTTTTCCTCGAGTAGCTTCCCGTTGCTGATGGCGATGTTCGGATCTTCCACCGTGGCGACGATCTCCGTCGTCTGCATCTCGTTCGGATGATCGAAGCAGGGCACCCAATAGCGGTTGGTGATGCTCTCACCCTGTGACCATACGATCCGCGGCGCGTCGGGGTCGCCCTCCGTGGGGCCGTAGAAGTGCAGCCCAGACTCGGGGCTTTGCAGCGCGTAGTCGATCGTCGCCTGCAAGCTGCGCCCGCGCGGCAGCGGCTCGGGCAGATTCAGCGTGATCTTTTGACCGTCGTTGTCAAAGTCGCACTTCTGCGGCTGTCCGCCTTCGATGAAAACGGTGACGCCCTTCGTCTCGAACCCCACCGCGTCGAGCTTGATGTGTGCGACGTCCCGCAGCGCCGCCATGTCCAGTGTCGCCCGCGCCTCCACGTGCTCCTTCTCCAGATTCACCCGCAGGTCGAGCCGGATGTGCTTCATGTCTACCGGCCGATCGGCGGCGAAGTGCAGCTTCCGCTCCTGGGCCTGCAATAAGTCAGCGCCGACGGAAAAAACAAGAACAAAAGCGACGATCGGACGAAAGACCCCAAAGCGCGTCATGCGAAGATTCTCCGAATAACTGGATTGAAGTTCAGGACGGCTCGAACCAGTCGATAGTGTATCAGCCCGTCGTCGTCAGGCCCAACGGCCCGGCCACCGATTTCATCGCGTCGATACAGTTGCGGATGTGGTCTTCCAGCGAAATGCCCAGGCTCTCTGCCCCCGAAGTGATGTCCTCCCGCTTCACCGCCGCCGCGAATGAGGGCGTCTTCATCTTCTTCTTGATTCCTGCGGGCTCCATTCCTTCAAGCCGCGTGGGCCGGACCAGCGCCGCCGCCATGATGAACCCGCACAGCTCGTCCACCGCGAAAAGCGCCTTGCGAATCGGCCGATCGCGCGGGTACTCGTCCAAGTTCCATTCGGCATGTGAGAGCATCGCCCCGATGATCTCCTCATCGACGCCGCGGACACGAAGTATCTTTGCCCCTTCGCGTGTGTGCTCGGGCGCCTCGGTCCATTGCTCATAATCGAAATCGTGAAGCAGTCCGGCAATCCCCCATTGCTCGATGTCGCCCCCCAACAGCACGGCATAGTGCCGCATCGCCGCCTCCACCGCGAGCATGTGTTTGCGCAGCGAGTCCGACTGCACGTGCTCGCAGAGGATGTTCCAAGCCTCGTCGCGGGTCATGAACGCCCCTTATCGCCTCATTCCCAGGATACACTCCGCAATCTGCACCGCGTTCAGCGCCGCCCCTTTGCGAAGCTGATCCCCGCTGACAAACAGCTCAATCCCCCGCCCGTCCGGCTGGCTCACGTCCTGTCGAATCCTCCCGACCAGCACTTCATCCTTACCGGACGCGTCAATCGGCATCGGAAAATAATTCTTCTCTCGGTCATCGACGACCTTCACCCCCGGCGCGCTCGAGAGAATCCGCCGCACCTCATCCGCCTTCATCGGCCGCTCAAACGTCAGATTGATCGCCTCGCTGTGCGCCCGCAAAACCGGCACGCGCACGCACGTCGCCGTGATCGCGATGGACGAGTCGCCGAATATCTTGTGCGTCTCGTGAATCATCTTGGATTCTTCGATGTTGTAGCCGTCCTCGCCCACGGCGCTGTTGTGAGAAAAGACATTGAACGCCGCCTGATGCGGAAGCACCTTCGGCTGCGCCGGCTTGCCCGCCAGCACGTCCCGCGACTGATTCTCCAGTTCCAGCATCGCCTGGTAGCCCGCGCCGCTCGCCGCCTGATACGTTGCGATCACCGCACGCTTCGCTTTGTTCACCTTGTACAGCGGCCAAACCGCCACGTTCATGATAATCGTCGAGCAGTTTGGATTGGCGATCACCTTCGCATCCCCGATCGCCTCCGGGTTCACCTCCGGCACGACCAGCGGCACTCCGGCATCCATCCGAAATGCCGAGCTGTTATCCACCACCCGCGCCCCGGCCTTCGTCGCCACCGGCGCCCACTCACGACTCGACGAGGCCCCGGCGGAGAACAGCGCGATGTCGATCCCGTCAAAGCTCTTCGGCCCGACCTCCTCAACCGTCAACGTCTGCCCGCGAAAGGGCACCTTCGTTCCCGCCGACCGCGACGAGGCCAATAGCCGCAGCGTCCCGACGGGAAAATCGCGCTCACCGAGGATTTGCAGAAATTCCTGACCGACCGCGCCGGTCGCTCCGAGTATGGCAATGTTGGGTCTCATCGTCTCACTTTCGCATGGCTCACAATGTACGCTGCGAGTATAGTCGCCTCGAAAATATCGGCCAAACGCCGTACCGTATTTCCGGGTCCACCGATGCCAAAGCACTACGACATCACCCCGCCCATCACCCCGAACCTCGCCGTCTGGCCGGGCGACACGCTACCGTCGCGCGAACTCCTCCTCGACATCGACCGCGGCGACAATATCACCCTCTCCACGCTTCGCAGCACCGTCCATCTCGGCGCCCACGCCGACGGCCCCAATCACTATGGCAAAGCCGCCCCGGCCATCCACGAGCGCTCGTTGGAATACTACCTCGGCCCTTGTCAGGTCATCCGCGTCGCTGTCCCGCCCGCCGCGCGCATCATGCCGGATCACCTAACAACGGAAGTCGCCGCCCCGCGCATCCTCTTTGCCACCGGCACCTACCCAGACCCGACGAATTGGAACGAGGACTTCGCCGCGCTCTCCCCGGAGCTCATCGACATGCTCTCCGCCAAGGGCGTCATCACCGTCGGCATCGACACCCCCAGTGTCGATCTGTTCTCGTCCAAGGACCTCCCGTCCCACCACGCCATTTTGAAACACGACATGGCCATCCTCGAAGGGCTGGTGCTGAGGGATGTTCCTGAAGGCCGCTACGAACTCATCGCCCTCCCGCTCCCGCTAGTCGCTTTCGACGCCAGCCCGGTGCGTGCTATCCTCCGGACGATGTGACCTTTGGCGGGCGATGCAATGCACGACGACAGCTTCTTCACGACCTCAAATTACCTCGAAGCTGTCCTCTGGGCGTGCATCGGCCTTGGCTTTCTTACTCAGGCACTCCGCACTACTAGGCCGAAGCGAAGCCAGTCGCTCATCGCCGGCCTGACGTTTCTTGTCTTCGGAGCATCCGACATAGTCGAAACAACTACCGGTGCATGGTGGCGACCGTGGTGGCTCTTCGTATGGAAGGCTGTTTGTGTAGCAATCCTTCTTCTGCTGCTGACCTACCACTTTTGGCAAAAGTCGAAAAATGGCGGGCTGAAGGGTTCTGGGTCTGAACCTAATGAAAACCGCCATGCCTAATGGAATAAGAAATACACGCTCTGGCAATTGCGGCTGCTCCTAGGAGTTGCACGCATAGCAGGATTGCCGTGAAAATCCACACGACGCCCATGTGATGACGCCATACCTGTCGGGGCCGCCCCTTTCTGATAGTGACGTTCACCGCCAGTCGCTCTGCGCATGAATGCGCCGTCATGCCGCACCAGAAGGGCACGATGAGAACGACTGGAACCAACAGAAGCTTTAGGAACGGGTCGGCGAGAATGACCAGCAAGACGCAGAACCCAAACGGCATCGGGAGGCATGTTCGTTTGAGTAGTTCGCCCGCACTGATTGGCCTGGGCTCGTCGCGCTGCAAGTCCTTTATTTGATCCGGATCAAATTCCCTCCCGCACTCCGGGCAGAGATTTCGCGTCAGCCCAGTCAGGTTGTAGGCGCAGTTCGGGCAGAGTAGCGGCTCGTCTTCATGCTCAAGACCGGCGTCGTCCGTTTCATTCATGGGTCAGCACGCACTCTACTACAGCTTTCCGCATTAGCGCAAATCCACCAACCGCTCCAATTCCGGCGGCGCAATCGAACTCTGCCACGCCCCAAGAAGCGCGACGCTTTCCGTCATTGTCAGTCGCAGCTGCTCCGCAATCACGTCATCACGAATCAAGCTTGCTCTGTACCCCGACTCATTAGGCTCGATGATCAGCACGGTCTCCAGCGGTGTGAACATCTCGGACTTCCCCATCCTCCTGCGACGCAGGCTACCCCTCACAATGACTCCGCCCGGAACGATGAGCCATGAATATGGGCGAAGAAAGTGCCAGGCTATCGGAAGGATCACCGTGAACAGCAGAATGCTAAACCAGAAAACAGTCCATCCTGATGTTGCGCCCCACGTACGATAATTTGATACAATTTTGGCGGTGCTATACACGCCCCAAAAGACATGGACGCCTGTCCGCAACATAAATCTTCGCGCGGCTGAAACGTCGCCTATTTGTTGGTCGGCGTCAGGGGTATCTGATATTCCAGCCGCCTCGCGGGCCAACTCTACAAGCGTCGGACTCGTCTCATCGAGAACGACCGGCTCGAACGCCACCTCCAGCGGCCTCACCACCGGCAGCTTCTTGCTCTCGTACGGCTCAATCGTGATCGCCGTTGCGGGTTTCCCTTCATTGACTTGTCGGCAAAGTCGTTGAAAGGGACTACCGACAAGACTCTTGGCACTCCAATCGCGCGCAATCCACTTCAAACCAAGCAGCACCTCGTCCGGCGCATCCTCTGAAATGGGCACCATCCCCACGCGCCCATCCGCCGGCCGAAACCGAACAAAGTAAGCCCCGCGCTTTCGCGTATCGGTCTCCGGCCCGTCCGTCTTCATGGCCCTTTTTCCCGCGCCGTACTTACGACCCCACCGTTGCAATCACCTTCAGCTCCACCGCAATCGGCGTCGGCAGCGCCGTCACCTCCACCGTCGTCCGCGTCGGGTTCGGCTTACCCGGCCCGGCGAAGTGCTCCGCATAGAGCCGATTAAACGTCGCAAAGTCCCGCTTCATGTTCGTGAGAAACACCGTCACATCGACGATCCGCTCCCAGCCCGACCCCGCGTCCTCCAGCACCACGCGAATATTCTCAAACACGCTTCGGCACTGCGCCTCAATGTCATACGCGGCAACATTCCCCGCCGCATCCAGCGTCACGCCGGGTATCTCCCTGCTCCCGCGCTTCCGCGGCCCCATCCCGGAAATAAACAGCAGATTCCCCACGCGCTTGGCATGCGGATAAGCCCCCACCGGCTCCGGCGCCCGCAAACTTTCAATGTCCTTGTCCATGATGGCGGTGCCCCTTGGGTCCTCGCATGTCTCCGGTACCGTCCGCGCCTCATGATGGCGAGTCATCAGCCGATTGACTCATCTCTCGGCTCTGTGTATTCGCACGTGACCACGCCTCGACTTGCTGCCGCACGGTTTCTTCAATCTGATTCATAAATGCAGTGCTGCGGCGCTTGTGGTCATAAGCCTTTCGCGTGCTGTCATTCAAGTGCCGCTGACCAGGAATATCCGAATTCTGCAGCGAATCCGCCCAGCCGCGAATCTGTCGCGAACACGACTCAGCAAGTGAACTGACACTTGAGATCTGAGATTTCAAATTTGAGATTTGAGATTTCAGATTTGAGGTTTCGGGACGGTGCTCCCAATCATGCGAGTTCGCCGGGCGCGCCTGCACCCACCGTTCGCAAAAACGCATCATTGACCGCACTTCCCCCGCTGAACCGCGCGCGATGTACAGGAACATGAGCAATTCCGCCGTTGACCCTCGCTCAAATCCCTCTGCTATGTTGTTCGAAACCGATAGTGCCGCCCGTCGAAGCTGATCCCGCAGGTCACCGGTCGCCTTAAGCGCCTGGTGTTCCGTCAGCGCATACGCGGCGACCGCCAGCTCCATCGCGGCCTTCCAGACCGGTAATTCCTCAAATCGTTCGTTCTTCACGATCGCGCGATTGTCCGCGTCGTCCGGCCGGTTGGCAAGCGGATTCAACTGTCCGCCGCCCGCAGCGCCTCGCGCGACTCGCTAAACAAAAACACCCGATCGACCTTCGTCGTCACGCCGATCCATCCATAAAAGCTCAACCACGTCACGCTCGGCAGCACATCGCCGATCCGCTCACCTTCTTTCAACAATTCCCCCGGCGGCATTCCGCCGACGCGCGAAAGCATCTTCGACACCACCTCCGCCGTCCGATGTTTGTCCACCCTTTCAAGTGCCTTTGCCATTCTGCGTTGCGACCGGCTTCGCAGCACCATCCGCGGGCCCGCAAGAAACACCTCGACAAACATCGACGCAATGCCCTCGGGGTTCATCAGCACCGTCGCCAGCGCTCGGCCGGTCATTCCACCCGCGCCGACATGACCACCGAAGGTGACAGGCATGGCATCCGGAAAACGATCGCCGATCGTCCGGACCGAATCGCTGAGATACTGCCCGGCCGTTTGCATCTCAAGGCGGAGTAAGAGCGGGATCATCAAAATCGACAGGGCCGCGATGAACAACCACCACGGCAGCCATGCTTGCAGCAGCATGGTTCCCGCGGCCCACAGCATCGTCCCGATGACCACCGGCCCGACAAAGCAAAGCGGAATCCCCAGGACGACTTGCAGCGCGTCCGACCGTCGCCGCAATTCCGCGCGCTCGTCAAGATGCCGGCGAATCGTCTCAATGCCGATCGCACCGATGCGATGCTCCGCCGCGGACCCGCACTCCGGGCACGGTCGACTTTCACTCAGCCCGTGCAGGTCGTATCCGCAATTAAGGCAAATCCTGACGCCGATGTCCGCCAGCGCGCCACGAAGCGGGGCAAGCCGCGAGATGCGCCGAGCCTCGCTTTTCCAAAGGGCGTAGGAATAGACGCCCAGCCCAATCAGCACCACGCCGCCTGCAATGAGATGAATATCCGCGGAGATGATGCTGACCGCCGCCGCAAACAGCCAGATCACTCCGAGAAATGGTCGCGTCTCGCAGATAAAGACAGCCCCATGATCGCTGGCCTCGAATCGCAAACTGACGCGCGGCAGCAGTCCCCATGTCCACCCGCGCATGCGCAGGCAGACAACGTCTCCCCGCAGCCGCCCGACCAGCGACCCCTCCCACGTTGCCTGCTTGACAAACGCCTGCGCCTCCGCGACGCTCGCCGTGCTCTGCCACTCCTCGCGGCGCAACCTCGGCCCATGCGCGTAATACCAGCGGTTAAATGCCAGATAGAGCGCCGTCTCCACAAAGGCGGCGAACAAAGACAGGCCGATCAGGAATCGAAGGAAGTCAGCCATTCGACTCACGGCGTCTAGCCGACGCCATTAGTTGGATGCATCGTCTAATACAGATTCCAGAGATTCTTGCGTTTGTCTTTGTGCCGCACGATCTTTGTGGTGATATCGCTTCGAAACGAACTAAACTGACGAAGGTCGAGCAGGTCATGGGCAACATCTCTTTGTGTGACGCGCAACCGACTGATTCGAATAGGCTGATTCATCACCGCCCGGCGTAACTACAGCCGTCCCGCCGTCTCCCGCGGCAGCCACTTGCCCCAGCCGTTGGTGCCGCAGAACTTGTAGTCGTCCACGATCACCTTCCCGCGAGACAGCGTCGTCCGCGAGAAGCCCGCGAGGTTCCACCCTTGGTACGGCGACCAGTCCGCGTTCGTCTCCATCTTGGCGTGGTCTACCTTGATCTTCTTCTTCGGATGGATGATGGCGATGTCGGCGTCGTGGCCCTTCTTGATGACGCCCTTGCGGTCGCCCAGACCCATGATCTTCGCCGGCGCCGTGCAGCACTTGTCGACGAATTCGTTCAACGACAGCCGGTCCTTCATCACCCCGAGCGTATAGACGATCGGCAGCAGCGTCTCCAGCCCCGGCATGCCCATCGGGATTTTCGTCCAGTCGCCCTGCCACATCGCCTTCTGCTCGCGCGTGAACGTACAGGTGTCCGTCGAAACCGCGCACACTGTATCCGCCGATAGTCCCTTCCAAAGCCGCTTCTGGTCCGCCTTCTTCTTGATCTGTGGACAGCATCCGTACAGGTGCCCGTCCGGCCCCTCGAAGAGCGAGTCGTCCAGCACCAGGTACTGCGCGCACGTCTCCGCGAATACGTTTTTCACGCCGCGCTTATGGGCGTCGCGGACGATGTCCGTCCCCTCGGCCGTGGACATGTGAACGATGTACAACCGACCGCCGGTCACCTCCGCCCACATCACTGCACGCTGGATCGCCTCCGCCTCAATATAGTTCGGCCGGGTGATGCCGTGCAGAACCGCGCCGTACTTCTTCATCTCCGCCTCGTTGTGGTGTCGGGCGATGAGCTCGTCCAGCACCCGGCTGCTTTCGGCGTGGATCAGCAGCATCGCATCCAGTTCCCGGCACTTCTCCAGCGCCCCGAAGATCGCCGCATCGTCCGACTGCCAGCCTTCGCGCTCGTAGATCATGAATTCCTTGAACGTCGGAAAGCCCTTCTTCACCATGTCGGCCATCTGGTGCTTGTGCTGGTTCCACTTGGTGACAGCGACGTGAAATGTGTAGTCGATGCACGCCTTGCCGTCGGCCTTGGCCATCCAGTTGTCCACTGCCTGCTGCAGCGACTCGTCACCGTAGGGGATGGCGAAGTCGATCAGCGTGGTTACGCCGCCGCGCGCCGCCGCCCGGGTGCCGGTGTTGTAGTCGTCGGACGACGTCGTCCCGCAAAACGGCAGCGCCAGATGCACGTGCACGTCCACGCCGCCGGGAATGACATAGTGCCCCTTGGCGTCGATGATCTTCGCCCCGTTCTTGCCGGCCTTCTTGGCCAGGCCCTTGCCGACCGCGGCGATCTTCTCGCCGACGATGCCGACATCGGCCTTCTCGCTCTTGTTCGCGTTGACGATCGTTCCGTTGGTGATAATCGTGTCGAAGTGCATGACCGACTCCTCCAAACTTGGATGGATTCCCTGACGATTGATTCCGTCTGTATTGTCTTATCTGTCTGTCAGGGGGTCAATTGCGGGCCAACCGTCCAATCGGGGCGAATGCTTTTCCAAGTTTTAAGTGAGGATGCGGCTTGAGCCTGTTGTGGCTAAAACTCCGCCCGTTGAAATGACCTGATGCCGATGCGCATCGCCGTGGAGCCCGCGCCGAGGCCGATCAGCATCACGCCGGCAAACAGGGAGACGCCCACCCCGTCGAGCCGATTCAGATCGCTCTGGCCGACCATCCGCAGGCAGATCCAGCCGACGATGGCAAGGCACAACGTCACCAGGGCGACCGATGCGATGAGATTCACCGTGCCGCCCAGGCCGGATGCCACGCGCCCGGCACTCGATTCGTTGTAGCTCGGCAGCCTCGCGCCCAGGCCGATGGCCATGCCGCAAAGCCCCACGCACACGGCGAAGGTCGCGCCCGCCTGAACCGCGGCAAGGGTGGGGGGCAGTTGCAGCGCTCGGATGGACAGGATCGTCACCGTGACGGCGGCGAATCCGCAGATGGTCAGGGCATAGGTCAGCTTGGCCCACATGACCGTTGCCCGCTGCATGGGCCACAGGCCCACCAGCCACATCTGCCGGCCCTCCATCGACACCATCGGAAAGACGAATCGACTCGTGAAGGTCGAAAGGATCAGCGTGACGGCACCCTGGTTGAGGAAGCAGATCAGTGCCTGCCACTGGAGATTGAACCCTTCGGGCCGCGAGCGCGGCAGATACAGCAGGTACAGCGAGAGCAGTCCGAAGAGAATCGCCAACTGCGACCACTGGGCCGGGTCGCGCAGGAAATTGCGTACGTCCTTGAGCACCAGCATGCGGCTTCGGGATGGCAGGTAGAAAAAAAGCAGATGGGTCATCCACAGGCTCGCTCGGCCCTGAATCCGGCGCGAGCGCTCACCCCCGCTCTGTGCCCCGGCGAAGGCCGGCGGCAGAAGCCGTCCGACGAGCGTGACCGCCGCCCAACTGAAGAACAAACCGGTGGAAGAAATGACCCCGAGATAAAACAGTGCGTCGTCGAGCCGGCTGTCGATGCTGAATCGAATGGCGTTGGTGACCCATGTGGAGGGCAGAAGGGCCCCTCTCAGGTACTCCATTTCGCCGAGGAAGTCCTGCAACCACTCGCCGGAGTTCGCCGCCGAAAGCGTCCACAGTCGTCCCCACCACAGCACAAGGGCAAGCAGCATCAGCCCGGCGGCATAGATCAGCGTCCGCGCAGCCACACGCGGTAGCCAGATCGCCACGATCGTCGCGGCAACCAGTCCAATCGCACCAGGAATGGGAACAAACCCGATCAGCGACATCGAGAAGATCACATAGAAGTGCCACGGCAGCCCGAGGACGTTGCCGATGGCCATCATCAGCGGCAGGCCCAGTAGCAGCAGCGACCAACTCGCGAAGAAAAGCGCCTCCAGATACATGATCGTGACGACATGTCGCGGGTGCATCGGCGCGGCCAGCAGAAACGAGGGCTCGGCGCGACTGTACAGCGCGCTATAGACCAAAACCGCCGCCGAGAACGAAAGCAGCACGGTCATGGCCAGGACGAAAATGTGAAAGACGAGCGGAATGGCGATGACGGCCTGCTGCTCGAAGCGCCGCATGAATGTGAACACATAGTCGAAGACCGCGTACAGCGCCCCCCAGATCACCGCCATGAACAGCAGGACCAGCATCAGCCGCAACGGCGATTGGTCGGCAAGCTGCACGACGCGATTCCGCAATAGCCGCAGCTTCAGTCTGAGCAGCAAGCCAAGACCGCCCCCGTGAGGCGCAAGGGCATCGCCGGTCAGGTGCGGGGCCAGGCTCGCTGGGACGTGCGTCATGGCGGACTAAGACCTCAGGCGGCGTTGACCGAGCTTCGCGCTGCCTCGGCGTCAGGGTCGGGTTGAGTCAGTTCCAGGAAAATATCTTCAAGCCGGTGCTCGCGCTTCGCGCGGGCCTTCAGCTCCTCAAGCGTGCCGCAGGCGACGATGCGGCCGTGGTTGATAATGGCGATTCGGTCGGCGATGGCCTCGGCCACATCCAGCGTATGCGTGGACATGAAGACCGTCAGCCCGGCGTCGGCGCGCTCGCGAAAAAGCTCCTTCACCGTGCGCACGGTTCGCGGATCGAGGCCCACCATCGGCTCGTCGACGATCAGCACCTTCGGTTCGTGCAACAGCGCGGCGGCGAGGACAACCCGCTGCTTCATGCCGTGCGAATAGCTCTCGGCCAGTTGATCGGCAAAGCCCGTCACCTGAAGTCGGGCCATGTAGCGATTGCTGCGAAGCTCAATCGTCGCGGGATCGAGGCCGTACATCCGCCCCACGAAATGAAGAAACTCCCGCGCCGACAGTTTTTCGTACAGGTACGGCTGATCGGGCACATAAGCAAGCTTGGCCTTGGCCTCCTGGGCATCCATCGACATCGGAAGTCCGCACACCTCAACCGTGCCCGAGTCGGGCAGCAGCAGGCCGGTGAGCATCTTGATCGTCGTCGTCTTGCCGGCGCCGTTGGGCCCCAGGAACGCGAATACCTCGCCGGAGTTGACCGTCAGGCTCACGCCGTCAACCGCCCGCAGCCGGCCGTAGCACTTGGTAACATTGTCGAGTCTGATCGTCATGCGATGCCTCGGCTCCGTTTCAGCGATGATCCTTCGGGCTCTGTTCATCCTTTGACTGCGGATCTTGTGCGCGGCCGGTAGCGGCGGCGGCTCGATACGACGCCTGATCGAACACTTCGTCGGTCAGCACCCACTTCCCAAGCAGCGGGATCAGCACTTCCTGCCGAACCACCCGGCCGGTGTCGTCCGCCCAGGCGATCGTGCCTTCCGTTTCTATACGGAAACACTCGATCGGCTCGCCCCGCGACTGGATGACTTCCCGCCCGGTGACGGTCACAAGCTGGTTCTTGAACTCGATTTCACCGCCCTTGAGGATCGCCAGTGGATCCAGCAAGCGAAGCCGCCAGCGCTGCCCGACATGGAGTCCCTCCAGATGCGTGAATGGCCGAAGCATTTCCCCCAGCCCTTCGCTGACCCGCCAGTCAAGCGGGATCACCGTCGTCGTGCCGCCGATCGTCGCGGTACACGCGTAGTCGTGCCCGATGCGCTCGCCGATCACCGAGATCGGCACCGCCGCGCCGTGGAGAAAGAAGGCGAAGCGGAAGAGCTTGCCGTCCGGTTCGTAGGTGAGGTCGGTGTCGATCAGCAGACGGCCCCGCGTCGGCATGTACGACGCCAGTGCCGACAGGTCCAGCTCCGTCGCGCTGTGCACCGTGGTCAGTTGAGGGCCGGGCGTGGTCGTGACGAATGTCGTGCCGATTCTCTTCCCCGCGCTGTTCGCAATGCCGCACTGATACCGGCCGTCGCGCGTGAGCTGATTCGGTGCGTCCTTGGCCGTCCAGTACGGCAGAACGTCCCGCCGAACCAGGGCCGCCATGGCCACCAGCCACACAAGGGTAATAACAACGCCGAGGCTTCGATTCATGGGCGGGTTACCGTTTGACGGCCAGGCTGCCGCTGCCTACGCCGGATCGAGCAGCCCATTGGGTCCGCCCAGGGAGTGTACCGTGTCTGATTCTATGTAGTCGCGGAATCGTCGGTCAATCGGGCCGATATTTTCGCCGCCTGCGTCCAACCGCCCGCACAAAGCCGCCTCGCCTTAATTGGACCTTGACATGCCCCCGAGGGCCGCGTTCTGCTTGCGACGTGAATGATGAGACCGTACAGATCGAGCAGCCGGGCCCGTCTCGTCGTTTCTCGCCCAGGCGTCGCGCGCTGATCGCAGCCTGCGTCGCCATCGGCCTGCCCGTTCTCGTCACCTTCTTTCTTGCGGTGCGGACGCCCGCGTGGTATCGCCCGCCGGTTATCGCGCCGGAGGAGCGCCAGCTCGTGCGAAACAACCTCGTCGCCGCCGAGCAGGCCTTCACCGAAAGCGTCCGCGGCCCGGACGGTCCGTTTACGTATCACCTTCATGCAGGCGATGTAAACCGCTGGATCTCCATGCGGCGGGAGATTTATCCGCTCGTCGACCAGCTCCTGCCGCCGATGCTCGATGACCCTTTCGTCGTCTTTGACGACGGCCGCATCACCATCGCCGGCCGCTACCGCGCAGCCGGGCTGCGCGTCGTGGTCTCGTTGGAAATCGTCGCGCGCTACTCGGCCGGTGACATCATCTTCACCGCCGGGAAGATTCGCTGCGGCTCGCTGCCGCTGCCCATGCGCTTCGCGAAAGAGGCGCTCTCGCGCCCCATCCGGCGCGGGCCCGACAAAGTCTGGCCGGGAAGCCCCGCCATGTCCGGCGACCTCTTGACCGGTTTTCATCTGGATGCAAGCGCCTGGTGGAAAAACGGCGGCATCGACTACCGCGTAACGGGCCTAAGAGTGGAGCAGGGGGTCCTAAGCCTCGAAATTAAACCGCTCGGCCGTCATGTCCCGAGAAAAAGCCCCGCCCGCTGAACGATTCGCATTAGTGGTTGCCGACGCGAAGTTAACTCGATTCCGTCAGCGGATTACAAAAAACTCCTCGCACGACTGCCCGCACTGCTCCCTGCCTGCGCTGTTGGCGTCAACCTAGGAAAAGCCACATCACGTAGAGCACGCCAACGACTATGGAGAGTGGGAAGGCACACTTTATTAAATTTGTAGTCCACGATCGAGTTTCCGGTAAGCTTAGAGTGCTAGAACTTGATCGCTCAAAGTAATCGCATGGAATCTCGCTCCACGACTCACTGTTTTCCGCGGTAACGGTGATTTCGACACAAATTCGAGGTCGAAAAATTCCAAGACGGCCAAGACTCGTCTCGATGAATAGCTGACCGTCGGGATGATCCTCAAACCTACATCCGACGTCCGGATTCTTGGCTTGCGAAACCGCCATGTGCGCAAGGTCCTCGAAAGGCAAGCGCCGAAGGTGCGCGCTCTCTCGTTCGAGTACCCTGCGTGCTACGGCAACTGTTACCATGGACGGTATCCTTGCTGTCTTCCTTCTTTAGCCCATACCTCCCACATCCAATTACCAATATAGTCGCTCAGATTTGACCCTGTCGCCAAGCCCACGCCACGGTCAATTGCCGTTCCGACAAGATAGCCACCTTCTGCCGCCAGAAAGACTAAGCCGGAGCATGCCCGAATAGCCCTTGCGCCGTAGAACAAATGTCTGGCGCCATTGCGGAAAGCAAACTTTGATGTCCATTTTCGATATCCTACGCTCGTACGTGACCAACCAACCCGAATTTGTCCGACGTTAAGCCCACGACCGTGACCGAATATTGGGCCTTCGGGTCCAATTAGGTGTGGTACCTCACCTTCCGGGTCGATTACAAAGACGGGTGAGTTCTCGGCGTAAACATAGGTATTGAACCCCCCTCGAATCCCAATCGGATCCCGCTGCACAAACCGCCCGCACGCCGGATCGTAGTACCGCTCGCCGACGTGCAGCCAGCCAAGCTCTGCCAGCGGGTCGCATAAAAACTCCTCGCCGACAGGCCCGCACTCCTCGCCGCCCGCCGCCTGATACCCCCACGCCCCGGCAAACCCATACCGACCACCGCCCACGCCGTTTGCATAAACCCGCTCGCCGAACGCCGTATTCACCGCCCGGCTGCTCACAGGCGGGACGTCCATGCCGCTCTGGCCGGGGGGTCAGCGCCTGTCGTCGCCTCGGTTGTCCCGCGCGCAAATTCACGTTACGAACCTGTTCTGAAACGACTTGTCCTTAACGTGAAACCTAGGCCGACACGGCCGCGAGTTGTTCGGGGGACAGCAGGTCGCAGTACTTCTCCTGCGCCAGAACCTGGTCCGTCGGAACCATCGTGATCACATCCCATGGGCACACCTGGGCGCACAGCTTGCAGCCGATGCACACCTGGATGTCGATGGAGCACACGCCCATTGCGTAGCCGGGGTGCCGGGGGTCGCGAATCTTGTCGATGCAATCGACGGGGCAGACGGTGACACAGGCGTCGCAGCCGGTGCAGAGGTCTTCGTCGAGAATGGCGAGTTGTTTGGGAAGTTTCTTTGCCATAAGCCTTGAATCACAAGGTCTATTCTCACGCCACGGGCCTTCAATAGCAGCCGCAAAGGCACGGCCGGCGGATACCCACCCGATTCATCGGAAGTCCGACGCCGCGGGTTGACCGCCGCATATGGAGAATAGTTGGACAGGCCGGACTAGGCAAGTCCGGCGGGGGGCTTGAGTTGCGGCTTGCGAGAATGCTTGCTGATCAACTGCCCCTCGGGCCGGAGGCGCTCAAGGGCGCCGGGCCGCAGACGCGGGCGCAGCGGCTTGGCTGCCTGATCGTGATGGCCGTTGCCGTTGCCGTTGCTGCTGCCTCGCTTTTGACCGTTGGACTTCGCCGGAGACTCGGCATTGCCGTGGTCTTTTCCGTTTTGCGAAGCGAAGGCCCCGACCGTTTCCGTCTCTTCCTCAATAACGGCATCCACGCGGCTGCTGAGGATTCGCTCGGTCGCGGCGCCGGAGATCAGTTCATCGGTGGTGACCAGAACAGCCCCTTTGGCGTCCATCAGCCGCATCGCCAGCTCGGCGTCGCCGGCGCTCCACGATCCGCAGGCGTCGGTAACGATCGCCACTCGATGCTGTCGGGCAAGGAGCCCCAGGGCCATGGCCTTGACACAGTGCTCGGCGACCGTGCCGAAGATGACAAAGTAACTCGCGGAGAGCGAGTGGAAAAGTCGATCGGCCTTCGGATTCGCCAGGAAATCGCGCGAGCGCTTGGTGATGATCAGTTGCTGAACCCGTCGAAACGGATCAGCAGGTATGTCCATCGTGTTATCGCCCATGACCAGGGCTCGCCGCGGCATCAACGTGAAGGGTATCTTTCGCTGACCGCCCGAACGATCGACGCAGTGCGGCGGAAGGCCGCGCGATGGTTCGCTGGGTCGATGGCATTCAAGGCTCGATATGATCGGGATACTGCCGACGCGCGCCCAGTTCATCAGTTTGCGAATGTTGGGAAGCACCTCGGTCCGATTCGTCACGGGCAGTGCGCCCCGCGGCAGCAACAAATCACATTGGGTGTTCATGTCGACCAAGATTCGGTCGAACAGGTACCGACGCGTCTGAGTGCTCATTCCCGCCTCCCCTAACGAGATAACCGATAGTGGGCCGCTGACGGACAGAACGATCAGTTTTCGAAAATCCCCGAACGGGGTTCAGCGACTCAATTCCAGTCGGAAGGGCATTCAGAAGATTTCAAACCATGTGAAATGTGATCTTCCCCAAATCTTCTGTGCTACTCTTCCCCTCGATGTCAGAATCTTACCCGCGCCAATGTCGCAAAGCGAGTAAAGATTTCGAGAGGATTTGTGAGCGTCAACGAACAAGCTGCTCGTTCGGACTTATCCGACGGTGCCGCCCGGATAAAGCGATTGATCTTGATACGGCAGGGCGAAATCGCCCTTTATGCCCGGCAGAAACTAAAAAGTTCGCCTATCTTAACACATGGGTTATCATGCACGGCGATTAAGGAGCGGCGTAGTTTTCGGGCGCTGCCAGAGTGTCGAAGTGATTAAGAGGGAGCCGGTAAAACGCTCGCCGTGCGGAACGCAACCGCCGGAACGGCAAAGGAATTTGACACTCTTTGACGCCAACCGAGAATGACGTTCACTCCGAGACGATTTGCAAGGGCTCGTTTCGTACTGTTCGCAATCATCATCGCCGCCGATGGGCGACGATCATTCTCAAACAGGAAACCCCGACCTTCACATGAAGTCTCCGCTAAACACACCGCGTCGCCGAACTCGAATTGCTCAAGGGTCGCTTGGGCGAGTGCGAGGCACTCTTCTTTGCATGTCAGCCTTGTTCGCGATGGGCGTCTGCGGTTGCGGCGACATCGAGTGGAACTGGGATTGGGCATGGTGGAAGAAACCCGAGCGCGTGGTCCGACCGGTTCGCCAGGCTGATTCGCCGAGGCCTCAGCAGGCCGACCGGTCCGATGATTCGCTCGGCCGACCTTCGGGGGCGGCTTCGTCAAATGCGACCGCCTCAGCCTCGCCGTCGCCGAACAACGCGCCGTCCGCCGAGCCCGTCGCGGCAAATTCACAGCCGCTTCCCAATCGCCCCTTTTACTACTTGTACTTCATCAGCGGTGAGGCGGCCCGGGATGAATCAACCCGTGGCGAGGTCCGCATCGTGCTGGAGCATGCCCCGGCGCTGGCCTGCGCTCGGTTAATGGAGTGGCTATACGTTCCCACCGGCCGCTCGGGCAGCACCACGGAGTCCTACACGATTTATGAAAACGCGGCGGAGTTCCGCGCCGCCGCGGCGATGGCCGGTTCGCTCGATGTCGCGCCGGCGCCGCTTCCGATCTCCAGTGTCGGCACTCAGGCCGCCTTTGAATCCGGCGTCGCCATGTTGCTGGGTGCCCTCGATGTCGGTCCCGGCGGTGACACCAAGCTCGCCGAGGCAAGCGAGCAGCGCTTCGTCGAAGCGCTGCAATCGACCGACCTGCCGCCGATCCTCCGCTGGGCGTCGGGCATTCTCGCCGGAAGGGTCGCCGAACAATATCGCTACGATCATGCCGGCGCGAAGAGCTACTTCAAACAGGCCGAACGCCTGGTTCCCAATGGCTCAATCGAAAGAATGACCGCCCGGTGGTGTCGGGCCGAAGTGCTGACCCAGGAAGGCAAGTCCTCGGATGCCATCCTCGTCTATCAGGAGATCATCGAGGAGTTCGGCAAGGGCAACGCCGACTCGCACATTGTGCGAAGGGCGACGGCGCTCATAGATGAATACAACAAGCGGTGATGACGAATACGATCGGCGGCGAGGGGGGCGTGGTCAGTTGTGAGCGTAAACTTCCGCGCTCGCCACGTGAATCGGCGTCACCGATTCGAGTTGGCGAAGATAGTCGTGCAGTTCGTTTTCGGTGAAGACCTGCAGAAACTCCCGCCGAGCCGAGCGGTTCAGCTCCATGATTCGATCGATCAGCTCTCGCTTGGACATGGCCGCGCTCCTGGCTCAATGGCCCGCCCGCAGGAATCCGTCGCTCGCGGATGACGCACCCTCTCTGGGGGGCGACGCCGAAGCGACGCCGCTACCTGTGGGTAGGGCGGGTTTTTGGGGGCGAGTTTCACGTCGAGAGGCGGGTCTTGCCGTTCGGCGCACTTTCGTATCGGATGGCCCACGCCACCGACTTTAGAACAGCTCAAGCGAACTTGAGTTGCCCGGACAACCCGGCATTTCTATAGTCGTGGCAACCGTGGGAAAGGCAGCGCGAACCACCCTTGAAGGCAATCATGGAATCCGATTCGACCCAGCCCAGTGTGCCATCAACACCCGCGGACCCGGGGCAGCGCCCGGGCCCCGGCTCTTCTCAGCCTTGCCAGACGGTGAGTAAGTCGGTGAAGCGAAGGGCTCGTCACGAATTCGACGGTTGGGCCAAGACCTACGACCGTTCGATCGTCCAGCACCTGCTCTTCCGGCCCGCTTATCGGATGTTTATGGAGGAGCTTTACGAATGGCGGAGGCACATACCCGATCCGTTCGACGGTCTCGACATCGGCAGCGGAACCGGTAGCTGGCTGGCCATGATCGCCGGCAGTCCATTGCCCAGCCGCCGCCTCGTCGGCCTGGACTATTCAGGCGAGATGTGCCGGGTCGCCGAACAAAAGGCCCAGACCATCGAAGGCGCCCCGAGCTTTATCAATGGAGATTCGGAGCACCTGCCGTTCGCCGACGGCGCCTTCGACTTCGTCACCTGTAGCCATTCCTTCCACCACTACCCCAATCAGGCCGCCGCCGTGCGCGAGATGCGCCGCGTCCTTCGGCCCGGCGGCCGGCTCATGCTCATCGACGGCTTTCGGGACAATATCATCGGCTGGGTGCTTTTCGATGTCTTAATCACCAGAGCCGAAAGTACGCCCGAGGCTCGTGTGTTTCACGCTCCATGGAGCATGATGCGCCAATATTTCGTCGATTCCGGCTTCACCCAGATTCGCCAGCGCAAGACCGGCATCTGGGCGCCGATCTTCCTGACCGTCGGTACGGCCTGATTCGCCATGGCGAAATAGCGTCCGACACCGAGTCCGGTTATCCTGATAGTCGGCTGATGAAGTCCTTACATAGCCCGGAAGCGATACACCGGACGCCGTACTCCGCTGGCCACGGCATGGACCACCTGGCATGAAAGAAGTCACCTCCAGTTCCGGCGAAGCCTCCATGGTCGAGTCCACTGCCGAGAAGCACGTCGCAGACCTTCAAGCCGTTCTCGGCGTCTCGCGCGATCTGGCCGCCATTTCCGAGTTGACCCCGCTCCTTCGCAACGTCGAACGCGCCGCATTGTCCGTCCTCGAATGCGAACGCGCCACCGTCTTTCTCTACGATCCCGAGCGCGAGGAACTGTTCAGCCGCATGGCCACCGGCGTCGACGAGATTCGCTTTCCCGCCGATCGCGGCATCGCCGGCGAAGTCGTCCGCACCGGCGAAGTCATCAACGTGCCCGATGCCTACGCCGACTCGCGATTCAATCCCGAGATCGATCGCAAGACCGGCTTCCGCACGCGCAACATGATCACCTTCCCGCTGTTGGGCTTCGACAACAAAATCGTCGGCGTCCTTCAGGTGCTTAATAAGTCCAAGGGTTCGTTCGATCCGTGGGACGACGAGCTCGTCCGCACCTTCGGCGCCCAGGTCGGTGTCGCCTTGCAGCGGCAACTCCTCCTTGAGCACTACGCCGAAAAGCAGCGCATCGAACGAGACCTCTCCATCGCCCGCGACATCCAGCAGGGATTGATTCCCGATAAGGCCGCCGAGGTCCCCGGCTTCGATATCGCCGGGTGGAACAAGCCTGCCGATGAGACCGGCGGCGATTGTTACGATTACATGGCGCTCTCGGACGGCTCGCTCGCCTTGACCATCGCCGACGCCACCGGCCACGGCATCGGTCCGGCGCTCGTCATCGCCGAATGCCGCGCCCTGTTTCGCGCGACGATCTCCCTGTCCAACGACCTCAGCCAGGTCGTCTCGCGCATCAACAACCTCCTCTCCGAAGACCTTCCCGACGACCGATTCGTTACCGCTTTCTTCGGCCTCCTTTCGCCGCAGACGAACACCCTGTCCTTCCTCAGCGCCGGCCACGGCCCGCTCATCCAGTACATCAGCGAGAAGGACGAATTCGTCGAGCTGTCCGCCAACGCCATGCCGCTCGGCATCCTCGCCGATGTTCCTTTCGACGAGCCCGTCCGCTTCCACATGCAGCCCGGAGACATGATGGTGCTCGTCACCGACGGCTTCTTCGAGTGGCAGAATGAGCAGAGAGAGCAGTTCGGCACCGAGCGGATGTACACCATCCTTCGAGCCATGAAAGATCGTCCCTGTTCAGAAATGATCGAAACGCTCTACCGGGAAGTGAAGGCCTTCGCGCCCGGTACCCCGCAGGCCGACGACCTCACCGCCATCATCATCAAAAAGCTCTGATCACGCCGGTTTCCCCCGAACAAGATGACTGGTTTCCCCCAACAGGGTAGCATGGGCCTCCGGCCCGTGCGAAACTCTTCAGTAGTTGCGATTAAAATCACTACGGCTGCACAAGTAACAATTCTGACATATTCAAGACGCAGGCATCCGCGACCACACTCGCCGGGCGACCTCGGCAGCCCTCTGCCGCGCCGGCCGTTCGTCGATGAAGACGATCTCCCGACTGCGCAGCGTCCATTTCCCACCGATGAGCACATCCCGCACGTGTTGCGAATCCATCGCAAAGATAAGATGACCGGCGGCATTCTCCGATGTCAGCGGCGCAGCAGGGATGTAATCCGTCACGAGGATGTCCGCCGCGGCCCCGGCAGCTAATGAACCGAGCCTGCGACCGAGCAAAGTGCCCGCCGTCCTCGCCGAGCGCACCAGCATCGAAACAACGTCGGCAGGTGATATCCCCGCCTTGCCGTCGCGCGACTTAAACCACGCGTGGCGTATCTCCGCGAACATGTCCGAGCCGATGCCGTCTGTTCCAAGTTGAATCGAGCCAAGCTCGCCGCCGGCCGCGCCGCCACGGATGATGGCCCCGATCGGCGCATAGCCGACCTGGTTATTCATATTCGACCGCGGATTGTGGGCGATGGCTCCGACCGCGCCCGACAGCCGCTTCGCGTTGTCCGTCGAAAGATGCGTGCAATGCGCGAGGATCGACTTGGCCGTGGCGGGGTTCTTAGTGTCGCCAATGCCGCTACGAGCCAGGCGCTCGACCAGCGACGCTCCATACTCCCGTCGGCAAATCTCATCATCGCACGGATCTTCAGCGACGTGGATGTGAACACCGGTATTCGTCTCGGCGGCCAGTCGAACGCATCCGGCAAGCAGTTCATTCGACATCGTGAACGCCGCATGCGCGCCCACCATCGCCGCAAATCGCCCGTCCGGCCGAGCGCCACAGCTCGAAATGTACCGCCGATTTTCCTCCAGCCCGGCGAGGCCGTCCTTCGTCCCATGCCGATCCGTACTCTCGTAGCAGAGCACGCCGCGAAGACCGACCGCATCGATCCCGCGCTCCAGATCGTCCAGGCTCCCGGCGATGTGCGATGGCGAAGCGTGGTGATCGATCAGCGTCGTCGTCCCGCATCGAAGCGCGTCCAATGCACCGATCGTTCCGCTGACCTCGACCGATTCGGCGTCGTGCGCCCGATCGAGTCGCCACCAGACGAGTTCGAGTATCTCATGAAAATCCCGCGGTGCTCGCGGTGGCCCCGGCATGCCGAGCGCCGGCACGCTGTACAGGTGCGTGTGACCATTGACCATGCCCGGCATCACAACCGCGCCGTGGCATTCAATGACCTCATCGCCCGCCTGCGGCGTGACGCCGGGACCGGACTGGGCGATGAACTCACCGTCGATGCGCAGCGATCCTTCAACGACCGAAAGCGGATCAAGATCAAGCAGCAGTGCATTCGTCAAGGTAATGGACATCGATATCGCCTCTTCGTGATGTTCGAATTGAACATACCACCGCTTCTCGGGCGATCAAGTCGGACTCACCAGTTCGTCCTCGATCAATTCGGCGTACCTGCGAGCCAAATCATCACTGATCGCGGGTCGACTGTAAGTCAGGCTCAGGTTGAGCTGCTCGCCAAACTTACTGAACACCGGATTCCACGCGGGAGGCGTCGTCGTCGGCCCGCCGCCCCAGATGTTCCTCACCCGGGCATTCCCGATCGCGCGCAGGTGTCCCTTGATCCCGCCGTAGTACGAAAACCCGGAAGAACACCGGTTGACGCTCAGCGGCAGCTTGAAGATCAGATGATAGAACCAGGCATGCCACAGTGCCGCGAGTTCCAACAGCGCCCACTGAGCGATATCCCCGCCGGCCGCCAGAAACGCCTCCACCTGCCCAAGAATCTCGGCGGACAAAACCGCCCGATCGGTTGTCTCCGATTCCAGAACCCGAAGCGTCGGCGCAACAAGATAATTCCCAACCAGCGGCCGCCGCTCAAAGAGTCGCCCGTCCGGTCGCGAAAAGCCGACCCGCATGGGAAACGTGATGAAGAACGCCTCCGCCCGGCTGCCTCGCTCCACGTGCAGACGCTGCTGCGCACGACACACCGCCGCCGCCAGAAACCGCGAAAACATCGCGGGACCTGCCGGTGTCAGTCGCTTGGCATCCGCTCTCATCCGCATGAATACTTCGCCGCCCCAATGGCGATGCAAGACCCCATATCCGCCAAACCTCCCCTTGGCGTCGATCATCTCATGTTGCGACCCGACATGATTCAGGGCTCGGCCTGCCCCCATCCCGCGCCGAATGATCCCCATGAGTTTTAACCAGCCGTAGTCCTTCAGCACTCGCGGCGATTGCTGATCCGGCAGCAAAAGGGCATCCTTGTCACCCGCATGCGCGGCCACTGTCGGCGGCTCATCGCCCAGCGACGCGAGAAACAATTGCGCCCCCTCGGCATCCATCAAGTAATGCGGCCAGCGCAAGACGAGTCGCGTTCGCCCATGCGGCAGCGCGTAATGCTCAAGTCGCACCTGCGGTCCGCTGCTTCGATACCAGTCGCCGCCGTACCGCGCCTCGCACAACGTCTCCAGTGCCGCGATCGCGGCGCCCGTTGACCTGAGATCCGCGAAAAGATAAGCACTCGATGCCGCCTGCTCGACAACAGTTTGGGTCGCATTGGAAACTCGCCAGAATGGTCGAAGCCGAAACACCGACATCCCCACGCCGCCCACCAGCACCGGATGCTCCGACAGCGCCCGCTTCAGCGCCGCCTTCATCTCAGAGGGCTCGATGTCGCCCTCCAGCTCCACCATCATATAAGGGAAATTTCCGCCGCCCCCGCGCTGCCAAACGCGGTGCTGGCCGAAGATGACGAAGTCGCATGCGTTAAGCGGAATGCGCATCGACAGACTCACCGTACGAATGCCTGGCTGACGGCGGACGCCGCCGGCCGACTGCGAAGGGCCGCCGCGAATTCCTTCGGGTCGAAATGAATCCGCGGATCATCCAGACCGCCCGGAAAGGTTAGCCGTAGTTCGGCCACATCGCCGTTGTCATTCGCCTTCGCGACTTCAATCGTCACGTGAGAAAGATGAAACGCATCGCCCGTGCGAGGCTCCCAGGTCGGACCGCGCGTCAGGCGATGAAATCGAGTGCCGAGCAAGGCCCCGTCCCTGGCCCGCAATAGCGCTGTTTTGTCATCCACGCGGATCACATTCACAGAAACCGAAGGGGGGAACAAGTAAGTCGCCGATACGCCCTTCTTCCCCGTCATGAATTCCAGCCTGTCCCCGGCGCAAATGATTTCCAATGCCGAGTCCGCCTGCTTGAGCACCAGCGCATCGCCATCCTTCAGCGGTCGCTCCAGCGAAGCAAGGGCTCGCTCCAGTCGCTCCTCCGAGCTGACCTCGACCCTGTTCATCACCAGCACCGTGGCAATCGCGCAGCAGATGCTCACGATGCCGTTCGTGGCGTTCAAAACCGTGCGCACGCTCAATGGGGCGATGCCGACCCGCGCATTCGTCGAAACGATCACCGCTGATAACAGGTAACTCCACCCGATCGTCGCCGTGCACAGCGTTCGCGTGCTCGCCGTCATCGCCCGCAGACCGGGAAGAATGAAGAGGATCGCCCAGAGAACGAAAAAGAGTGTCGTCCGATCGCCCCGCGCCGCATTCCGCATGTAATAGGCGGCAATCAGCAACATCAACGCACCGCCGCCCGCCACCACCAGCGTCACGTACTCCGGCATCGCCGCAAGCGTGTCGATCGGATACCCCAGCGTCCAAACCGCCGCATAAAGCAATAGCGACACCGGCAAGCTGGGTCCAAGCTGACTCGGCATCCCCGTTCGGCCGTCCAGATCAAACACCCACGGCCGCGAATAGGCGTAATAGGCCACGAACAGAATCGACATCGCGACCGTTGCAAGTGCAATCGCCAGTGGCATCGGATCGTCGAACCACCGCTTCGACTGCCATCGCCGGATCAGTTCGTGGAGCCCGATCACCGCTGCCAGCGCAATGGCGACTTCCTTGGAAAACAGCGCGATCGCAAACGCCCCGACCGCCATCAAGAAAAACCGCCGCCGCCCGGATGCAACAATCGCCCAATAGGCTCCGGCCGCAAGCGACACCCCGATCACCACAAGCAGATCCTGCCGGTTGCACATCCACGTCACCGGTGGTGTGACCGTCTGAGAAACACCGAAGAAGTATGTCGCGACGCCGGCGCGCACCGTGTCCCCCGACGCACGAAGGAACATCCACCGAACGCTGAACAAGGCAAGCGCAAAGATGAGCAGGCTCGTCAGACGGTAGAAAACCGGACGCCGCCCGTAAAGAAAAACGTCTGCGTAAAAAATCCACTCCGAAACCGGCCGAAGAAAATCCAGCCGCCCAGACTCCGGCGACCACCACGGGATCGTGCCGCGATCGCGCAGCCGCTGCCATTCCTCGTCCGAATCCGCGAAGCGATAAAGCCCAAGCTCGTCGCGCTCGCCGCGCTGATACGCCTCGGACTTGAGGATCAAATTGAGATCGTCCGCCAGAAACGGCCCGCCCAGCGTCCACACATAAAGCAGCAGCGGCCCCCCGAGCCAAAACAGCGTATGCGGCGCGCCAAGTCGTAACAGGTAAAACGGCCGCTCCAGCAGCGGCAGCTCCGCGAATCTCCGCTGATCCACGCGGACGCTCGACTCACCGGACTTTGCAAGTGGCACGTTCAATACGATGTGCCTCGCCAGGTGATCGGCTTGCCGCGCTTCAGTTCGGCGGCCGCCCGCACGCAAATGCCGATCAGCATCACCGCGCCCAGAGGGTGCAGGAATGCAAATCGCCTGCCCGTTCCCGCTCGCGAGTACACCTGCCACGCCAGAAGCGTCGACGCCAGCAGGTGAACGACCACCAGCCCCGTCCACCACGCTCGATACGGAATCGCCCAGCCGAATTGCCCCGCCAGCAGAAGTCCCGCCGCAAGTCCGATCGGCAGGAGCGAAACAAAGTTGAGCCCGTTGATCGTGATGAGAAATCGCGGAAGCGTCTTCAGCCCCCCGATGAATGTCCGCGTGATGCCCTTGACCGTCCGCCCGAGCGTCCCGTACATGCGCAGCGCGAATAACTCCGGCGCGAGCACATACGCGATGCGCTGCCCCGCCCTCTTCGCCACCCGCATGATCGCGCTGTCTTCGTCATACGCCCGCACCACGCACATGTGCCCGCCGATCGCCCGATACGCCGACTGCCGCGCCACGATAAAACCGCTGCCGATCGCATTATCCCATTTCGGGTCCGCGATCTTCCGCGGGTCGTACCACGCATACGTCACCGCACCCAGCATCGGCACCAGTAGCCGCTCCCAGAACATCGAAAGCACCGGCCGGCCCATCACCGCCACCCAGTCCAGCCCCTGCGTCGTCACATGATGTACCAACGTCCGCAGGCAATTCGGGTGCAGCTCAAAATCGCTGTCGATGAACGCCACCATCTCCCCGCGCAGCTCCGGCATCGCCGCCGCGACGGCCGACGGCTTTCCGTACTGGCCCTCCGGAAGCGAGGTAATGTCGATTCGATGCACCGCCGCATGCTTCGACTGCACGCGCGCGATCTCCGCCGCCGTCCCGTCCGTCGACCGGTCATTCACCACAATGATGCGCAAGCCGGGATAGTCCTGGGCGAGAATCGACTCCAGACATGCGGCGATGTGCGCCTCCTCATCCTTGACCGGAATCACCACGTCGAGCGCCGGCCACTCGCGCTTCGCGACGTCCCCGGCCCCAAGCTCGCGCTGAGCCCGCAGCAGCGTAAACGTCTGATAGACGCTTCGACACAGAAGGAGGACGCCAAGGGCGTAGCCGACGAGCAGGATTCCCGAAAAGGTTGTCAGCATCGTGTTCCGAGGCGTCGCGAGTTCGACCGATCGTGCAAAGGGCATTCCCCCACCTTTGGGGCGTGAACGAGGGAGTTTGGATTATCGACGCGGTCCGCAGGGCGTCAACGCACACCCGTCAAAGGCGCCTGCCCTCGGCCGCATCGACGGTGAGGAGAAATGGAGGGCCGCGCCGCGCGCCCACGCCGAAGAAAACATGCAGCATCGAGCCAGTTTGACACGCCCCGACGAGCGGTTTCTAATGCCCGATTCGCGGACGAAAGCCCGCGACGGGGCGTAGCTCAGCCTGGTCTAGAGCGTCTGCATGGGGTGCAGAAGGTCGCTAGTTCGAATCTAGTCGCCCCGATTGCCGCGAAGCGGCAATAGAGCAGGAGAAAGGAGAATGTAGAGCGGGCTGGCAACGGTCGCGAATCGAGCGACCCCTGCCGATGTGCTGCTGACTTCTGGGGTCTCCTTTCTACTCTCACCTCTCATGGCCTTCGCATTCAAATAACTCATCGTCCACCAGAGA
>Ga0268299_1000844_pt1 | contig 74973 bp, 57 predicted proteins | sample NOBtaG_FD_193484 | JGI IMG/M metagenome (GOLD analysis project Ga0268299, IMG submission 193484) | Activated sludge microbial communities from bioreactor in Nijmegen, Gelderland, Netherland - NOB reactor | ecosystem: Engineered > Bioreactor > Aerobic > Activated sludge | place: Netherlands... | reverse complement strand
CGCTGTTGCCAGGAGCCGTTGTAATGTTTAAGGTCGTGGCTGTCGCTCCTCCGATCGGTGAACCATCTTTATACCACTGGTTCCCCGCGCCTGCACTGCTCGTTAAAACTATCGCGGCTGTGCCTTCGCATACTGTTAAGGGTCCTGCCGGGTTGATCGTGGGCGTGGCCGGGATCGGATTCACCGTTACTACACTCGTGCCACTCAGTAAGGTCGTACAACTCGTAGTCGGATTCGTAGCCCGTACTGTAATCGTGGTATTCGATGTCAGTGCTGTCGTGATCAGATTGATTGCTCCTCCTGTACCTGCTACTGCACTGCTGAGCGAAGTAACACCATCAAATAATTCGTAGTTAATCCCTGCCTGGCTGCCCGCTACATTCACCGTAACTGTAGTGCCGCTGCAGATCGTGGTTGTCGCTGGTGTTACTACCGGGGTTGTTAACGGTAACGCGTTGATGGTGACTGCTACCGCTGTCGATACTAACGATGCGCAGCCACTCACTGTGCTGATCACTGTATAACTGCCGCTGTTGCCAGGAGCCGTTGTAATGTTTAAGGTCGTGGCTGTCGCTCCTCCGATCGGTGAACCATCTTTATACCACTGGTTCCCCGCGCCTGCACTGCTCGTTAAAACTATCGCGGCTGTGCCTTCACATACTGTTACTGGTCCTGCAGGGTTGATCGTGGGCGTGGCCGGGATCGGGTTCACCGTCACTACACTCGTGCCACTCAGTAAGGTTGTACAACTCGTAGTCGGATTCGTAGCCCGTACTGTAATCGTGGTGTTCGATGTCAGTGCTGTCGTGATCAGATTGATCGCTCCACCTGTGCCCGCTACTGCACTGCTCAGCGAAGTAACACCATCAAATAATTCGTAGTTAATCCCTGCCTGGCTGCCCGCTACATTCACCGTAACTGTGTTGCCACTGCAGATCGTGGTTGTCGCTGGTGTTACCACCGGGGTTGTTAACGGTAAAGGGCGAATTATTACTGTCTCCGAAGCACTTTGAGGGCTTGCACATAATGTGATGCCATCGATGACCGCTACAGTATATAATCCACTTCCTGGCGAATCATTAATAATTAAAGAACTGCCTACATCGCCAGTAGCAATGCCATCCTTATACCAAATATAGGTGCCACCATTCGGAGCCGCGGAACTAGTTAACGTTACGTCTGGATTAATGCCATCACATACAATGCTTCCGCTTGTTCCAATTGTTGGAGTAGGAGTTGCCGGATTTATTGTGATTGTTGTATTGTCTGTATCAACAATTCCATTTCCATCTCTTATGGTAACTGTATACACGGTTGTGACAGCTGGTGTTGCAATAGGATTAGAAATATTCGTTGCACTTAAGCCGGCAGCTGGACTCCAGGAATACGTAAAGGCCGGATCGCCTGTAACATTCGTAGTTAAATTCACAGAAGCCCCGTTACAAATTGAAATTCCACCTCCAACAATAGTTGCTGTCGGATCTGCTCCTGTTATTCCAGTAAATGTATTTGTCTGACCGAGTGTAAGAGCCGCGCCAGTTGCCGTGAGTGTATTCCCCGCAAGTGCAGAAAATTTAATCCATGGATTCGATGCCTGATTAAATACTCCGGGCAAATTAGCAGCCTGGATACTTGCCTCTGTTCCCGTGATATCAGCTGCTGTATAGGTACCTGTAATAGTCGCTACACATCCGGTAATTCCGGGTTGAGTTATTTCCCAATAGCGGGTTAAGAAATTGGTCGTACTTGAATTGTTTGGATGCTTTGCATCAACAACAGAAACTCCGATGGCCGATGGAAAGCCACTACCCGCTGTAACATTAATTGTGATTGGAGAAAACTCTGATGTTCCTGTGTTGTCCCCTATCGGAAAAACAAAAGGGCCAACACCTGTAAAAGTTTTGATTACTTGATTACCCCCTGTCGCAATGATCATCCTTGTAGCGGATGGGGCTGCTACAGAAATAGTAGCTGCTGGGCCCAGGGTTAAATCATATCCATTCAGATTCAGATTTCCATTCGTGAGCGTGAGTATACCATTGACTGTGACCGCGCCACCCAACGAAGCTTGCCCGGCCGATTGATTGATGACGAGATTATTATAAGTGCCGGCAGCTATAGTTTGAGATGCACCATAATATGTGACCGTTCCTGTGCTGGCCGCAATTCCGTTGGTGGGTCCGGTGAATCTGATATTGCCACCTGTGTTGTCGATAGTTCCTGTAACCGAAAGGGTATTGGCACCTAAATCAAAGATGGAAGAGTTGGTTAAATTGCCATTGACAGTTATCGCACCACCACCGTTTTTCTGACCGGCCCCTGACAGAGTGAGGTTATTGTAAGTAAGAGAAGTAACTGTTTGAGGGGCACCTCCATTGTAATGAACGGTTCCACCATTGTTGTTAAAAGTTCCTGAGTTTGTAAAGTTTCCTGATAGAGTTAATGTGCCTGATGTAGACGTTAATGAGCCCGCATTGATAGCGAGACTGTTTAATGTCACTGCATTGCTTCCAAAACTTAAAATACCAGCCCCCGCTTTCGTGAGATTGAGTGCTGGTGCAGAAATAACTCCACCTACAGTAAGTGTATTGGCATTTACAGTAACCTGACGATTACCACTCAATGAGACAATACCTGTTCCTAAATTAAGATTCTGAGTTCCGTTAAATGTGAAATCTCCGTTCCAATTTTGTGGATAATTAAGAGTTGTTATGGAGCCTCCTGTGGCATTATCTATTACACCACCATTGATAGTAAAAGTACCTGCTACAGAACCCAATGCGCTGCCATTATTTATATTTAAAGTACCTGCATTTAATGTTGCTCCACCCGTAAATGTATTAGCTCCGGATAGTGATAATGCACCAGCTCCAAGTTTTGTGATGCTTATTGCACCGCCTCCAATTATTCCACCTACTGTTAATGTGTTTGCATTTACCGTTACCTGTCTGTTCGCGCTGGGTGTAACTGCACCTGTTCCTAAATTGAGACTCTCAGTACCTAAGAATGTGAAATCACTATTCCAGTTTTGAGGGTTGTTATTGGAAAGAGCTTTGAATGAACCGCTGGTATTATCAATAGATCCGCCATTGATTACAAAGGTGCCGGTGCCCAGCGCTGTGTTGCTGTTGATATTTAGAATTCCTGCCGATAAAGTAGTAACTCCGCTGTGAGTATTGTTCCCACTTAAAGTCAATGAACCGACACCACTTTTGGCTATTGCCAATGTACCGGCACCACCATTTTGTAAAGTACCTGCAAACGTATTAGCACCTGGTGTATTAATCGTTAACGTAGCAATACCCGCTGCATTGGTCTCAATAACAGGCGTGCCAACAATTACATTTGTATTTAGACCCGAAACAGTGACACTGTTTCCATTTAATCGAAGGGTACCTGTACTACCTGCACCAAATGTGACAGAATTCGGAGTTGCTGAATTGAGTGCTCCTGGGTTTGTTATGAGCAATATCCCGCCATTTATATTAACCCCTCCTGTAAATGTATTTGAGCCTGACAGCGCAAGAACTGCCGATCCCGACTTGGTTAAGCTAAATGCCCCACCAATAACTCCACCTGCAATTAACGTACTTGAGTTTGTAGTGATTTGACGATTACCTGTTAAAGTTACAGAGCCCGCACCCAAATTGAGATTTTGTGTTCCTGTAAATGTGAAATCACCATTCCAAGATTGTGGGTAGTTTAAGAGAGTAATACTACCACCTGTTGTATTTGCAAGTGTGCCGCCATTAATTATAAACGTTCCCGCAATAGTACCCAGTGCCGATGAATTATTTACATTGAGTGTGCCTGTGTTTAAGGTCGTTCCGCCTGTGAAACCATTCGAACCAGAAAGAGTAAGCGAACCCGTACCATTTTTAATTACTCCGCCCGCACCATTTATTATAGATGAAATTGTAAGATCCGGATTAGCACCGCCATCCGATATTGTGAAAGTCCTGTTCGAGGCCCCAAGTGCAATCGGTGAGGAAATAGAAGCACTTGTTCCACTCGCATTCGAAGTTACATCTCCAGCCAATGTTAACGTACCTGTTCCGGTAATAGAAGTGCCGGTCATGTTAACGGCATCTACAGAAGTGACATCGAATGTACTTAAGGCAAAGACTCCATTCGCCACATTTAGGGTTCCGCCAATTGAAACATCAGCCCCGAGAGTTGTTGTACCTCCATTAATCGTGAGGTTATTGAAGGTAGTCATGTCGATGGCGGGAAGCGTGTTAGTTGCCGTCATCTCAACCGTGCCCGTACCCGGAGTCCAGGTATTCGTAGGTGCGCCATTGACGGTAATCCCATCTACGCGGAGTGTTCCGCCAGAAGCCATATTGATAGTATTAGGTGTACCCGGTGTGGCTCCGGCACTTCCAAAGACTAAACTTGACGCCTCGAGTAAAGAATTGTTAGCAAAGTTTATATTTCCTCTTCTAAAACCATTTCCGTTACCTCCAACCGAAACTGTTCCCGAAACAATGACCTGAAATCCACCAGAAAATGTAAGTGTACCAAAACTAATTCCACCGGTAGCCGGAGTTGCACCTAACTGAATGCTTGCACAAGCAGCATTGGCGGTAACGGTAACGGTAAAGCCTCTTTCAATGATTACAATATCTCCTGCTACTGGAAATACACCTACGCCAACAGCTGCACCACCCGATGATAATGACCATGTATTGTTGTTGTTCCAATTGCCGCTTGCGCGGGAATAATAAGTTGCCGCGTAAGTTGACAAAGCAGACAACGAAATAAACAACGTGGTGAGAAAAATCTTATAAAAACGAAATCCCTGAGAAGGGTATTTAAGGCCAATAGTAGCTGCAAGGACTGATTTTAATAGCTTAAGCGAACTTAGAATCAGGGACATAGAGAGGTTATTGGCCAACAACAGAAACTATATAATATAGACAGCTTAAAAGTAACCATTTTCCTTTAAAAACCGCTATTCTGTGAGTTTACCATTTGAGTTTAATTTCATGAGTACCATTTTCTTTTGGCCATTCAAGCCGCCCACTGTCATTGTTCCAAAAAGGAGTATTCTTCCATCTGACAGTTCTGAGACAGAACCAACAAAGTCATCGCTTTCGCCCCCAAAGATTATAGGGTCTTTCGAATTATCAGAAAACTCAGAGTTTAACATTTGTAAGGAAATGTTTGAGCCTGCGCTTGAACTTGGTAGAAGGAAATTGTCTGAAATTAGTAAATACGAATTATCCATTCTTGCCACGATTCTAACAATACCACTTACGTTAGTTCCAATATCTGTTGGCTTTGATTCAATCAGCTTGTTCATTCGACCAAGGCTGATTGCCTTCGTTAATTGAACTACATAAGTTTGAGAAAATCCTGATGATCTTACTGATATTCCACTCATTACATACGTTGACACGGATTGCGGAGAACCAGACTCCACAGATGTCATTAGTTCATCGTCATTTGGATCACCGAAAAATAATGGCTCCCCAGCAAGTTGAGGAGGGTCTGGGCCAGGATATGGTCCCCCGGTAGAACCTAATCCAAAAATCCAAAAATCATAATCTGTGGTATTGTCACCTTTATCTTCATTGGATGATCCGAAAACAAAATAAAGATTATTAGGATCAACTTCTACTATTTTTGCTGCGTACTCATCGCTATTAGAGGTGCCTGTTACCTCGGACCACAAGCCGGTTGATTCATCTATTTTGTTCAATGAGTTATCAAATCGCAAATGCATTGCGTCTCGAAGATCATTCGGACTTGGTGCGCCAGATTCCAGCAAAGTTGTTGATCCTGCAATCATAAATCCGTTATTAATAATGGAAACGGAATATACTTTCTCGTCCGTGACAACCCCGAGCTTTAATGGTTGTCTTGCACTGTCTAATTCTAATCCATTTTGATCTAAAATCTTAACATAAAAATCTCGGTCCCCAACACTCATCTCCGTCTCACCAGCAATCACAATCCTTCCATCTGGATGAAGTTCAACATCCTTGGCGATATCCTTTTTATCACCTAAACCAATTCTTCTCTGCCATAAGACCTGACCATTGGCATCAACCTTCACTACATAAATTTGTTGCAGTACTCCCGGCCGGGATGTGTTTCCCACCATCACCACCGATCCATCCGTGTTTACAATAAAATCTATTCCCTCCTGATCGCCTTCTTCTCCATAAAACTTCACAAAGTAATTTTCATCGGGAATGGCAAAGTTATTCTCTGTATCGCAGGCGCAAACAAAGATGATTAAACCAACTAAAATAGAACTAACCCGCATCTTTATGGATTCTCTTTATTTACTTCTGATTTCTTTCTGAATAAATTACTCAGTTTAGGTTTTGTCTTTTTCCGAGGATTATAAATCGGATGAATATACCCAAATGATAAAGACAAATTATCCAATCTGAAAAGGTCACTTACTTCAGCATATTTAGGAATTGATGGATCAAAACTACCCTCCTTATAAAAATTGTTATCCACTTTGGTCAAGTTGGAAAGACCAGCCATATATCGTACGTCCACATAGATAAAATCCTTGCCCACTTTATATTTGGCACCCCCTCCTATCACCAGGGATCGATTTATAAAATTTGTTTTTGATGACACTATTTCCGTAGGCCCTTCCGATTCCTTTGCACTCCCATCCGAAAAGTTATTTTTCAATAACCAATTGGGACCCCGATCGGAAAACAAAAAATTAAAAGCGAAGCCAGCATAACCAAATGGTCTGACTTTTCCCGAATCATCTGAGTACTTCACATACATGGGTACATCAGCCCAGTTTTGTTTGTGTAAGATTTCTTGTTCATCGGCACCAAAGAAGCCCGAACGTTCAAGTTTAAATGCTTTATACGAGTAATTCACCTCAGCACATAAGCTCCAGTGATTGTCGAGATTCCAATCCACTCCTACACCTGCCTGAAATCCAACTTTAAGGATATTTTTGGAATCGAGTGGTACACCACTTGTTGAAATTTCATGGATGGTTCTCGGCAAGGAGGTGTTTAATCCCATTCGCAGATGTGGTGTAAAAATAGGGACTGCTGTAAATTTTTTACTGAGATAATAAACATCAATTGGGTCCCGGGCCGTATTGGCAACATATTCAGGATCGGCCTTGAGTAATTTCAGGTAACTATCATCGGCAGCTATAGGATCATCCAAAATTAAATAGGCTTGCGTAAGCAAAAGATAGGCTCTTACTTTTTGTTCATTGGAGAAACCTCTTTCGAGACAAGGTTTCAATAAGGCCGGTATACCATAAAATCGACCGGCATTGAATTCATCATCAGCCTGTATTAATATTTGTTCACAGTTAGTATCAGCGGTAGCATTTGTATCCTGCGCAAAGCAAGGAATAGTAATAAGAAGAATGATGAGAAAAAATAAGCTCTTCATCAAAAATCCTTAATTAAAAGACTTACACAGGTAGATTCATAACCGATGTCCTTGCCCACATAACTATCCCATTCATCTTTAGTCATGTTGCGTTCCATTTTTGGACAAACCAATTCGGCTAACGAGCGCGGATCGGTTGGCCAGATGCGAACTTCACCATTATTGCAAGAGGCAATCAGGTAGTTAGAATCTTTTGTAAAGACAACATCCCAAACTGAACCGTTATTATTGTCCATGACAATAGGCAGGTCTTCTTCATGATCCACCACCCACATCTGCAGTTTGCTATCCAAACCTGAACTCGCCAGCAATAAACCATCGGGACTGAATTCAAGATCGGCAATTCCAGATTTATGACCTGTGAGTTCTTTAATCTTTTTGGTTTGTAAGTCCAATAACTTGACGGTACCGCGTACCACTTTTTGTTTTTCATTTATTACTTCAACACCAAAAGCAACTAATGGACGAGATGGATGCCAAGCTACAGACAGCACCCGGTTTGATACCTTTACCGTTTTAACGCTGTCTCCCATCTTGATGGTAGACTCATCACTCCAGATTTCTTTGTAGGAATAATTGGTGAGATCTACCGTAATAACTTTTCCAACAGATGAAACTCCCACCAGTTGTTTACCATCCGGACTGATATCAATGGACTTCAGATCGTACGGAAGTGTTAGAATTTTCCTGCTTTGTCCGCTTTCCTGATTAGTAAACCGAAGGGTTCTGTCTGCAGATGCGGTGATGAAGCCTGAATTATCGGGCAGGAATTTAATGTCATTGACAAAACGCGTATGGCCATCCACACGTTTTGGTTTATCCGGTGAGGTCAGGTTAATTATTTCAATATAGCTGGAGTCGCTTGCGTTGATCAGGTATTTTTCATCAATACTTAAGGCCAAATCCCGATTTGGTATTCCTTTATTTTCAAAAATACTTTTGGAATCAACTTTCTGCGAGAGGTAGTCACCCTTAAAGATTTTGCCATCGTTACCCGTAGTATAGAAGGTGCCTGAAGTATTTGAAACTGCCAATGCATACATTCGGTTTTTTAGACCACCCGGTACTTTAACTGCGTTGTAATTATAACCTTGTAATTTGGCAAGCGAATAGTACAAGCCTCTGAATATATACGGATCATATTGCTTGCCACCAAATTTTGTATGATATAAGTATCCTTGCATAGCCGTTAATCCCGCGAGCTGCGAATCATCAATGCCTTCTGATTTTGCCGCTAAGGATTGGGCCTTTGCCAACATATAGAGTCTGTTCGACTCTTTTAAATTGGCTTCTGCTCTATCAAATTGAAAATTTGCGTTATCTCTTTCGATTCTGGCACTATCCCGTTGAATTGTGGCCTCCTTAAAACTCCGTTCAGCTCTTATCTTTTGAGCTTCAGCAAATGCCAAAGCATCAGCAAGTCTAATATTTTGTATCTCTAATTCTTTGTTTTTGAATTCAATAATCTTTTGCTGCTTTTTATTCTCTTCTAAAGCACCTAAAGCAATTTTTTCTTGTTTAACAGCTTCATCTCTTTGCAATTGTGCCTCATTGGCCGCATTCTCCGCAGCTAATCTCTGGCGCTCCGCTTCTATTTGTTGGAAAAATCCATACACAAAGAAACCCGTTGCGATCAATAACAATAAGGCTAGAATAAGATTTGTTACACGTGCCCTGCGCAACATTCTGCGTTGCAGCATCTCCTGATTCTTGAGTTCAGCCTCATACGTAATACGACTGGTATCAAGAAATACGATGGCCCGCTCAAAAGCGATATCGTAGCGTTGCGCCCATTGCCGTGTTGGCTGTTGTTTCTTTTGCCAGTTAAGCGCTAATTGAAGATCGGGCGGCCGCCACAAACTGGTTTTGCCAATCTGATACATGGCTGCTGCATCAGACACACGCTTATACATCAAGGCTGATTCAAATTCTTCATCTACCCAGGTAGATAAACGGGTCCAGATTCGCATCAAGCTTTCGTGCGAGAGCTCAATAACCGAATCTGATTTTAATTCCACATGCATACCCGGCATCAGGAACGACCTGCCGGGTTTTCTGAATTTCTCTACAACCTCAATTACTTTTTCTTCAGATACCTGTGCAAGACTTGCCACTTCAACAATTCGTGCTGGTCTGCGCATTTCAAGACTATCCGAATTCTTCTCTGTTATGGACTTGAACAGTACTTCAGCAACTTCTTTCTCTTGATTTGTCAGTTCATCAAACGCTTCATTCGCATGCAACGACAACGCCTGGGCGATTCTTCCCACTGCATTGTAGTGGCGAATGTCCATGGGCTCGCGTTCTTCCCGATTGGCTACCCAATAATCCCAGGTTCGCATGAGTGCATGTTGCAAAATCGGGAGTTGATCCTGATTGTCACCAATGTCACTCAACAAGCGCTTTACAAGACGCTGCGATATCTTACCTCCGCCCACTGCTACAGGACCTTCTATGGCCATGCGCTTTTGATCACGGGTCATTTGTGGCACCAGATAGTTACTGGCGTTTATCATTTGGGTCAGTCCCGGGAAAGATGCGCACTCGCCAATAAAATCAGAACGCATGTTTAGCGATACATAGGCGGGCACATCGCGCTGAGCGACTGCTTCGAGCAAAAGATTTACATAGGCAATGGACTCATTGCTAAAGTCTTCACTCCCCGATTCTTTGTATCTGAATAGTTCTTCAAATTGATCGATTAAAAAGAAGACATTCTCACCATCAGAAGTCTGGAGGTACTTTGCTAGTTCAACAAGACCCGTTGAACCACTTCGTAGAACAGAATTGATAATTGCCTTGTGTATATGTTTATCTTCTTCGGCAATTCGACCTTCCTGTAAAAGGAAATTAACCGCAGCAATACTCAGGTTTTCGATAGGAGAATTTCCGGGACGCACAGCGATCACTTTCCAATGCGGTCCCGAGTCGGTCATGAACCCGCCATATAGCACGGGTATCAACCCGCAATACATCAAACTGGATTTACCACTACCCGAGTAACCCATGATAGTTACCGCTCTGTGTTGGTAGAGTTTCAATAGGATTTCATCAACCTGGCCTTCACGACCAAAGAAAAGATGACTGTCTTCAATAGTAAAAGGGCGAAGGCCCGGAAATGGGTTAGACCCAATCCGTTCACCGGGATGCAATACATCCGGAGAGGAGTCATCCAATTCACCAGCCTGAACAGAATAATTCAGCATCCCTTTTGTAATCGTATAAACTGAAATTTACTAAAATGAGGAGGATTTCGGATATTTTACTTGAGTATAAAAGTTAAAAAAATAGTCTTTGCCCTCCGTTTAGTTTAAAAAATCTGTGAAATCTAAGTTAAAATCAAATATATTCCAAAACCTTGTCAGCTAACTTCACATGATCGGCTAAAAGTTCGTAAAACCGGTTCTTATTAAACTTCAATAATACCGTATCTTCTTTAGCTTTCATAAGACTTGAATTTACGTGGCCCGCGGCAGCCAATCGTTCTCCAATAAACTGACCTACCTGATAGTCTGTAATGTGGGCACCCTTGTCAAAAAATTCTACTTCACCTTTATAAATGATGTAGAAATCTTCATTCTGTTTTGCATCTATTGCTATGATCTTGCCCTTTTCAAGCCTTACTGTTTTTGAAATATCGGCAAGGTAGGACAGCGTTACACCAGCTCTTCCTTCAAACAATGGAATTTGTTGAAAGAAAAGCACCTTATCATACAGCCTGAGATTTATTTTGCTACCTCTTTCCAGAATTGCAAAATCCAATTCCCTCCTTATATCCGCATCAAGCCTGGCCACATTTGTGTGATATAAATCAGGACTTATCTGATACAACGCCCAGGCAGCAGTCTCACGAATTAAGAAATCAGGGTTAAAAATTTGTGCAATCAGGTCCAGGGTAAAATCTTCAATTCGTTGTACACCAATCTGGTGTATAACCACTGCTTTTGTCCATCGGTTACTTTGTGTAAATTCTCTGTTGATCAAGAATTTAAGAACAAGCTTGTCATCAAGTTGCACGCGTGGATAAAATATTTCGAGCCGGTTTAGTTTTTCTGAAATACTGATGTCGTCCAATACCGGGATAACCCGCTGCTTAAGTTGTTCAGAAAGAAAAACATCCAGCAATTCAATGGCATATGTTACTCCCTCCGCAGTGCCACTTTCAATATTCTCTTTTACGAGTTGTATGGACCGGGTATCGTATAACATGGCCAACAGCATATAAATGTGTTCAATGTCATTTTGAATTTCACGATTTAATGCTCTTCGAACCACAGCAGAAACCTCGGTATCTCCTAATTCCTGAATGGCTCCCAGGTTCCAGGTAATATCAGCAACATCCGATTCAATGGCGTATTTAATGCGGCTCACTTGCGACATGCCGGCTTTGAAACCGGATTCACCCAATGCCAGCAGTACCTGAGAAACAATAACCTTATCGGGGTAATCGATCTTATTCCAAAGCATCTCCTTGGCTCTCTGGCCACCGATAACCCCAATAATCTGCACCAGCCGAAGCATTACCTGGGAACTTTGTCCAGACCGATAAAAGGAATTATCCATCAAACTCAACGCAGGCTCACCTATGAGTATGAGCGCATTCGTTGCCTCTCCGGAATGATACTCACTGCCTAGATTCTCTATCAGGGCCGATATGATCTCATTGTCGTATTTTTTTATAGCTGTTTTGATTGCGGCACTTCGAACATGCAAGTCGCTGTCATTTAACAACTCAACCAGGAATGAAATGTTCTCCTTATTTTGCGAATGCAAGAGCAATTCGGCACTATAATGCCTGTCCTTTGCATCCAGCGATCGGGCCAACCGTTGAATTCTTGTCTTCTGTACATCGCCTCCACTTCCCAGAATTAAATCAAGATCAATTTTCGACAAAACATGTTTGTCATCGGCATTTACTTTATTTCTGTCAATTCGGATCACATAGTTTTCGGAAACCGAAAGCCCTTTGATTTCATTCATTCTGCGCTGTGCATATTCTTTCGTGCTCTCCTCCTCATTCCTCATTAACATATTTATCCAGACTCCCGCTTTCGAGGGATCAATTTTCTCAAGTAGTTTAAATGAAAAAACTGCCTTTGCCGAATCGTTGCCATTCAGATTCCCTTCCAGCCGCGAAGTAATTTCAGCAAAGCCAATTTCTAACCGATCCTGCTGTCCATCCGAATGTTCCAGCTTGGATCGGATCTTATCCTTGTATTCCTGATAAAGATTTTGAATTACCCAGTAATAAAGTAGGATCAGACCCAATACAATAATGGGTACCCAAATAATTTTGAAAAATGGAACCAGCGCGAAAAGGAAAATAAAAACACCCGCAATAAACCTTCCCGATTCGTTCACTACGCCCTCTACTTTAGTTTGTATGCTGAAGCGATACCGGCTGTCAAGCGGGATGAATAAAAGTTTATAAACAGGATTCTCCAACGAATCTTTAAGCATGCTATTGAATAGCCGGGTCACTGCAACAAAGAGAAAGAAGTAGATATATGTTTGAGGATTATCCTCAATAGAATATCCCAATACGGTTCCTGAAATAACAGCCCCGATTGAAAGCAGGGCAAGCACGGCCGGCAACGCAAATAAAGAAATCCGGATTCCATACGTGCTCATGATCCGGTCGTTTACAAACAATTGCATGAATAAGCTTAACGCATAGATAGCTCCATTAAAATAGGCAAGGAAGTTTGTAAGGTCCCGCTGATGCGGATACTGTTTATTTAACAATGTTTGAAAGGTGAACTGATTGAAACTTAATGTCACCATGGAAACAATCAAAAATGCACTTAACAAAACGATATAGCGATCCTTGAAAATTTTAGAAAACTTAGTCTCTTCTTTAACACTGGGATCGGAACTTAGCCGGGCCAGGTCATATTTGATGGCAATAATTACCAAACATATTAAAGAGCCTACGATACTGATATTGCAGACAATCAAATAATTAGAGGTGTCGGGAAAGAAAGCTGAAGTAAGCGGAATTAAAAAGTTGGCGATGATAATAGCAATGAGCTGGCCCGTATCAATCCACCCGATAATTCGCTTTGACTGTTTAAAATTAAATAGCCTGCCAAAAATACCCCAGTAGCACAACAACAAGATGGCTGTCATGGGCCCGATCAAACAAAACATTAAAAAGAGTGTGTTGTTTTGAAGTGTTTGATCAGAGGTATGATAAGCAAAATAGATCGCGAAAGTTGCAGCAACAATTAACACGAAACTGATGATAGTAAGTGTTACAAACCTGATGCGATTTTGAAAGAAGGAGAATAATAAGGTAGTTACAATACCCAATACACCCGAAACCAGAAATGCTTTGTCCAGTTGATCACTGAGTTTATTCAGGAAGAGTGATTCGGCTGTTACCTGGTAAGTGGCAATGAAAATACCAATGAAGAAACCCGTGGCAAGCATCAGCAACACCTGGGTTTGTTCTTCCAGTCTAACACCTAAAAATCCTAGTACATTCTTTTTCACGATTTGAAATTAAGACTTCTGCTTTAAAACAAAAAAGCCGTCCCGAAATTTTACGGAACGGCTTCTTCAAAAATTCTTTTGTTGTTTCTACTTCTTGGTTGAAGTCGAGTCGGCTTTGGGTTTTCCCTGATCTAATTTATAAGCTTCGTTAAGTCCCTGGATAACCTCGTTGGTAATGTCCACACTCTTACCCCCGTATAACAGATCACTGCTTGGATTAAATTTCAAAACTATTTGCAATTGTTTCTGCTCGGCATAAATTTTTAAAAAGTCGGTAACTTTCTTATACAGATCTTCATTCATTTTGCCTTGTTCTGTCATCAGTTCCTGCTCGAGGCTTCTTTGGTACAGCTCAAGGTTCTGGCGCTTCTTGCCCAAATCCTCTTCTACCGCTTTAGCCTGACCAATGGTCATGCTACTATAATTTCTTTGATAAGCTGTGATATCATTCTGAAGACTCTGAGCCCGATTTTGAAGATCCTGGTCTAACTTTTTTCCTTTGGACTCCAACTTCTCAATGTTTACTTTGAAGAACTCATAATTCTTTAACACCGAATCAGAGTTAATATAAGCTATCTTAAAATCGGAAGGATTTATAGATTCAGTTTCAGTAATTGAACTTTTGGGAGAAAAATGTAAATAATACAAAACGCCTACTGCAACCAGTAACACTGCGTTAAGGATAAGGGAGAGGTTTTTCATGTAATTAATGATTTAGGGGCGCAAATATATGCCAGTATTCAGGAATTTGGAGAGTTTTTAGTTTTTTTTCACCGACTATAATTCAAAATCATCTCTGTTTATCTGAAAAGAATACAGCGATTCATCCAGATGCAGGGTGTCGGCATTAAAATCAGAAACAAAGCTTGATATTAATTCAGGCGTGATGCGCTCTACGTTTAGTCCGGCATCCACACCAATTCCGAATTCATGAGTTGTATCCAGATCAACATGTTCCTTTACTTTTACCTCCCCTTCTTCTTCCAGCTCAACGAGCGTCTCGGCAATGTATAGTCCGATCTTTTCTTCTAACTCATCCGGTAAGGATAACGCTCCGCTTGCTTCCGCCTCAGCCTTTATTTTCTGATACGCAGGAAAATGTTCCAAAGCCTTCTGTTCCGCTACTTCAAATAACTCGCTTTCGTGCTGAAAGCGCAAGGTGTAGAGAACACAATCAAAAATCACCTCAACCCCTTCATGCCTGCCTACAAAAAAGAAATGTACGTATTCATCCGTATGTTCATCCGTTTCATCAAGTATGTACGTGGTTCCAGCCGCCTGGATCTTGCAATTGTACTCCTCAATAGTTTTCAGATCATATCCTTTATTCTTCGATTCTTTCATCATAAAATTTACTTAAACCACTCGGCATACATAGGATAGTTGCGCGCAGTGCGCGTAATCACTTCCTTCATTTCTTCACCTACATCTTTAATTCGCTTGGCAGGAACACCCGCATATATACTTCCTGGTTCAACAAGTGTTTTCGGAAGTATGATGGCACCGGCTGCAATCACTGAGCCTGTACCAATCACTGCATCATCCATAATAATTGCACCCATACCGATCAACACATTATCTTCAACCTTGCAACCGTGAACAATAGCATTGTGGGCAATGGATACATTATTGCCAATTACAGTTTTTGCTTTTTGATACGTGCAGTGGATGATGGCCCCATCCTGAATGTTGGTATTGTTGCCGATCATGATAGAGTGCACATCTCCGCGAACAACAGCATTGAACCAGACCGTACAATTTTCACCCATTACTACTTCCCCCACCACTACCGCAGTATCTGCCAGAAAGCAATTTGCTCCGAATTGGGGTGTATACCCCCTTATAGTTTTAATAATCGCCATTCTTTTAGAAAATATGCCCTAAAACTACTTGAAAATCATCTAAAGCCATCTTCATTGAAATCCAAAAACCAACTGACAAGATGTCACAATAAGTTTAAATGTATTAATTTTGCACCCTGAAGCCAAAATTGATGAAGAACCTTATTGAAGACATTGGCCTGATTGAACCAATCGAAGTGGAAGCCTGTGAAACTGTGAAGGTTTTGGAGGATCAACATACAGGTAAAGCCCGCAAGCTTTATATCGAAAGCTATGGCTGCCAGATGAATTTCTCGGATAGTGAAATTGTTGCTTCCATTTTACAAAATGAGGGCTTTGATACTACATCTGATCTCGCGCAGGCGGATCTGGTATTTTTGAATACATGTTCGATTCGCGAAAAAGCAGAACAAACTGTACGCAATCGCCTGCACCAAATTCAATCGTATAAGAAGAAGAAACCTGAAATGATGGTTGGGATTCTTGGCTGTATGGCCGAACGGTTGAAAACTAAATTACTGGAAGAAGAAAAGATTGTTGACCTCGTTGCCGGACCCGATGCCTATCGTGACTTGCCCAAACTTATCAATCAGGTAGATGATGGTGATAAAGCGGTAAACACATTTTTGTCACGCGAAGAAACGTATGGAGACATTACCCCTGTTCGATTAAATTCCAATGGTGTAACAGCATTCATTTCCATTATGCGTGGGTGCGATAACATGTGTTCTTTTTGTGTGGTGCCCTTTACCCGGGGCCGTGAACGTAGTCGCGATCCACATTCTATTGTTGCCGAAGCTCATGATTTGTTTAACAGAGGTTTTCGGGAAGTAACCTTGCTAGGGCAGAATGTAGATTCCTATAAATGGAGTGAAGTTGAAAACAACAAAGCGCGTCTTGAAAAAAATGGCGCTGAGAAAATAATAACTTTTGCCAACCTGCTGGCATTGGTTGCAGAGGTGAATCCGGATCTACGCGTTAGGTTCTCAACCTCGCATCCAAAAGATATTACCGATGAGGTTTTGTATACGATGGCCCGGTACGAGAATATCTGTAAATACATTCACCTGCCCGTGCAAAGTGGTAACAGTCGTATTCTTGAGATGATGAACCGTGGTTATGACCGTGAATGGTATTTGAAAAAAGTGGCCAGCATTCGTACGATTTTGGGTGAGGATTGCGGCATCTCTTCGGATATGATTACTGGTTTTTGCAGCGAAACGGAAACTGAGCATCAGGACACTCTTACTTTGATGGATATCGTGCAATATGATTACGCCTATATGTTTTCATATTCCGAACGGCCCGGTACTTTGGCCGCAAAGAAATATACAGATGATATTCCTATTGACGTAAAAAACAGAAGGCTGGAAGAAATTATCACTAAACAACGCGAACATTCGCATTGGCATCATCAAAAAGATGTAGGGACTACACAACGGGTGCTGATTGAAGGTGAATCGAAGAAAAGTACTTCTCACTGGCAGGGAAGAACTTCATCTAATCATGTGGCCGTATTTCCAAAAGAAAATAAAAAGAAAGGCGAATACGTCAATGTATTGATAGAAAGTTGTACCAGCGGAACGCTACTAGGAAAGATTGTAAATTAAGTATGGCAATTACGGAATTAGAAATACAAAATGTAAAGCAGCGATTTGGGATTATTGGAAATTCTGCCTTCCTGAACAATGCCGTGCGTGTGGCTATGCAAGTTGCACCAACGGATATGTCGGTACTCATTAACGGGGAAAGTGGAAGCGGGAAAGAATCGTTCTCTAAAATCATCCATCACCTGAGCCCACGCAAGCATGGTCAATTTATTGCTATTAACTGTGGGTCTATACCGGAAGGTACGATCGACTCGGAATTATTTGGCCACGAAAAGGGATCTTTTACAGGAGCGCACGAATCCCGCAAAGGTTATTTTGAAGTGACCAATGGCGGTACCATCTTCTTGGATGAAATTGGAGAAATGCCGCTTGGTACACAGGCTCGCTTATTGCGCGTATTGGAAAACGGAGAGTTTATTAAAGTTGGATCATCCAAAGTGCAAAAGACGGATGTTCGGGTAGTGGCTGCTTCAAATGTAAATCTGTTGGTGAAGGTAGAACAAGGAAAGTTTCGTGAAGACTTATACTATCGTTTGAGTACCGTGCCGATCTACGTGCCACCGCTTCGGGAACGTGGCAAAGACATAGAATTGTTGTTTCGGAAATTTGCCACCGACTTCGCTGAAAAGTATAAAGTAAAGCCAATTTCACTCACGGAAGAAGCAAAAAATCTTTTATTGAAATACAGGTTTCCAGGGAACATACGCCAGCTTAAAAACCTGGTAGAACAAATTTCAGTTCTTTCGTCCGATCATAAAGAAATTACGCCCGAAGTACTTAGTCAATACATTCCCAAAGAAACCAACTTGCCGGCACTTTATAAAGATCAGCCGGGCAAGGATATTTCAGAGCGGGAAATTCTTTACAAGATTCTTTTTGATTTGCGTAAGGACATGAACGATCTGAAGAAAGTTGTTCTTGAGAGTTCTACTAACCCAGGTCAGGCGGCACAAATTGTAAAAGAGCATGCTGGATTATTTGAAGGAATTCATGATGAAATTAAACACGATCACGAGCCCGTTACATTAAATCTCAGCGCCTCAGAATCCGCCCCTATGGTAGCTGAGGAAGAGGAGGTGCAGGATATTACACACGAAGCAGAGGATGATTCACTCTCCATAGTGAAAAAGGAAAAAGAGCTAATCATGAGGGCCTTGCGCAAAAATAATAACAAGCGTAAATATGCGGCACGTGATTTGGGGATTTCAGAAAGAACGTTGTATCGAAAGATTAAAGAATACGAGCTTGAAGAATAAAATAATTTTTGCCATCGCGCTAACATCTTTTTTTGCGCTACCTACCCTTCAAAGTTGTATTAGCTATTCTTTTACCGGTGCTTCTACCAATGCACAGAGCATACAAGTAGAAGATTTTTTTAATAATACAGATTTAGGACCCGCCAACTTAGGCCAAACCTTCACGAACAGGCTTAAACAATATTTTCAGCAGAACTCAAGCCTTCGGGTAGTTGCTGAAAACGGAGAACTGCAGATTGAAGGCACGATCACTCAATACGGAATAACTCCCATAGCACCGGTGAGTGGCACTGCATCGAATCAGCGGGGAGATCCCGCATCACTTACCCGGCTTACCATTGCCGTGCGTGCGAATTATGTTGATACATTAAATCCAGAAAATAATTTTAAGGACAAGGTGTTTAGTTTTTATGCCGATTTTCCGAGTGCTCAGGATTTTAATTCTGTACAGGAAAGTCTGGAGAGAAAAATCCTCGACCAGATCTACATCGATATATTTAACAGCACCATAGCTAACTGGTGAGGTTGCGCCTCGTTAGAATTTCCCTTACATTTACCCTTACCTCTTCGGTAAAAAAGTGGAAAAGAACGAATTCTATAACCTACTCTCAAATTATACATCACTTTCTGCTGATGAGGCCGGGCAATTAATTTCGTTGGAGAAAGAATTTCCCTATAGCCAGGTAATACATGGTATGGCGGCCCGTGCAGCTAATGATAATGCATTAGATGATAAAGAACATCAACTTCATTTAACCGCCATCTATAGCACCGATCGAAATGTTCTTAAGTCAGTTATGACTTCCCACCCAAAACCAAGAAAGGAAGCACCTCAATCTAAACCTGTAACCTCTGAGGTAAAGGAAACGACAAAGACTTCCGCTGAGACCTTTGCAGTTATTTCTCCAACCGTTGAGGTGATTGAACATTTGCTTCCCTCCATGCCGAGTAACTTAACCGGAGATGCACTGTTTGATGAGGTTATGCATGATCTTGAAATCCTGAAGGATCGAAAGCATCAATTTGAGGTAGCGGTTGATCGTCTTGAAAAGGGTCTGCCCTTCCCCACTGCTGAAAATTCGAAACCACGAAAAGTTAAAGCGCCTGCTGATCCGGATGAAGGATTATTAAACGAGATTAAAACATCCAAGAAGAAGATCAAGCCCGAAGGCCCAAAACAAAAAGAGCAAATAGAAATCATTGATCAGTTTATCAAAACACAACCCAATATTTCTAAAAATAAGGTAGCGGCCGCAAGCGAATCGAAAGACGACTTATCGGACGACAACCTTACTTATGGTGAGAATATCGTTTCTGAAACACTTGTTCAAATTCTTATAAAACAGGGCAAAAAGGAAAAAGCCGTTGAAGTGCTCAAGAAGTTAATTTGGAAGTTTCCACAAAAAAAGGCTTACTTTGCGGCTCAAATTGAAGACCTGAAAAAATAGTTATGTATATCTTATTTGTCAGTTTAGCCATTTTTAGCTCAGTTCTGTTGGTTTTAGTAGTACTGGCACAAAACTCCAAGGGCGGTGGACTTTCCAGTCAGTTTGGTGGCTCTGGGGCCAGCAACATGATTGGCGTTAAAAAAACAGGAGATTTATTAGAGCGTCTGACCTGGGGATTTGCCATTGCCATTATGGTGTTTTCGTTAGCCACTAATTTTGCAACCCCCAACAATGCAACTACTGATGAGATTCTTGAAAAAGCCAAGCAACAACAAGGTGCTGGCATTGATCTGGAAAAAGCACAGCCAATAACTCCAGCTCCAACAAAATAATTTACAATTGAATAAATATTCAAAGACCCTCACATCGAGGGTCTTTTTGTTTAGGCTGCTTTTGAAATCTGCTTCACTAAAAGTCGCTTGGCAACCGGCATGAGTGTTTGATCGAACGGGAATTTTAATTTCGAAAGCACCAGGTATACAGAAGGATTTGGAAGCTCTGCATATTGTCGAATCAGATTCAGCTTGAGGCTTTCATAGGTGTTGCTAAGACTTCGCTCTGCCGTATGCAAATAGTGGGTATGAATGCCCCGCATCAGTTCTGTACTTTGTTCGAAGATAGTTGCCTGATAGCGGTAAATCTTAGTTTCCTTTTCGGGTGGTTGAGTTACGAACAGATACCCTTCATTCGCATAAAGCGAGGTTAATCCAATTGGCGAGATTTCACACTTCGACTCCACGTATTCATAAATAAATGAACCTTCGTCTAAGGATAGTTTAAATTGCGGCAAGGCATACTCCATGATAGACTCTAACTCCTGCATGATCAGATCATCTTCGATGATGCTCTTGTAATTAAGTTCAAGATTCTTGAGCCCTTCCGGGGAAATTTCCTTGGGGAATGATTCCCGGATAAGGGTTTGATTCTCCCGCAATGCAATCAAATTGCGATAATGAAAAACCAGATCCGATAAGAACGGATATAACTCCACTCTTTTGAACGAATCCTTTACATTTTTGAAATAAGCCAGCAACTGATATTTCTTGTATTCAAAATCAATCAGTCCATCCGTCAGCCAGTTATCCTTAAGTCGATCCATAACTTTGATATGATTTTAACGCTCGATAATACAAAAAAGCCGGTTTTATGACAAACTGCCATTTTGTTTGTTGGGTACCCTGACAGCCATGACAAAAATCTTCATCTTTGCAGCCCATACCGGAAAATGTGGCAAAAAATGGCCAAAATCGGAGAAATGGCATAGAAATGGACTATTGGGCATCGAACAGTTTAAAACTTGTTTAACTAAAATTTATTAAATCCATATGGCGAAAATTAATTTCAAACCAAACGAAGACCGGGTGCTCGTAGAGGCTGCACCGGCTGAACAAAAAACTGCTTCCGGACTTATCATCCCGGATACAGCAAAAGAAAAACCACAAAAAGGTAAAGTCATCGCAGTGGGTGACGGATTGAAAGATAAGCCTGTTACTGTGAAAGTTGGTGACCAGGTGCTTTATGGCAAATACTCAGGCACAGAGATAACCATCGATGGCAAAGAGTATCTCATCATGCGCAATTCAGACATTTTCGGTATTGTTTAATTTTTTAATCACTAAAAAGTAAGAATATATTATGGCTAAGGAAATTACATTCGATACACACGCACGCGATAGAATAAAGAAAGGCGTAGATAAGTTAGCAGATGCAGTAAAGGTTACACTGGGTCCAAAAGGCCGCAATGTAATTCTTGATAAGAAATTCGGTGCTCCTACGGTCACCAAGGACGGAGTGTCCGTAGCGAAAGAAATCGATTTGAAAGACCCTATCGAAAACATGGGTGCTCAATTAGTGAAGGAAGTTGCTTCTAAAACTGCAGATGCTGCCGGTGATGGTACTACAACCGCTACAGTTCTAGCTCAATCTATCTACGGTCATGGAATTAAAAACGTGGCTGCGGGTGCTAACCCCATGGATTTAAAGCGCGGTATTGACAAGGCTGTTGAAGCCGTTGTTGAACATCTGCACAAGCAATCTAAAAATATCAAAGGCTCACAGGAAATCACTCAGGTTGCAACCATCTCCTCAAACAATGATCTTGAGATTGGTAAAATGATTGCCACTGCTATGGATAAAGTTGGCAAGGATGGTGTAATCACTGTAGAAGAAGCCAAAGGAACAGAGACCGAAGTGAAGACTGTAGAAGGTATGCAGTTCGATCGTGGTTACCTCTCCCCTTACTTTGTGACCAACACAGAGAAGATGGAAGCTGACTTGGATAGCCCTTATGTGTTGATCTATGACAAGAAAATTTCTTCCATGAAGGAATTACTTCCTGTATTGGAAGCCACAGCGCAAACTGGCAAACCATTATTGATTATCGCTGAGGAAGTTGAAGGCGAAGCCTTGGCTACGTTAGTGGTAAACAAGATCCGTGGCGCCCTGCGCGTAGCGGCTGTTAAAGCTCCTGGTTTTGGCGATCGTAGAAAAGCTATGTTGGAGGACATCGCAATTCTTACCGGTGGTAAAGTAATCTCTGAAGAAACCGGCATGAAACTGGAAGATGCCAAGCTTGAATACCTGGGTCGTGCAGAAAAAATCAATATCGATAAAGACAATACCATCATCGTTAATGGTGCGGGCAAGAAAGCCGATATCGCAGGCCGCGTAAACCAAATCAAAGCACAGATTGACGTAACTACTTCTGATTACGACAAGGAGAAATTACAAGAGCGTCTGGCTAAACTTTCTGGTGGTGTAGCAATCCTTTACATTGGTGCGGCTACCGAAGTGGAAATGAAAGAGAAGAAAGACCGTGTGGATGATGCGTTGCATGCAACCCGAGCTGCCGTTCAGGAAGGTATTATCCCAGGTGGTGGTGTGGCTTATATCCGCGCTATCGAAGCCCTGAAAACTCTTGCGGTTGATAATGATGATCAGGCAACCGGTGTAAATATTATTCGCCTTGCCCTTGAGTCGCCATTAAGAACAATTGTTGAAAATGCAGGCCAGGAAGGTTCTGTGATTTTAAACAAGGTGCGTGATGGTAAGAAGGACTTCGGATACAATGCAGCTACCAATAAGTTCGAAGATTTCTTCGCTGCGGGTATCATCGATCCTACTAAAGTGGCTCGTTTGGCCCTTGAAAACGCTGCTTCGATTGCCGGCTTATTGTTGACTACGGAAGCTGTGGTTTCTGAAATTCCAGAAGAAAAAGAAGCCCCTGCCATGCCACATGGTGGAGGAATGGGCGGAATGATGTAATAATTTCGTAATTCAATAAAAAAGGGCCACGCTGAAAGCGTGGCCTTTTTTATTATCTTTAAGTCAACAAGAAATCGTTAACCATATGGTCATTCATAAAACATTCAGCGACTTCGTATTATTCCTATATGTACACATGGCCTATGCCGATGGTGCTCTTCATCCCGATGAAGAAAAAGTAATCCTGGAAAAAATGGCAAAGCACTTCCCGATTGAAGGTGATCACAAAGTGCGGTTTGATAAAGTAGCTGTTGAGTATAAGGAATTAGACCCAACCAGTTTGCATAGCATTATCAAAGAATCCTTCAAGCATTTTGATCACGTGAAATTTGCGCAGCGCTATAAAATCTATGCCGACATGTATGACATCATTCATGCCGATGGCAAAGTAAGTGCCGCTGAAACGAAAGCGGTTAATGAATTAAAAGATATTATTGACCTGGTTTCAGTAATGCGCTGATTGTTAATATACAAAAAAATGCTACCCGGTCGGTAGCATTTTTTTATTGAGAACTAATTTTACTCCACTTTCTTACTGCCTGTATTATATAGCATATACCCCATCCCGGCAAAGCAAAGTACGCCCAGCAAGTTATAGCCATTGGCTCCTAATAAGTTTGTCAATCCATGTTCGGCACTGATCTCTTTCATCCCTTTAAAGATATTTTCATTCACTGAAAGCAGCGCCACGATTACACCCGCTAACGCACCGCCAGCAATTAATCCGGTGGCAAATAAACTACCCCGGCCCAGTTCATCATCTTGTTTGGCTTCCCCCTTCTTCTCTGCTTTCCAATCTATCACTCCTTTAATGGCCCCGCCAATAAAGATCGGTAAGGTTGTCGACAATGGCAGATACAATCCAATCGCAAAAGCCAACGCCTTAATTCCACAGAGTTCAATCATCACAGCGATGAAAACACCTACCATCACAAATTGCCAATCAAGGTTATAGGAAAGTATGCCGCGAGCGAGTGTTGCCATTAAAGTAGCCTGAGGTGCAGAATATCGTTCACTACCAATAGCGTGTGTAATTCCCTGTGCAGCCATATCGGCTGTTGGGGTATCTAATACTTTTACCACAAGCCCAATCGCGATAGACGAAACGATGGCACCAATAAACAATGCCAATTGCTGATAGCGGGGAGTGGCGCCTACAATGTAACCGGTCTTTAAATCCTGTGAAGTAGCCCCGGCATTAGCCGCTGCTATACAGATCATACCACCTACAACAAGAGCCAGTGGCTCATAAAACATACCACTCCAGCCTACTGCGGTAAAAATCAAACAGGTTCCCATGAGTGTTGCAATCGTCATCCCGGAAATAGGACTATTACTTGAACCTACCAACCCCACGATACGACTCGCCACCGTTACAAAGAAAAATCCGAAAATGATGATCAGAATACCGATCAGCAGTTTTTCAAAAATGCTATCGCCTGGAATTACCTGACCTGGGAGTAAAGCAATTAGTGCAACCAGAATTAAACTTCCGATAATTACCACCTTAAAGGAAAGATCGCGATCGGTTCGTGCAATGGTAACAGCACTCTTTTCTTTTAGAGATGCCACGCTTTCTTTGAAAGAACTTACGATGGTAGGCAACGTTTTCATCAACGTTATAAAGCCACCGGCAGCAACTGCTCCGGCACCGATCTGGCGGATGTATGCAAAATAGATAGCGGGTGCAGGGTTGGCAAATGTTTTCGTTAATGGATCCCAACCTCCCCGTCCACCTGAGGTATCGATATTGGCAAGATAACCCAACTTGACCAGCTGGGTTGCAATTAAAATCGGATCAACAAGTGTTGATAACAAGGGTATCATGGCCCACCAGGCCAAAACCGAACCTGCCACCAGCACACCGCTAATCTTTGGACCGATGATATAACCAACACCCATGTACTCAGGTGTAATCTCGCCATTGATAGTGGCAGAAGGCCAGAACTTATTTACCTGACTCGTAACAAACGCAGGTGCCTCTGAAATTACATGAAATACTTTTTGAAGGATGGCATACAACATGGCAATACCCATTCCGATAAAGGCAGTTTGCGCAAATACTCCGCCCTTCTCACCGGCCTGAAGTACTGAGGCGCACGCAGTACCCTCCGGATAAGGTAGCGATCCGTGTTCTTTAACGATGAGTGATCGTCTGAGTGGAATCATCATCAGCGTTCCTAACATGCCACCAAAGGCAGCGAGGATTAAAATGGTGAGATAATTAAAATAGCCCTCTCCTACACTCGTGCCATCGGGACCGGGTGAAAGGAACAAAAATCCCGGTAAGGTAAACACCACGCCTGCAGCTATGGACTCACCAGCCGAGCCTGTTGTTTGGATAATATTGTTCTCTAGGATAGTGGTTTTGAGAAATTTCCGCCCCAGCGTAATGGCAATCACAGCGATGGGTATGGAAGCCGAAACAGTAAGCCCGGCTTTCAGCGCGAGATAAACGGTTGAACATCCGAAAAGAATTCCGAACAAGGCACCAAACACCACTGACTTAACCGTGAACTCGGCTACGTTTTGTTCGGGGGCGATATAAGGTTTGAAAGCTTTTTCTTCAGCCATAAGGTTGGAATTAGAAGTTTACTTTTTCACAGATTGAACAAGGAAATAATTATAAAGAATCATAAAAAGTGTAGCAGTAATACCTATTGCTGAAAGTATATACCACATCATCGATGGATCGGAATTTAGATAGGTGATACGAAGCCAATCGGCCAGATAGCCAGCCGTAAGTGACCCGATTGCCACGGGTAGAAAAGCAAATCCCATAAATGTGCCGACCTGATTTTTAGGTGCCAATGATGCTACATATTCATAGAAGCGGGGCGCCTGGGTTGCTTCGCCCAACGAATAGAAAAATACACCCACAACAACCGAGGCCAGTGTGCCCACCGCACCGATTATAAGCCATGATAAGCTAGCAAAAATGAATCCTACTGTCATAACCGTGAAAGGCTTCCAACTTTTTGTCAATGCAGCCATGGGTACGGTTAAAATAATTACCCCGAACGCATCGACCGTCTCTAACAATTCAAACTTATCGAAATTTAGAACTTCGGTTGCATAAAATGGAAGCAGATAGAAAATCTGCCAGAACATTAACCAAAAGACAGAGAAAATAACCAGGAAACTAATAAACTTAAGATTGCTGAATACCAAGGTCATATCCTGAAAGACTTTGACAAACGTCCTTTTATCTTCTTGTGCGCTGTCTCCTGCCGGCTCTTTAAAAAAGAGTATAGTTCCTACAAACAACAATGCTGAAGTGATGGATGACATGATGAGGACATATTCAATTCCTAAATCTTGACGAATGGTCATCGCCACCAGGGGACCGATGGCGCCACCTAAATTGACAAGTGTGTAATAAATAGAAAAACCCAGGGATTGCGTTTCGGGCTTGGAAGTCTTAGCGACCGTACCTACGATGCAGGGCTTTATTAAAGAACCACCAACAGCGGTGAGCATCAACACAATAATTGTATACGTGCGTAGTCCGATCGCTTGTGTAATCACAGCTCCATATTCCATTCCCGCTAGGCCAATGCAAAAATAGCCAATAGCGAAAATCGCAAAGCAGGCCATGAGTGTCCTTCGAAATCCATAGCGATCCACAAAAACACCAGCAACAATAGGCAAGGAATAAATGACAGTCGAAAACCAACCGGTGAGCGTTGCTGCTTCATCTTGCAAACCAACTTTGGTTGCCAGGTAGTAGGCAAGCACCGCTTTTGTTCCATAGAACGCCAGTCGTTCAAAAAGTTCTAAGATGTTGGCGATCCAGAAAGTGGGCGAAAATCCATTTCGGACTTCGTCAATACGTTGTGAAAAAGTCATTTTCTTTTCAGTAGAGTTTACCTAGGTGTGCCCAAAGTATGGCTATTAATTCACTTAATCAACTGGGTTTTGACAGAGATTTTTAAGAGGGAGCTATCTTGCCGATAATCGATATAGAAAACAGTATCTTGTCTAGCGAACCAGAAACGAGTTCATGAGAAAAATAAGTAAAGTAGCAGGCATCTTTCTGCTAATCTATGGGATGATCGCCATCGGATTCTATCTTTTACAGGACAAAATCATCTTTCAACCTGACCACCTACCACGTGATTATTCCTTTACCTTTAATCAATCTTATAAGGAATATTTCATACCAACGAGTGATGGAGAAAGTTTAAATGTCTTATTATTTAATACGCCTCAACCATCCAAAGGATTAATCCTATATTTTCATGGTAATGCCGACAACCTTCAACGCTGGGGTGAGTATGCCGTTGACTTTACTGATCTGGGCTATGATGTACTCTTGCTGGAGTATCGGGGATTTGGCAAAAGTACCGGCACTCCATCGGAAGTAAATTTATATGCCGATGCATCTACATTTATGCAGTGGGCACAAACCAATGTTCCGCATTCACGATTAATAATTTATGGTCGCTCGCTTGGTTCAGCTGTGGCCTCGCACCTTGCAACCGAGTTCACCCCTGCCCTACTCATTTTGGAAACTCCCTTTGATGAAATAAAAGGAGTTGTCTATCCACCCTTTCGACCCTTTCTATATTTTCTTCCTGCTCGACATACATTTTCCAACAAACAGAATTTACTACGGGTTAAAAGCAGGAAAGTTATTATTCATGGCACGGATGATTGGGTAGTGCCATTATCGTCTGCTTTAAAGCTTAAGCCACTGCTCGGACCAGAGGATAAGTTTGTAATCGTTGAAGAAGGAGGCCACAAAAATTTACGTGATTATGATGTGTACCACGCAACGCTAAAAGAAGTACTTGGAGTCGAAGATTAATTTCAATATCTTTTGATTTATGACCATCCTGTTTTCACTTCTCGGGTTGTACATTGCCATTTGTCTATGCTTTTATTTTTTCCAACATCTCGCCTTCTTCCGCCCTGAAAAACTCTCGACCGCCTTCCAATATAAATATCCTTTTCCGTTTGAAGAGCTGGACTTTGACATGGAAGATGGTGGTCGCATCAATGCAATTTACTTTAAGGTGCCCAACTCACTCGGAGTAGTCTTTTATTTGAAAGGAAACTCCAAGAGTATCAAAGGATGGGGAAAATTTGCCAAAGATTTTGTGAGCAACGGGTACGATTTTTTTATGATGGATTATCGGGGGTTTGGTAAAAGTCGTGGCAAGCGAAGCCAGACGAAAGTGTTTAACGATGCCCAATTTATCTATAAGTGGCTGGCACAATCCTATCCTGAGAATAAAATTGTGTTGTATGGACGCTCGTGGGGCAGCGGCATTGCAGCCCGCATTGCTTCGTGGAATAAACCGCGGCTACTGATTCTGGACTCTCCTTATTTTAGTTTTTTCTATAATGTAAACCGATATTTATTCTTTGTGCCACTGCGATGGCTATTACGCTATGACATTCGCACCGATCAATACTTAAAAGTAACAGCTTGTCCCATCCACATTATTCATGGCACCAGGGACCGGCTTATCTCTTTCGCACAAAGCGAAAAACTAAAAGCGCTTTATCCCATCAAGGTTACATTGCACGCCATTCAACACGGAAGACATAACAACTTGCCGGAGTTTCCAGAGTTTTTTGAAATTCTTTATAACATTCTGTATATAAAACCTGAACCCCGGCAAGGGGATGAATCCCATGGAAATCACGCGTAAACATACCAGTGATTTTACCCGCATCTTTGAGATACTTACTTATCAAAAGGAAAAGTATCCCAACACGCATGCATTAAATGCATTTGAGGACGGGAGTTGGAAAAATTATTCCATACAGGATATTCAGGAACGAGTGGATGCACTCTCCTGCTGGTTCATTAAAAATGGGTATCAAAAAGGACAGACCATTCTACTTATTCCAATTACGGGTAAGCCCGAATGGATGATGGTGGATTTTGCGTGTCAACAAGTTGGTCTAGTGACAGTTCCGGTTCACCCTACTTCTTCGCTTACAGATCTTGAACTCATCCTTACGGAAACAGAAGCCAGACTTTGCATTGTGGCGGATCAGGAAATTTTCAAGAAAGTTAATCCACTAAAAGATAAAGTAAGCAGTGCTATTTCCATCCATCATCTTGACAAAGGTCAGGATGGATATTTTCATCCACTTGCGAATGAAAAATCAACCGATGAAGAAAGGGTAAGACTTAAAGAAATTAAAAATTCCATCCTTGACAGCGACATACTCACCATTCTTTATACTTCCGGAAGTTCAGGTGTGCCCAAAGGCGTTATGCTGACTCATCACAACCTTGTTCACAACATCAAAGCAAGCTTAACCTTACTTCCACTGGAAGCCGGGCAGCGTGTGATGAGCTTTCTTCCCTTCAGTCACATCTTAGAACGCATGGCTTGTTATGGCTACCTGGCCTTTGGGGTGTCGTTGTATTTCAGTCAGAACAAAGAAAGCTTCGCCCATGACTTTAAAACTGTAAAGCCCTACTTCTGCACCAGTGTGCCACGCGTGCTCGAAAAGATGTATGACTACATGCAGGAACAACTGCTGGATAAAAATCTTGTAAAGAAGAAAATAATCTCCTGGGCTTTGTCTGTTGGTAAACAATATGGGAGCGAAAAGAAACCAAGCGCCTTGTATCCTGTGAAACTATTTTTTGCACGCATGCTGGTGTTAAGTCAATGGCGTAAAAAACTAGGTGGACGGATCCGATATATGGTAGTTGGAGCTGCTTCATTACGACCTGAAATCGGTAGGTTGTTTTCGGCAGCGGGTATATACATCGTTGAAGGATATGGGATGACAGAAACAGCACCCCTTATTTCCATGAACCGATTCGAACCGGGGCTAAATCGATTTGGTACCGTGGGCCCGGTTATTCCTGGTGTGGAGGTAATGATCGATGAACCCAATGAAGAACTGGAAGGAGAAATTCTGGTAAAGGGACCCAACGTAATGGCCGGTTATTTCAAAAGACCCGAGCTTACCAGGGAAGTGTTTACCGAAGATGGTTGGTTGCGCACAGGCGATATTGGCAAGTTTGTGCATCAACGATTTCTTAAAATTACTGATCGAAAAAAAGACATCTTTAAAACCTCTGCAGGAATATACATTGCACCGCAGCCGCTTCAAAATCATTTTGCCAAATCCCCCTTTATACAACGTTGTCTCGTAATCGGCTTTCAGCGACCTTATGTCACAGCGCTGATCGTGCCACACTTTGAAATGTTGCAGGCCTGGTGTTTGCAGGAACACATCCATTGGACTTCGCCACAATTTATGGTGTATAACATAAAAGTGCGCAGCAAGCTGGAACAGGAAGTTGAAACGTTGAATGAAGAGCTACCCAATGTAGAGCGGGTTCGGAATTTTGTGTTATGCCATCACGACTGGACAACGGAAAGTGGGGAACTCACCACCACGCTAAAGCCGGTGCGACAGAAATTGTTGGATCATTACGCTAAAGAGATTGAAAAGATGTATGAGTAAGTCTTGTCCTTTTATACCTGTTTCATCAATTGGAGAAGAGGATTGTTTATTTAGTTTTTAATTATTGCAAACAAATCAGTTCTAATTCAGAAGAGTTTAGGCCGATGTACACTGGGCGAATACTTAGGCGCTTTGTTGTCTTGTTAAAATCAGTGATTACTCATACCGCAACGCCTTCACAGGGTTCGCGCGAGCTGAACGTAACGTATGGTAACTTATCGTAAGCAAGGCAATGGCCATAGCAATAGCTCCGCCCAATAAAAACAAGAATGGATTGATGCCAATGCGGTAAGCGAAATTTTCCAGCCAGCCTGCAAGCAAATAATAGGTGATCGGACTTACTATCAGAAAGGAAAGCGCAATCAGCAATGCAAAGTTACGCGAAAGTAAGAACGTAATCTGAGCTTCTGTTGCGCCCAAAGCCTTACGGATGCCAATCTCCTTGGTTTTCTTTTCAGTGGTGATGGCGGCCAGTCCAAACAAGCCCATGCAGGAAATTAAAATGGCTAGCCCTGCCATGACGGTAACTACAGCACTCATCTGCTTATCGGATTGATAAAGCTTTTCAAAATGTTGATCGAGGAAAGAATACTCAAATGGATAGCTAGTGATCTGCTGTTCCCAAATTCCTTTCACCAACGCTATTGCGTCTTCTGTGCGAGCCCCATCAATCTTTACCGAGAGTTCATCGTAGCCCCACTCAGGATGCACCACCATCTCAAGTGTATTCACCTTATAGTGCAGTGAATTGAAATTAAAATCTTTCACTACACCAATGATAGTACCCAGCGAATCGTTATGATACCAGCTATGACCGGCCGGTGTGCCCACGGTTTCTTTCAGCGCCAGTTCTTTGGCAAAGGTTTCGTTAATAATAAACGATCGTCCATTGTCACTTGCATTGTCTTTGGAAAAATCTCTTCCCTCTGCCAGTTGGATGCCATACACTTTCAGATAATCATAGTCTACATTTACGTTGCTGGGCGTAATCTCCATCACCCCGGTGTCCGCCTTCACTTTAAAACCCCATTGATGGAAGTTGTTGCCAAGGCGCTGGCCGCTGGCCGTTACACCTTTTACTATTGAATTTTTGAGCAACTCCTGTTTTATCGTCTCAAATTTCTCATTGGCTTCGCGGTTCATATCCACCAGCATGATCTGGTCTTTGTTAAACCCAATGTCTGCATTCTTCATGTAACTTAATTGTTGTACAACAATCAGTGTGCTCACGATCATGGCTAATGCCAGACCAAATTGCACCACGACCAGTCCGCTGCGGAACAAAGAACGCCCCTCACCCTTACCTCCTCCTTTCAACACACGCGCCATGTTGAAGGAAGTCATGTAAAAGGATGGATAAATACCAGTAAGGAATCCAAGCACCATCGTAGCCCCCAACACTAGCAAAACATTGAGGTAGTTTTCAAAGAACAGATTCATCGACAACTGACGGCCGATTACACTATTCAGCAAAGGCACAAACAACAAATCAAGCAACAGAGCCAACAACAATGCAAACAAGGCCAATAACACGGACTCAAAAATAAACTGGCTGAAGAGTTGTAGCTTATTAGCGCCTATGGTTTTGCGAACGCCAATTTCTTTCCAGCGATGCGAAGCGCGGGCCGTAGTAAGGTTCATAAAATTAACAGCACCAATCAATAAGATAAATATCGCGATCACATAAAATACATCGAGATAACTACCATTGAACTTGCGGTAGTTGTTATAATCGTGTTCGATATCAATAGAGCCGAGGTGTACCTGGTTGAGTGGTTGCAGATAGAGTTTGTAAAACTTATTGATGTCCGGGTCATCCATATGCCGAGACATGAAGGCTGGAAATTTGCTTTCCAAATCCGGGATGTTGGTACCCGGATGTAACACAAAATAGGTATTGAGTGAGTTGCCACCCCAGCGGTCGTTGAATTCCTTGTCTTCGGCAAGAATCGTTGCCACTGATGAAAGGGCATCAAATTGCATGTGGGAGTTTTCGGGAACATCTTTTAAAATGCCTGTGATCTTATATTCTTTGTCACGCCACGTAAGGGTGTTGTTCATTGCCTGATCTACACCTGGAAAAAATTTGAGCGCTGTTTCTTCAGTTACCATCAATGAATAAGGCTCATCGAGGGCGGTGGTGCGGTCGCCCTGCAACACCTCGAAATCAAAAATCTCAAGATAGGTGCTATCTACATAGGCAATTGATGGAATGATCAACCGGTTCTCCCCTTTTATCACCAACTGATTGCCACGATTAATGAAGCGGGTAAAGCTTGCTACTTCTGGAAAATCTTTCAGGAAGGCTGGCCCCATTCCCGGCATGGTGAGGGCAACTTTTTGCTCGTTGGTGCCGGGGAAGTTCTGCACCTCATCGAGCCGGTAGATGGCTTCATTCTTTGTGTGGAATGCATCGAAACTGCGCTCATCGCTGATAAACAAATAAATGACAAGGCATGCGGCCAACCCGATCGCGAGGCTGAAGATGTTAATAAATGCTTAGAGGGGATTTTGGCGGATGTTGCGTAGGGAAATGGCGAGGTAGTTTTTGAACATGCAGGGCGGGGTTTAAAATATAAGATACTCAAATCCGGAAAAAAAGTTACTGGGAAGAGGGAAAATCTTCCGGTCCGTTGAAAATTTTTACAAGATTTAACATTCCTTTACATTCCTCAGGTGTTAGATGAATACAATTTCGTGTGTAGTTCATCATCTGTAACATTCTTTAACTTTTTGGCCATGGCATGTTTGTCGGGTTGGGTTTTAGCCAATTCAAAAGCTCGTTGAAAATTCTGTTTTGATTTTATAATGTCACTCTCTTTGTAAAGTTCTCCCAACAAAGCAAAGTAATAAGGGTTGTCGGTTAGTGCTAGTTTTTCTGCTTCCCGGATAGCCTCGGCTTTACCGTTAGCTTTCGCCAGGGCATACGTTCTGTTAAGCGCAGCAATGGGAGAATATTCTATAATGAGTAATTTGTTATAAAGACTTAAAATCATTTCCCACTTCTCCTGAGTATCCTGTTTGTGGGTATGCCAATACGCAATACTGGCTTCGAGATGATAACGGGAAAGTTTGGTTCCACCTGAAGCCAGCTGAAGATAATGAACTCCCTTGGCAATCATTTCATGGTTCCATCGGGATTCATCCTGATCCTGATACAACACCAACTCACCTTGTTTATCTCTTCGGGTAGGAAACCGCGAAGATTGAAAGCACATTAACGCCAGCAATGCATTTACTTCTGGCAGATTGGTTTGTTCATTTTCTATCAACAATATCGCTAATCGCATCGCCTCAAGGCAAAGGTCTTCACGTATAATGGAATTGTTTGTTTCTGAATAATACCCTTCATTGAACAACAGGTATAATGTCTTTAATACGGTTTCCAACCGACTGTCAATTTCAGCACTTCCCGGAAATTCAATTTTAATTTTGTCTTGCCGTAACTTCTCTTTAGCCCTGAATAATCGTTTATTGATAGTCTCTTTCTGGGTAAGAAATGCAGACGCAATTTCCTCAATACCAAAGCCACAAAGAATGCGCAGGGCAAGTCCTATTTGTGCTTCCGTGGGAATAGCCGGATGGCAGATGGCAAACAACATTTGCAATTGGCTATCTGCAATATTTTGTTCAGATAAATCTATATCAAAGTTTACAGATTTGGGAGCGGATGCTCTAAACGATGGCGCTATTTTATCATCAAACAACTGAGATCTTATGAGGTAATTGCGGGCTTTATTTTTTGCTACAGTATAAAGCCAGGCGGTGGGGTTATCAGGAATACCTTTGTATGGCCACGTCTCCAGTGCCAATAAAAAAGTTTCGCTGGTAATATCTTCAGCTGCCTGCAGGTGTTCGCTCCCAAAATGTTTACCTAATACAGAACTTATCTTCCGAAACTCAGACCTGAATAAATGTGGAATTAAATCGGGATTCATGTTGAAAAATAAAGTTCTGCATTGGTTTTTGACACCACGAAATTAATTAGTGGGTATCGCCTTTGGCAATCTTTCTTACTTCTACACTATTGCCTTCGCCTTGCAGCACAGGTGAGCCTTTAGCAAATTCAACGGCCTCTTCTACTGATTTGGCTTTTACAACAATATAGCCCCCAATGGTTTCTTTGATGTCCCCAAAAGGTCCGTTGGTGACGATACTTTTTGAATTGCGGTTAACTACAACCTTTGAATCTTCAAAAGGCAATCCATTACCGGATACAAATTTGTTTTGAGCCGCAATACCTCCTATCCAATCCATAGTTTGTTTCATCCAGATTTGCATTTGTTCTGGTGAAGTAAGTTTTTGACCATCTTCGTGTCTGAAAATAAGCATGAATTCTTCCATGTTGTTTGTTTTTATTGTTATTGAATGTTTTAAATACATTCCTATAACAAATGAGTAAGCTGTAATTGGACAAAGAAATGAAAAAAAATTATCCCCATATTCAAAAGCTATCAGCAACATGCAAACAAAAAACCCCTTCGCAGGGGTTCTTTTATTATTCATGATCGTCATCAATCCGCTCAGGTTCCAGACTCCACTTGGCTGGTGAGCGCCATAAACTGGAGAGCAACAACTCGCGCATGAAAATGAATTCTTTCGGCAACTTGTCATACATCTTTTCAAAATGCTCGGCATGTTGCAGCAACTCAGCTTTCCATTCTTCGCGGTCAATATCCATGATACTCTCAAACTGCTCCGGAGTAAAATCCGAACCCGTCCAGTCGATGTCATCATAAGTAGGCATCCATCCAATGGGACTTTCTACAGCATTGCTTTCGCCCCGGATTTTTAATACTATCCATTTCAAGATGCGCATGTTATCGCCAAAGCCCGGCCAAATGAAATTACCGGAAGCATCTTTGCGAAACCAGTTGACTCCAAAAATGCGGGGCGGTGCCGGAATGTTTCGTCCAAACTGCAACCAGTGATTGAAGTAATCGCCCATGTGATAACCGCAGAAGGGTAACATTGCAAAAGGATCGCGTCTTACTTTTCCAACTTCTCCAAAGGCTGCCGCAGTTGTTTCCGAGCCCATGGTAGAAGCAAGATACACACCATACGCCCAGTTGCTCGATTGATAGACCAACGGTATAGTTGTACTCCTCCGGCCACCAAATACAAAGGCACTCACTGGAACACCATTCGGATTCTCCCACTCTGAATCTATCACAGGATTATTCTTTGCCGATACCGTAAAACGACTATTGGGATGGGCAGCCGGTTTTCCTGAAGCCGGATCATACTTCTGGCCACGCCAATCAATCAGGTTGTCGGGAGTTTCTTTTGTCATCCCCTCCCACCATACATCCCCGTCTTCGGTAATCGCAACATTGGTAAAAATAGTATCCCTGGCAATGGTAGCCATTGCATTAGGATTTGTTTTCTCATTAGTGCCAGGGGCAACACCAAAATATCCAGCTTCCGGATTGATCGCATAAAGTTTCCCATCCCGTCCAGGTTTTATCCAGGAGATATCATCCCCTACCGTTGTTACTTTCCAGCCCTTCAATTCTTTGGGCGGAATCAACATGGCAAAGTTAGTCTTGCCACACGCACTTGGAAAGGCAGCCGCTACGTAATCTTTTTTACCATCGGGGCTTTCAACCCCTAACAGCAACATGTGCTCGGCTAACCAGTTTTCTTCATTGCCCATCACCGAAGCAATGCGCAGCGCAAAGCATTTTTTCCCTAACAAAGCATTGCCACCGTAGCCCGAACCATACGATATGATAGACCGTTCTTCCGGGTAGTGCACAATATATTTTACCGTTGCATTGGTAGGCCACTTGGCATCTTCCTCGCCCGGCTTTAACGGTGCGCCAACTGTATGGAGGCATTTAACAAATTCACCATCGTGGCCCAACGCTTCAATAACACCCGTGCCAACGCGGGTCATTAAATGCATGTTAACCACTACATATTCAGAGTCAGTAATTTCAATTCCGGTTTGCGAGATCTCAGAGCCCACAGGCCCCATGCTAAAAGGAATCACATACATCGTACGGCCTTTCATGCAACCTTGCAGCAGCGGATTAAGTGTCTGCTTCATTTCTTTAGGATCCATCCAATTATTGGTGGGGCCTGCATTTTCCTTACGCTTACTGCAGATATAGGTGCGGTCTTCTACACGCGCTACATCGCTCGGATCAGAAAAACACGCAAAACTGTTCGGGCGTTTCTTTGGATTGAGTCTGATGAAAGTGCCTTTCTCGACCAGGTTGTTGCAAAGAGTATCATATTCCTGCTTCGATCCATCGCACCAATAGATGCGGTCGGGTGTACATAAGTCAGTAACTTCATTTACCCAGGCTAGTAGTTCAGCATGTGTAACCGGATAGGTCTTTTCATCAGTAATCGTTGCTATCATAAAACAAGGTTGATTTGACCTCAAAAGTAAGCAGTTGAAATGGCAAAATAAAGGGATGCAAACGATTGAAATAAGTCTTTTTTGCTAAAAATCGACCCGATAGGCCATTACAGGAATAATACCCAATTGGTATTTGGTATTTACACGCTGCAAAAATGTATCGTAATACAAATAGGCTACATTCTGATAGTTGGTAAGGTTTTGAATGTCAATTGAAATAGTACGCGTATAGCCAGGTTTGTTCTTACGCCAGCTTACCCGCAAATCGGTGCGGAAATAATCAGGTAATTTAATTCTATAACCTTGTGAAAGATTATAAAGCGTAGTGCCGGTGAGTGAGGAGCCAAATTCATCAATCGGTGCCTGCCGCAGGCCACCGGTATAAAGCACGCGGGCATGAACACCAAAGGCTTTGTTCGTTTTCTTCCACTCTTTGCCGGTGGATAAACTGCTTGTAAAATTTCCATTAAACCTTGAGTTGGTATACGATAAACCTTCACTACGGTATTGCGATTGGTAATATGAGCCTGCCGCGATGAAATAGAGGTCACCATAAAATTTCTTCTCTACAAATGCTTCCACTCCATAATTGCGGCCCTCGCCAATGGCTTGCAAATTGGATTCAGGAAAATCTTCCCATTGATTGATAAGTGAATAATATGGATTACCCGGCATGACAGGAACATCGGAAAGCTGATGGTGGTAAATAGACGAAACAATATTCAGATCGGTACTGACTTTCTTTTTCCATTCAAAGGTAAGCTGGTTGCTTTTGGTAAATGGCAATTGACTATTGCCAAAGGTCAGGTAAGTTTGTGTTTGCTGCCACTGACTGGTGATTCCATAAGAAAGTGTAAAGACATTGTTGTCTATATTTCTGGATACGCTGAGTCGGGGTTCCCACGAATCAGAATTGTTATAAGTGAAGTTAACATACCGCAAACCTGCATGCATGATAAACTTTCCGATTTGTTGTTGCCAGTTAATGTAAGGCTGCCAGAGCATGCCGCTAACCGTGCCGGCTAAATTTGGATAAAAGGCATCGATGTATAGAGGAGTAACCGTGGCTACATCCATGGAATTATCCAGGTAGTTTGTTGTGATTCCCGCTTCCAGTAAACCACGATTGATTTTATGGATGGCCTTAATAAAACCGGAGACCAGCAACCGGTCGGAAACATAACTTTCAGAAAAAATATACACCGGATCCGGAATTGTTTCGCTTTGCGATGTCCGGTCTTGTCGTTGACCTGACACCGAAGCCCCGATACTAACGGATGCCCAGCCCGGCTTAAATTGATTTACTACCCCTACTCCATACACCTGACCAAAATAATTAATGGTGTAGCGATCCTTTTCTTCTTCCCATTCGCTTTCAGGTTTTGCATTAAATACGTTTTCACTCCATCCTGCAAAACCAAAAACAGAAAGGTTTCCTGATTTCTTTCCCGGAAAATTTACATGGAATGACACATCCTGAAAATCGATTGCTTCATCGCCAAAGTCAACACCTAATCTTGATAGTAACCCAATAGTAGAATATCGTGCGTTAAAAAGAAACGAACTTTGTTTTGCTTTGCTGAGAGGTCCCTCGGCAGAAAGATCTAATCCGATAAGACTCGCCTGCGCTGTATACTGTCTCTTATCAGCAACGCCCGGTCGCAATGACATATCCATGACGCCTGCCAGGGCATTACCATACCGTGTGGGTAAATTGCCCGAATAAAAATCAGTTTTATTAAGAAGCTGTGCGCTCAAAATATTTACTCCACCCCCGTTTGCTACAGGTCTGTCGCTAAGGGTTCCGGCATTGGCAAGATGATTGGGATTGACAATATCCAATCCTTGCAATCGCCACAACAATCCATTAGGTGAATATCCTTTTACCACAATGGAATTAGCCTGATCATTAGCCGTAATTACCCCCGGATAGGAAGCAAGCATACGAATCGGATCAAAAAAATTGGCAGGCACACGCAATGTTTGTTCAATCGAAAGTGAGGTAAGGCCGGGCTCTGAAACCGCTTCCGGACTAACCGTGACTGCTTCGAGCACGGTGAGTGATTCCTGTAAAGAGATTTCAAGCACAGTAATCTTGCCGGCAATAACCAGCAACTCACGCTCGTCTGATAAATAGCCGGTAAACGAAGTGACTAACCGATAGCGGCCGGGTGAAATCGTAAACTTAAACTGACCCTGTTCGTCCGCTGATCCGCCTGTAACCAAGGTTTCCTTTTCAAATACGGAAACACTGGCACCGATCAGAGATACTCTCGTCACATTGTCTTTTACCCGCCCGGTTACAGTTTGATTAAGCTCCTGTGCGTAGGATTGCAACGAAAGGAGGACTATGATAAAAAAAAGAATTCGATTCATATTAACAGACGAGTTCTCAAAAGAAATTGAACTTCAAACACTTCTTAAATAAATAAGCGCCTGACTTATTATTCCTGAGTCAGACGCTTGTATGCGATTGTATAAGTTAAAGAATTGTCTTCAGGTACTTAATACAATTCTCCGTGCTTTGCATCGGATCAGTAGGATAAGTTTCCTGTTCTACAAAGAAATTCTTCATGCCTGATTTTTTTGCTTCCGCAAAGAGCTTTGTAAAATCAATTGAACCTGTGCCCACATCGGCATTGTTCTCGCGATTATTTTTATCCATGTCTTTCACATGCCATAATTCAAACCGCTTCGGATATTTATCAAAATAGGCAAATGGATTCTGGTTGGCGCGAACCACCCAATAGAGGTCTATTTCCATAGCCACCAAACTGGGATCTAACTGCTCCAACATCACATCATAAATCACCTTGCCCTCTACCTGATCAAACTCAAATGCATGATTGTGATACCCCATTCGTAACTTATATTTCTTAGCTACTTCTCCGGCTTTGTTTATTACGTCACAGGTTTTCTTTAATTCATCCAAGGAGCTGTAATACTTTTTATCCATCCAGGGCACCACTACGTACTTCTGCCCCATCAATTTTGCATCGGCACAGGCTTGCTCCCACGAATTACCGGCAGCAAGATCAATTCCATAATGGCCGCTGACAATCTTCACCCTAAGGCCTTTCATATGCGCACTAAACTCAGCCACCGGCATGCCGAATAGTTGCCCGTTCTGATAACCATAGGTCTCTACCTCATTGTAACCCCACGATGCAACTGCATTCAGAGTTCCTTTTACGTCCTTCATAATTACATCGCGAAGCGTGTATAACTGAAGGCCAATTGCTTTCTTTCCTTTTGCTTCCGCAAAAAAAGACGGCATCGTTAACAGACCAGCCGTAGCTACAGCCGAGGCTTGAATAAATTTTCTGCGATCCATAGTTTTAAAATTTAAATAATTTACTCAATACTTAACCATTCAGGCATATGACCACTGTGAGCGGTCTGACACCTATTTATTTAATGTCAGCTGGCTGAAGATGAATAGATTTTCATCACCTGCCTGCTCATTTTTAAACACCAGAATAACTTTATGTTTACCGGTTACCGGCTTGATTGAAATGCCAGCGGGTCTCATGAATATACCTGCCTGAACTTCCATTTTTGGTGCCCCTGAAAAACTTACTGTACCTAACTTTGTTCCTTCTGGCGAGTCAATCCAAACTTCAATCTCTCCTCCCTTCATGGCCCCCATTTCAACTACTGCAAAGTTTAATTTATTTACACCCGACAAATCAACATCGCTGAAGGTAGCTGATGAATTGTGTTTAATATTTTCCAACGCACTAAAACCTGCAGCACTTAATTTCCTGGCACCTCCAGTAAGATCAGAAGCACTCGTAGCATTAAGCACTGGCGATTTAAATACGAATTGTTTTGTAGTTGAAAGCGAAGGCATGCCATTGGCACCACTGTCTTCGTAGGTAACTGTTAACACATAGGCAGATGTTGGTGCCGGTCCCGGAGGTGGTACGGCAGCAAAATTTGCTTTACCCGAAAGTGGGAGGCTTTTTACTTTTTCTTCATTGGCCAATGACAGAATGTATTCAACCATCTGAACGGTCTCCTCTTTCTTTAATTGAGGATGCGCAGCCATGGCTACTTCACCCCAATTGCCCGATCCACCATTTAAAATTTTATCACTCAGCACCTCCACCGCGCGCACATCTTTTGCATATCGTTTGGCAACATCCCGGTAACTGGGTCCGGCAGATTTCTGATCTACCAGGTGACAGGATTTACAATCGCTCTCTGCAATCAAGAGTTTGCCAGGAAGTTCAGCCCGCTGATGCCCTTGTGCAATCTTTGTCATGTCATATCCTTGCGGATGGAAATCCAGTGTGGTAAGCACCCTGCCTGCCGAAATCTTTCCATCTGCAGTAGATCCATCTTCTTTATCAGTAACTACGATTTTATAATTGGCCGATCCGCCAGGAAGATAATAGTCTGCATTGCCGTCTACGGTTACATCAATTACCGGAGGTTCATTGCCAGCTATTATGGTAACTTCGGAAGTTGACTTCAACCCCTTCGAATCCGTAACGGTTAAAGTGGGTCGGTAGATACCGGGTTTATCGAATGTATAAGAAAACTCTGATGACCCTGAGGTAACTTTTTCTCCTTTAATATCAAGCTCGTACGTAACAGCATCACCATCCGGATCGAAACTTTCGCCTGCTGATAAAGTTACTTGCAACGGAAGTGCTCCCGAAATTTTGTTGGATTTTAATAAGGCTTGCGGAACGCGATTGCCACCATTAAAATCAATTCGCGACAAGCGGGCATCCATATTTTGCTTAAACCACTGTGTGCCATACTCAAGCGTGTAGAGTTTTCCATCCGGGCCAAAGGCCATGTCAATCGTGTTGTTGAATTGCATGTTGGCCAGGAACGGCTCAATATCCATGATAGCTCCTTTCTCGTTCATCGTAACAAGATGTATCCAGTTGCGCATCCAATCATAGATGATCAGCTTACCATCGAAGTAAGCAGGATAAGCGCCATCCTTGCCTTTAAAATCTTCCGAGTAATAAACAGGTCCCGCCATCGCATTACGACCTCCTGTTTTCATTAATGGAAAATCGGGTGAAGTTTCATAGGGATACCATATGAACGGAGGACTCACCGGGGGTAATTCTGTTTTTCCTGTATTGTTGGGAGAAGTATTCAATGGCTTAGCCGGATCATGTTTGGCTCCTGCCGTCTTAGTTGCAAAATCATATTTCGCATACGGATAATTGCCACCAACAAATAATGGCCAGCCAAAGAAACCTGCCTTCTGGGCCTGATTCACTTCATCGTAACCACGCGGTCCACGCTCTGGACTATCATTTCCGGCATCCGGACCCACTTCACCCCAATAGAGGAAGCCTGTTTTTTTGTCAATAGAAATCCGATATGGATTGCGATTACCCATCACATAAATTTCAGGACGGGTTTTATCTTCACCTTTCGGGAATAGATTTCCTTCCGGAATTGTATACGTGCCATCGGGTTCAGGATGAATGCGAAGAATCTTTCCGCGAAGATCATTTGTATTGGATGGTCCTTTTTGTCCGTCAAACGGTGAGCGACCAGCGCGTTCATCGGCCGGACTAAATCCATCAGATTCGAAGGGGCTTGTATTATCGCCCGTAGAAAGGAATAAGTTATTGCCGAGGCCAAAAGCCAATGAGCCTCCGGTATGACAACACGTTTCTCGTTGTGTACCAACTTCCAGCATCTGAATTTCAGATGCCTGATCTATTTTCTTGCCATCAAAAACGAAACGCGATAAAATATTTGCAGATTTAGCAGGATGAGAATAATAAATGTAAACCCACTTATTCTTTTCAAAATCAGGATCGGTAGTAATACCCAGCATCCCGTCTTCATACTTTGTCCATACATTAAAGTTGTTGATCACTGCGATTGAATCCGCATTGGGATCATATAGCTTTACTTTTCCTTTACGCTCAATGAAAATGATGCGGCTATCGGGAAGGATGGCCATTTCAGTGGGCTCGTCAAAATTGTAACCCAGCACCACTTTCGTGAAACGATTTTCCTCCGGAGTTTTTATAGCCCGCGCCTTCGAGAAATCGGGTTTCCCTTCACCAATCGCGTAAAGAATTCCCTGGTATATATGATCAACAAACAGGGGATCTGCAAACGATTCGTTGGTGTGACCCATACCCGTATAGAATGAACGACCTCCATCAAAATCATGATACCAGGCTATGGGGTGGAAATCTCCATTCTCCCCCCCCTCGTACGAAGTTTCATCTAATGTATAAAGTACATTGATCTCGCCCGAAATATTTTTGTAATTGTACAGCTCATCCGTACGAATCCATTCATCCGGAAGATTTATACCATTACCAAACGATTTCACTTTTTTAAACTTGGCTTCCTGTGTAGCCGGGTGACTTTTAAAATAGGCACCGACTAATTTTCCATACCACCACCAGTCGTATTCTGTATCAGCCGCAGCGTGAATACCCACATATCCGCCACCCGCTTGAATAAATCTCATGAATTCATTCTGTTGGGCCGGGTTCAACACATCCCCCGTTGTGCTTAAGAAAATAACAGCACGATATTTTTTAAGATTTTCTTCTGTAAAAGCATCAGACGATTCCGTTGTATCTACTGCAAAGCCTTTCTCGATACCCAATTTCAAAAGTGACTCTTTACCCGCTTTAATAGATTCGTGCCGGTAGCCTTTGGTTTGAGAAAAGACCAACACCCGGGGATCCTCTTGTTTACAAGATCCGAATACAACAAGTAGAGCGAGGACAGGAAATAGTTTTTTCATGTAAGTTGTTAATTAAATCACCAGGTCCTGGAGGATAAGGTGAGCAAGAAGTTGATTATAAAAATTATTTTAGCTCAATGTTCTGTTTCGCCATCCAGAGACAATACATAACGTGCCATTTTCTCGGCATCCGCTTGAGAAATATCCACATGTGGAGTCATTGGAATTTCGCCCCATACACCTGTGCCACCATTGATTATCTTATTTGCGAGCATAGTAACATTGGCTTGTGTAAACTCATACTTGGTAGCGACATCGGTATGGGAAGGTCCGATGATTTTATTTACCTTATGATGACACGTTTTACAGTCGCTGGCGTTCACCAACGATTCACCTTGTGCGATTACATTACCCTCTACGGCAACACCACTTTCATCCGGGGTGCCATAGTCTTCTGTATTTGCCGCTGTTTCAGTTTTTGATCCGCAATACATGAGTGTGATTGCAGCAAGGAGTATCATAGTGATTTGTGTGATTTTTTTCATTTGGTTGTTATTTGGTTATACCTAATACTTTTTTATTCAAAGAAGGATTCTTGCCAGTGGATGCAAAATCATCAAAAGCCTTTTCAGTAACACGGATAATATGATCCTTAATAAAAGGCGCGCCCTCTGCAGCTCCTTGTTCGGGATGCTTGATGCAACACTCCCACTCCAGCACAGCCCAACCTTTATAATCATACTGTGCTAACTTCGAAAAGATAGAAGCAAAATCAACCTGGCCATCGCCCAACGAACGAAAACGCCCCGGCCGGTTTACCCAATCCTGAAAGCCACCATATACTCCACTCTTTCCTGTTGGATTAAATTCAGCATCCTTCACATGAAACATCTTGATGAAAGAATGATAGAAGTCGATGTACTGCAGATAGTCTAATTGCTGCAATACAAAATGACTGGGATCGTAAAGAATATTGGCGCGTGTGTGTTTGCCTGTAGCTTCCCAGAATCGTTCGAAGGTAATGCCATCATGCAGGTCTTCGCCTGGATGGATCTCATAACATACATCAACGCCCACTTTGTCGAAGGCATTCAAAATCGGCAGCCACCGCTTAGCCAACTCTTTAAATCCATCTTCCACCAAACCTGCCGGTCGTTGTGGCCAGGGATAAACCGTATGCCACATCAACGCACCTGAAAAAGTTGCGTGCGCATTCAAGCCTAAATTTTTACTAGCGCGTGCAGCAAGCTTCAATTGATCAATTGCCCACTTGGTACGTTCTTTTGGCTTACCATGCACCGACTTAGGCGCAAAGCCATCAAACATTACATCGTATGCCGGATGAACGGCTACCAATTGCCCTTGCAAGTGTGTAGAGAGTTCCGTGATCTGCATGCCACAGGACTCTACCGTTTCACGAATTTCATCTGCATAGTCCTTGCTCTCTGCTGCTTTTCTTAAATCAATGCAACGTGCATCCCAACTTGGAATCTGTACGCCAACGTAACCAAGCGAAGCTGCCCATTTACAAATAGATTTCAGATTGTTGAACGGAGCTTCATCGCCCATGAACTGGGCCAAAAATATTCCGGGTCCTTTCAGTGTCTGCATAACTTTTAAACTTCAAAGGGTGTCCACTTCTCTTTACTCTGACCACTCTTAACAACATTGTCAATAAACGCCATACCCCGAATACCATCGGCTACCGAAGGGAAGTCAACTTCTACCGGAGCTTTGGTGCCATCGATGCGAGCGGATAAAGCCAGTGCAAAATTTCTGTATAAGTTGGCAAATGCCTCCAGGTATCCTTCAGGATGACCGGCCGGAGTGCGTGTATTGAATTTCGCTTCCTGATGCAAGAAGCCATTGGATCCTGCGCGCAAAATCTGCGTGGGCTGATCCAGCCATCGCAAGATTAGTGTATTGGGTTCTTGTTGTGCCCATTCGAGTCCACCCTTTTCACCATAGACGCGAATCTTTAACGCATTCTCTTCACCGGCTGCGACCTGTGAAGCCATCAAAACTCCGGCAGCACCGTTTTCAAATTTCAGCAATACGTTGCCATCATCATCCAATGCCCGTCCGGGCACCATGATATTTAGATCGGCACACAGATGAGTAATCTTTTGACCTGTAATGAACTCCGCTAAGTGGGCAGCATGGGTTCCAATATCTCCCATAGCTCCAGCCTTACCTGATTTTTTAGGATCCGTTCTCCAGGCAGCCTGTGCATTGCCTTCGCGTTCACTCATTTTACTTAACCATCCTTGGGGATACTCAACATACACTTTACGAATTTTTCCTAAAGCACCTTCCCGAACCATGGCACGAGCCTGCCGCACCATCGGATAGCCGGAATAGGTATGCGTAAGCAACAAGATGAGTCCGGTCTCGTCAACTTTTTTCTTCAACTGTTTCGCTTCATCCAAGGTAAATGTGATTGGTTTTTCAATCACAACATGAAATCCTTTTTCGAGGGCCAGCATAGCCGGAGCAAAGTGAGCGAAGTTGGGAGTTACAATCGTTACAAAGTCAATGCGTTTGTCGGCTGGCAACTTGCTTTCCTTTTCAATCATTTCTTCGAACGTTGTGTACGTGCGATCTTCCTGAAGGAAAAGCATCTTGCCGCTTTCTTTGGCGACTTCGGGGTTAATACTCAGTGCGCCTGCCACCACTTCAATGAGTCCATCCATGTTGGCTGCCAGGCGGTGGATCGATCCGATGAAGGCATCTTTGCCCCCACCTACCATTCCCATTCGTAATTTTCTATTCATGTGTCAATTGAATTATTTAAAAGATTATCCAGATGCGTAAAATAAGCAATTTTATTCTCCTGAACGAGGCTAAACACTACAAGCGGTCTTAAATAAACTTGTTCAAAATATTTTCATAATACTCCTGCCGCCCACTGATTTGTTCCGGTTCACCTTTTCGGTGAGCCAATGCACTTAAGTTGCTTAATCCTAACTTACCAGTCGAAAATTTTCTGCCATTGCCTGAATCAAAAGAAGCATAGCGACCCTTTCGCAAAGAAAGAAACTCGCCATCTTCCAAAATGGCATGCGCAGCAAGAAGAGCCCGGGCGAATGTATCCATGCCGCCAATATGTGCATGGAAAATATCCACCAGGTCAGTTGAATTTCTGCGGGTCTTTGCATCAAAATTTACACCCCCGTTTTTAAATCCGCCAGCTTGTAAAATTACCAGCATCGCTTCCGTTAGTTCATACACACTATTTGGAAACTGATCGGTATCCCATCCGTTTTGGTTGTCGCCCCGGTTAGCATCAATACTTCCCAACACTCCCGCATCCGCTGCTACCTGAAGTTCATGGTCGAACGTGTGGCTGGCCAGTGTTGCATGATTGACTTCTATATTCAATTTAAAATCATCCATCAAATCAAACTGCCTTAAGAAAGAAAGACAAGTTGCTGCATCAAAATCATATTGATGTTTGCTGGGCTCCATGGGTTTTGGTTCGATATAAAAAGTTCCTTTGAACCCATTACGTCTGGCATAATCACGAGAAGCTTGTAGAAATCTGGCCAGATGTTCCTGTTCGCGTCTCATGTTGGTATTAAGCAATGACATATACCCTTCGCGCCCACCCCAGAAAGTATAACCAGCACCACCCAGTTCGATGGTGGCATCAATGGCGTTCTTTACCTGAGCGCCTGCATAACAAACAACATTAAAATCAGGATTGGTGGCGGCTCCATTCATGTACCGGGGATTGGAGAACAAATTAGCCGTGCCCCACAACAACTTAACACCCGATGCTTTTTGTTTTTCCCTGGCGTAGTCTACGATTTTACGCAATCTTTTTTCTGACTCCTTCAACGTAGCCCCTTCTTCCACTAAATCATAATCATGGAAACAATAATATGGCGCCCCGATTTTTGTAATGAACTCAAAAGCTGCGTCCATTTTATCTAAACCCCGTTGCACAGGATCGGTGGCCGTTGACCACGGGAAGTTTTTTGTTCCCGGTCCGAAGGGATCGCCCCCGGTGCCACAGAAGGTGTGCCAGTAAGCAATGGCAAAACGCAAATGTTCTTCCATCGTTTTTTTGCCAATCTTCTTTTTCGGATTATAAAATTTGAAGGCAAGGGGATTGTCCGATTCTTTTCCTTCGTACTTAATGGCACGAATGCCCTTGAAGTATTCTTTATTTCCTTTGATGATTTTCATGGTGTTACAATTATTTGTTTAGTGGCAATTTTATAATCACATACTTATTCAATAAATGCTTAGCAGAAATCCAGAAGGTTATTTCAAATCCCCAACCCTTTCAAATAGGTATAACTCTTCTTCACACTTTCAATCTTATCCAGGGCAGTATGATCCTGATCGAGGAATGCATATTGCACACCTGCAACTTTAGCTGCTTCCAATGCTTGTTTGAAATTGATGATTCCATCTCCTATTTCGAGAAACACAGCCGGGTCAACTTCAAAGACAGAATAATCTATAGGGGTGTTCGCCCTGAGATCTTTCATATGAATAAATAACAATTGATTACCAATCTTATTGATCCAGGCTATCGGATCGTTGTTGGCGATGGTAACCCAGAAAACATCTAACTCGATTTTAACCAGATCGCGATCGAATATCTTCAACATTTCATCAAATGGAATCAATCCCTCAGTGGGTTTGAACTCAAACGAGTGATTATGATAATATAACTGAACCCCGGCCTGTTTACAGATCTCGCCATGGGTATTGGCCATCTCAGCGAATTTCTTGAAATCATCCATCGACTGCCGTTCTTCTGGCATCATGATAGCGATACCGAGGTTCTTTACTCCATGTGTGACGCAATCATCTACTATATTTTGAAAGTTATAATTCTCCGGGGGTGTCATCCCTATTTGCTTCACGGTATCCCACTTACCGCTGATATAGCCCGGTAAAAAGTGTGTAGACAAAGGCGTCATGCCCAGGTCTTTTATGATTGGCACATACGTTTTGAGTGTGGCCGGATCAAACAATTCAATGTTCTTGATTCCTATTTCGGCAATGGATTTAAACACACCGTGAGGATCCTTCTCCAACATCTCGCGCACACCAAATACCTGCATGCCCAATCTATCCGAATAAATTATCTCTTCTGCCTTCGTATCATCAACTACTTGCCCGGGTTGCTTTTCTGTTTTGTTGCTGCATGAAAAACCTAATACCGTTAAAGCCATCGATGTCATGGCTGAAAGCTTGATAAATTCAGTACGGGAGATTTGCCTTGGCTTTTTCATAAAACTTTGGTCAATGTTGTTTTCCAATTTTGATAGGTATCCTGATACCGAGTAAATAATGAGGCCTCCGGAACTTCTTCAAGGATTTGATTCAATCCTTGAAACGCTTCTTCAAATGATTTGAAAATTCCAGCCCCTATACCTGCCCCCAGCGCTGCCCCTTTGGCTCCATCGGTGTCATACAATTGCAACCGAGCCCCTATGGTATTCACGAAAGCCTGCCGAAACAACGGACTTAAAAACATATTGGCATGACCGGCACGAATTACCTCTGACTTTGAACCCATTGCTTGCAGGATCTCGAAACCATATTTCAATGCAAATACAATTCCTTCCTGGGCCGCCCTGAAAACATGTGATTGATTATGCTGATTAAAATTCAATCCATGCCACGAAGATTCTATACTCTTATTTTCTAAAATCCGTTCCGCTCCATTCCCAAAAGGGAGCATCAGCAAACCATCAGCACCTATTGGAGATTGTTCAGCCAGGTGATTCATTTGTTGATAGCTAAGAGGATCGCCACTTTTAAAATTTTTTCGTAACCAGCTATTCAATATCCCGGTGCCATTCACGCAAAGTAAAACCCCGTTGCGTTTTTGAGCCGGCTTATTGCTTACGTGTATAAATGTATTTACTCTCGATTCAGCATCGAATGCATTTTTATCTGTTACACTGTAAATTACTCCAGACGTTCCTGCCGTAGCTGCCGTTTCTCCCGGCTTTATTACATTCAGCGAAAACGCATTGTTAGGTTGATCACCGGCACGATACGAAACAAGAGTGCCTTTCTTAAGTCCGGTTTCTGTTGCTGCTTCTGTAGTGACACTGCCCTGAGCAGAAAAGACAGGTTTAATATCAGCCAGCAAAGACCGATCAATGCCATAATGTTTAAGTAAAGTATCAGCGATTCCGCTATTAGCATAATCCCAAAAAATTCCTTCCGACAGCCCGGTATCTGTTGTTACCATTTCACCCGTGAGTTTGTATGCGATGTAATCGCCCGGCAACATAATTTTATGAATGCGTGCATATACTTCAGGCTCATTTTCTTTTACCCACTTAAGTTTAGATGCCGTAAAGTTTCCAGGTGAATTTAGAAAGTGATTCAGGCAATACTCTTCACCTAGTTCTTTAAATGCCTTGTCGCCAAAATCCACCGCCCTGCTGTCGCACCAAATAATGGAAGAGCGAACAGGTTTACCCAATTTGTCTACCGCCACCAAACCATGCATCTGATAAGCCACGCCAATGGCCTGAATGGCTTCCGGATTTACACCAGACTTATGAAGGCATTGTTTGATGCTTAGCACAACATGTTCCCACCAAAGATCAGGGTGTTGTTCGGCCCAGCCCGGTTTGGATGCTACCATTTCCATTTCTTCTGCAGGCGATTGAGCTGAGGTCACGGTTTTGCCCGTTTCCGATGAAACCAGGCTGGCTTTTACCGAAGAACTGCCGATATCCAAACCCAGAAGAAATTTCTGCATACGATTGAAATTGTGTCAAAAGTATTTACTTATAGTCAAAATGACCATATATTAGTCCATATTTCTTTCATGACTACTGAGCCCGAACCAGACACCATTATTGATGCCTTGTCCATCGACTGCCTCATTTTCGGGTTTAAGGATGGCCGGCTGGATATTTTATTGGTAAAACATGCCGAAGGAATTATTGAAGGTCGTTGGGCTCTGCCCGGTGGTTTTATTCTTCACAACGAGAGTGTAGACGATGCTGCCAAACGTTTACTGAGCTCGCTTTCCGGTATCAGTAATATTTATCTGGAACAACTTAAGGCATTTGGAAATCCAGACCGTTACCCGATCAGGCGTGTAGTAACGATCGCCTATTTTGCCCTGGTCAATGAGCAACATTATTCCCTGATTCCGGGGTTCACTGCTTCGGATGTGAATTGGTTCAATATCCATGAAGTTCCGGACCTACCTTACGATCACAACAGTATTCTAAAATTTGGCTTTCAACATTTGAAACACAAGGTTCGTCATGAGCCGATTGGGTTTAACCTTTTGCCGGAAAAATTCACCCTGCTACAATTACAGGAACTATACGAAGCAATTCTTGAAACCAAACTCGATAAGTCTAACTTCCGCAGAAAAATATCCAAGATGAAACTATTGAAGAAGTGCGATGAAAAACAAAAAGATGTTTCGCACCGGGCCGCGGGTCTCTATAAATTTGATAAAAGGATTTACGTTACACTAAAAAATAATGGGATTGCATTTGAGCTATGAGTTCATCATTTTTTACACCAACGATTTGCATTCATTCGATTTTACCTTCATATTTCTTACCTTAAACCCTTCACACACATGGAACAAAAATTCAACTCATCACGACTTTTTATAGCCAGCTGCCTGGCCCTGCTGGTCACCTCGATGACTTTTGCTTTACGGGCAAAAATTGAGGGCGTGTTTGGCACCGACTATGGTCTTACCGGAGAAGAAATTGGGTGGGCTTTTGGCCCCGCCTTCTGGGGTTTCACTGTCGCGATGTTTTTAGGAGGATTAATCATCGATGTAGTAAAAACAAAAAATATTGTATGGATGGCATTCTTTAGCCACCTGATCGGCTTAGTCTTATTGCTGACGGCAAAAGATAAAACCATGCTCTTCATATCCAATGTGTTTATCGGTTTTGGCAATGGAAACGTTGAAGCAGCGTGTAACCCGCTGGTGGCTTCCATCTATCCTAATAATAAAACCAAAATGCTCAACCGGTTTCATGTTTGGTTTCCCGGAGGTATTGTGATTGGGGGTGTATTGGCGTGGTTACTGATGAGTCAACTCAATCTAAGCTGGCAACTTCTTACATCCTTGCTTTTTGTGCCGCTGGCTGCCTATGGGTATTTGTTTTTTGGTCAACCTATTCCGGAAACAGAGCGCGTAACCTCTGGAGTTTCCTTTAAAGACATGCTCAAAAATGTAGGCGCTCCGTTTACCATTATTGCTCTGGTCAGTTTTATGATTCTTGCTGCCTCTGTGCCTTCCATTAAAATTAATTTTAATGCTTCTCTTACCTATATCATATTAGGTGCGATTGTAGTTGCTGTTATCATCGAAGCGAGAGTCATTAACAAAATTGGTTTGTTGTTTCCATTGATGCTTTTCGGCATGTTTTTAACCGCATCTACTGAATTGGGCACCAATCAATGGACCAATGCACTATTGACCAATGCGGGCATTGATCCAATGATCATACTGGTGGTTGTTACTGGTATTATGGCCGTAGGCCGGTTCTTTGCCGGTCCCCTGATTCACCGGTTAAATCCATCCGGGGTGCTACTTGGTTCAGCTATATTTTCGGTTATCGGGTTGTACTCGCTAAGCATCTCCGAAGGCGCTGCAGCCACCCTCGGGTCGGCTGTGTTGTTTGCCATAGGTGTATGCTATTTTTGGCCAACCATGCTTGGGTTTGTCGCAGAAAATATTCCCAAGAGTGGTGCCTTAGGTCTTTCCATTATGGGTGGTGCGGGCATGGTAGCAACATCCATGGTACTGCCCATTATGGGTCGATCCATTGACACAGCGGGACCACAACTAACACTGCGCTACATGGCCATACTGCCGATTATTCTGGTGGTTATTTTTGTGGGGCTTGTCTTTTATATGCGAAAGCAAAAGTCCTGATGGAATTCTTCCAACGGAGCCACAGATTCAAGATTTACAAATCAACAAATCTGTGGCTTCATTTTTTCTCTATTAAATCCCACAGATTGCCATAAAGATCTTTGAAAACTGCTACTGTACCATACGCTTCTTCTGAGGGCTCACGTACGAATATAACTCCGCGATCCTTAAACTTTTTATAGTCGCGCCAGAAATTATCCGTATGCAAGAAGAGAAATACCCGCTCACCAGTTTGGTTACCAATGCGACTGATTTGTTCTTCGCCAACAGCCTTTGCCAACAGGAGTTTACAACCATCTGAACCGGAAGGTGCCACTACCACCCAGCGCTTCGAATCACTTAATGCCGTGTCTTCTACCAAAACGAAACCCAGTATTTCGGTATAAAATCTGATGGCTTCATCATAGTCGGCTACTACCAAGGCAATCTGAAAAAGGTTTTGCATGATTTGACTTATAACTTTTTTTCCGTTGAACAATAACCCGATTATTTAATTCCTTTTTAATTCTAACTTGCCCCCCTACCTCTGTGCTCTATGATTATTAAAACAATTCTATCTCCCTTCAAAAACTTCGCATGGTTTAAGCGATTGAATGCCAAAGTAACCTATGAACTTTTAGCCAAGCATATTCCTGCCGAAGACTGGCATTTTATGAATTATGGCTATGCGCCTAAACCAAATGAAGCGCCTTTGCAACTGGCCGAGCCCCCCAGTCAAAAGTATCCATTACAAATGTATCACTACCTGGCTTCTAAAACTTCGTTGGAAGGTAAACAGATTTTGGAAGTTGGCAGCGGACGGGGTGGCGGAGCCCGACATCTGTCTGGTTATTTTAAACCTGCGTTCTATACGGGGCTCGATCTGGCCCAACATGCAGTTGACCTTGCCACTAAATTACACAAACTACCGAACCTACGATTTATCCAGGGAAGTGCGGAAAATATTCCATTGGCAGATAATAGCGTTGATGTGGTCATTAACGTGGAGTCATGTCATGCGTATGGTTCAGTTGAAAATTTTTTAAGTGAAGTGAAACGGGTACTCAGGCCGAATGGATATTTTCTAATGGTTGATTTTCGGTATGCAATCGATATGGCAACCCTGACGAACCAACTAAAAAATTCGGGACTTGAAATGGTGGAAGAGGAAAATATAACCTCTAACGTAGTTGAGGCCATCGAAGCCGAAGATGAAGTTAAACAAGATCGCATTCGCAGATTGATCCCAACTAAGTGGCAAAAGCTATTTGCAGAGTTTGCCGGAGTGGTCGGCTCCAAATTCTATAGAAATCTAAAAGATCAAACCCGATTTTATTATCGATACGTAATGAAAAAAAATAATTGACCCTCACGAGTCTAATCCATAGCAAGACGTAAACTAAAGAAGGCTAACAATAGTGTGAGTGGGGTAAAAATTATTTTCTCCCAGATGTTAATGGCCACTAAATTTCCAAGGGTGTTGATAGAAAAGAGCACTACCATTATCCACAATCCAATCCGAACCCACTGTTTGCTTTTTCCCCAATTTAAATATCCTGATTTGTTGGCAACGGTGGCCAGCATGAGCAAGTTTATTCCAATCGATACGACTTCAAAACGGATCATATCGGTTGTGCTTTCAAGTCGACCGCCCCATACTATCTTGTAGGGAATAATTCCGGTAAGCACCAAGACATGAAAAATTATGATGAGGGATAAAATGATGATCATACCTCGTGCAGCCGTATGCACTGAGATCAGGCTTCGCATGAGTAGCTTAATTAAATCGTATACCTACCTATGCATTTGAAGACAAGGCCTTAATCACCACCTCACGGGCTTCGCGATGTTTGCAATAACTACATTTGTAATGCTCCAGCAATACACCATCCTCTTGTTGGGTGGGCTGTTTTTTTATCTCCTCCGTATCAATCTTCATCGTATAAAAACCACATTCGCCACACTTTTCAGCATGTTGATAGGCCATATATTTTTCTACCTTCTTTTCGCATGTCTTTTCATCCAGCCAAACATCATATTCAACAGAGTGAAGTTCGCTCTGGTGCTGCGCCAATTGATCCGCCTCCAGGTGCACTTCGCCTTCCTGAGAGGTTAATTTTCGCATAGGATTTCCTGCCGATGATTTCCGAACCTTGTTGCGGATACGTGTCAATCGGCTCTCTAAAAAACGAGGGTATAAAACACGTATCAAATTGGAAAAGATAAGATACGTAATGACGAATAAGCCAGCCAAAAAGAATACGCTGATATAAAGTTTCAGAGAGTCGTCCACCGGAAACATGGGGGTAACGGTGGCGGTAGCATACAATGCCAAACCCACTATGGCCGCCAGAATAGCATACCAGAAAAATTTAATCTCATAGTTATTGACATAATCGTAGCGATCCTTGTCACCCGAAATGGTTATTAACTTAATTTCATGATAAAGTAGAATAAGGACGGCTAATCCAAAAAAAACATAAGAACCTAAAATCAGGTACGAGTCCCACGTTTCAATAAAGGAGGTAGAGTTTTCCATATGTCAATGGATTTAGGTTGGTTGTAATTGCAGTAATTTCGCAATAATTACGACTTCATTCAATGATTTTTAGGATAAATTTTAACTTTCAATCCGATTATCATGATTTAGAAATACTCAAAATCACAGGGAGAGACGAACTTTCCGATTACAATAACTCGTTATTACGCCATGATTCCGCTAAGAAATAGATTTTTTGACCTTGCGTTAAAACAAGCTACTAGAATTGCCGGCAAGCCCGCCAGAATCATTGCATTGATTGCTCAACTTGGTTTGAAATTCAGAAAAACAGATCTCAACTCGATGAATGGCACAATCCTAAAGGAAAAATTTTTGCTTTTAGGTCGATTGTTAAAGGCACATGTAACGGGCCAATACCGCATTCAATCTTTTCGTTTCCTGCTAATCACACTGGCCGCTATTATCTACCTGGTGAATCCTCTTGATCTTATTCCGGATTTTATTTTTGGTATAGGGCTGGCCGATGATTTGGCCGTTGTTACCTGGGTCTATCAGGCTTTAAGCACCGAACTGAATGCCTTTGCCAGGTGGGAAAAAGAACAAGATGGTGCCTTCAGTTAGCTATATAAATTAAATCTCCTGTTTTAGGTCTTTCCAAAAGAAACTTACCCTTTACCTTCCAGGTTGCTTTGCCTGTTGAATCATACAATTCAGTTACCCTGCCTTCGAGGTCAAGATTAAAGGCATTGCTGTGCTTTGGGTTTTCTTTTGGGATAGCGTTACTAATTTTATTGTAGTCAGCATAAGTCTTTTTCAATTCCGTTGAATCGGCAGAATTACTTTTGAAATAATCAATTCTTGTTTTTAAGTACTCGAGTCGGTCGTACAATCCAGTTGTGCTAATGTAGTTTCTATCCATTCTAATATAAGTACCGATTTGTAATTTAGAATCCTTTTTCAATTTAAAGATAATCACATTGTCGTTACACGTGAGGACATAACCCTGAACAAGGCTGAGTCTAAGAGCCTCAATGGTATTTTGTATGGTAGAACGAAAATTATAATCTATATCTTCACTATTAGAAGTGATCGTTGACATCTCAAGGGTTGTATTTGGTGTAAAAAAGACAACTTTATAATTAAAAATAATAGAATCCATTTCTGCAGCAGAAAAAGGGTTCACTCCAAACAACATTACTCCAGCCAATTTTAAGGTGTCCCTGAAGTATCGATGATCATTTCCACTTTCATTTTTATTGTACGTGTAGGGAGTACTGTGTCTTTTATAGAGTTCTCCTCTTTTAGCAAAGGATTTAATAAGGTCCGTTTCCGTTACTACAGAATCAGGGCTAATCGCTGAAATAGCTTGCGCTAATAATCGTTCGGCCATTTCTATAGTATCAAAAGGTAGTTTAGTAGCTCCACTATACATTTGCTTTGAAATTTCAGAGAAATCAAATTGAACATAATATGCTTTCCTGCCACTTGGTGGTTCAGGTGCTTCTTTGACTAGCTCCCTTATGATAAAATAAGATCCCGCAAGTAAAACAAAACTCAAAATGGTCAATAGCAATTGATTCTGTTTTCGTTTACGGATAAATGCCGGATGTGGTGGTTTAGGATATTCCTTAGAGAAGAATTCAAAAATCTCTACCTTTTCTTCAACACCTTTCAGTCGCGTTTTACCATGCGAGCGCCAACCAATTTTATCTTGATTACTATCTTTAATCCAACCAACTGCATTTTCCCACACCGATAAAGACGTAAGAATCTGGCCACCATTTGCTATTGCTTCAATTCTTGCTGTTCGATTAACATGCCTTCCAAAGATATCCAGCGCTAAAGAATTTTCAACTGCAACCTGGCCTACATGAATTCCAATTCTAACAGTAAGTGTATAATTCTGAATAGTTAGATGTGCTTTATTTAGATGGATGGCCTGCTGGAATTCTGCAGCCCGCAAAACGGCTGTGGAAGGTTCTGCGAAAACGCACAAAAATGAATCTCCAATTTCTTTGATAATAATTCCCGCATTATCACGACACATAATCTTTTTAAAAAGCTCGTCATGAAGATGTCGTAATTTAGAATAGGCCCGTTCACCTAATTTTTCAGTAGCGTAAGTTGAATTTACAATGTCAGAAAATAAGATAGCGAGAATTGCCGTCTGCTTTGACTTTCTGAATTCTTCAATTTTCTTAACCTCGTCAGAACTTAGCGAGTTTCTAGTTAGGATATTATCATCATTCATAGTCATTTTTTCTATCAATGATTATTACACCAACTACTTTCTCTTCGCTTTAAACGTGCCATTGGGCTGTATAAAAATGGCTTCGCCAGGAGTTTCTGCGCTCGTAACAAACTCAATTTTAAAACCCTCCAGGTTTTTAATTGCGAATTTATGATTTCCCAGAGGCACTAATTCGTACTCTGGTTGGCCGGGCACAAACAAAAATAAATTGTCGCCTTTCAAATAAAACTTGGTAATCATCTCGCCCAACGCATATTCACCAACGTACTTATCTAACGAGCCTTTTTCGACATCTACTTTTATGGGTGTTCTTGTGAATTCAATCGGATCCAAGGCCACTTCCATCTTAATACCAACCTTGCTGATCTCACCTGCCTCATTGATCGAAAAGTTGAACCGCGTTTGAGATGTTTCTGTAGTATCAATCCCGGCACGCTTCGCTTCAAAGGTTTCAAAAACATTATAGTGATAATGACGCAACCACAGTTTCATCAGTTTGAATTTTGCAAACAGCGAATCACGTTCTACGACCACATCAAAGGAACCATAACCCGGGTGTGAATACCGCCCTGCAAATTCCTGCAAAATATGTGTAGGACGGGTGCCCTTAACCCGGCTCGATGATTTAACTTTCTCTGCTTCCCGCTGTTCTTTCAGCGCCTTATCTCTGCGATCGCTCAATACTTTATTCCAGTCCGTTTTAGTGACTTTCAGCATTCTATCAGAAAGTATATTTCTTACCACGGATGGAACAGACGACCCATTTTGATTTACCAGCACAACAATGCCTACACTGTCACTTGGAAAGAACGAGGTGCTGGCCGAAAATCCATCAATGTTTCCGCCATGCTCCACCCGATAATGTCCTTTATAAGAGGCAAGGAACCAACCATACCCATAATTGGCCATATGAATGTCTGGATTGTCCTTCTCGGGTAAACCGCCCGCAATTACCATTTGTGAACTGATCGCTTCGTTTACATAGGCAGCCGGTATCAGCTCCTTACCATTGAATTTACCACCGTGGATCCAGGTGATTACCCAATTGGACATCTCGTTCACACTGCTATTAATGCTACCCGCTGGACTCATACCAGCGATGTGATAGTAATCCATCTTTTTAATAGAAGTCTCCTTTTCCAGTTTGTATCCTAATGCGAAATCCGTTTGTTTCTTTAAATCTGTTATCGACAGATTGGAGCGAGACATCCCCAATGGTTTAAAGATTCTCTCCGTCACGTTCTCCTCCCAACTTTTACCCGTCATCTTTTCTGCGATTACACCTTGCGTAAGGAACATAAAATTATTGTAGTACCACCGTTCTCGCACGCCTGCAAATGGCTCCTGATACGCAATGCGTTGGATCAAACTATCCTTTGAATCGGTAGGAAATAAATACCATGAGAAATCGTGACGGGGCAAGCCGGTGCGGTGACTCATCAGGTCTTTAACAATGACATTATTATTAAGCTCATCATTAAAAAATTTTAACTCCGGCACATAGGTTCGAGGGCTTTCATCAAAGTTTATCTTGTTCTCACTTCTCAACATTCCTAAAATGGAAGAAGTAAATGCTTTGCTGCACGAACCGATGGCAAAAAGTGTGTTAGGTGTAACCGGAATTTTATTTTCGTAATCGCTATACCCAAATCCTTTGGCATACACAATCTTATTTTTTTCCACCACCGCCACGGCAAAGCCGGGTGTCTTCCATGTTTCCAATACCTTTTGCAATTCCGCATCCACTCCTGCCAGACGCGTGTCAGCGGCAGGTTTCTTCTGGGCAAACCCCGTGGCAAGAGCATAGAGAAATAAATGAGCAAGCATGATCCCTTTCATAAGGCGTTGGATTTGATGACGTATATTAAAAATAATAAATTATTACACTTCCTCAAGGTGGCTAATCCTGAACCCAACGTTTATGTATTGTATACATAATCAATGGCTTCGCGTGCTATCCGTTCATCTTCTTCTTCCGAGAGTCCGCTTATTCCAATCCCTCCTATTACTTTATCATTTTGTATGATGGGTAAGCCACCACCAAACCCTGTAATCCGGTGATCCGTCCAATAGCCTTGTTCGCGATTAGCTTCACGCATAAACTCACCTTGTGCTTTGCTTGATTTACAATCGCGGGCACTCGTGTAGGCTTTGCTCTGCGCGATTTGGGCCGAAGCAGGATTCGCACCGTCCATTCGCAAAAATGAAATAAGTTCTCCTTCCGGGCCTGTTACAGCAATGGCAATATGTTTGTTGATTTTTTCAGCCAACTCCACTGACTTGTCAATGAGTTTCAGAGCCTCCGCAGAACTAACTTTTCCAACCTGATACATGGCGTACAGAATGTATGTTTACAAAACTATTTTTTCAGCAAAACAGGTTTTCCGTTCATCATCACTTCCAAAGGCTCGCCATGTTCCAAAACAGTTTCGATTTTGCCACTACTGATTTTCACTTTAAGTACGCGGTCTCTGAACTCAAGGCGGAATGAATATGATTTCCACTGATCCGGAATGAAAGGCGTAAAATGTAATTTACCATCGCGCACGCGCATACCCCCAAACCCTTTTACCACACTCATCCAGGTTCCGGCCATAGAAGTAATATGACAACCTTCTTCGGTATCGTTGTTGTAATCATCCAGATCGAGACGGGAGGTGCGCAAATAAAATTCATACGCTTGCTCTTTATAACCCAGTTTACTGGCAAGGATCACATGCACACACGGTGATAACGATGATTCATGCACAGTCATGGGTTCATAGAAATCAAAATTTCTGCGAATGGTTTCGAGGTCAAAGTCATCTTCAAACAAATAGATGCCCTGTAATACATCGGCCTGTTTGATAAAACATGAACGTAAAATCCGATCCCAGGACCATTTCTGGTTCAAAGGGCGATCTTCCGGCTTTAGGTCTTTTACCCGAATCAATTCCTTATCCAGAAATCCATCTTGTTGTAAAATTACTTTGCGTTTGGCATCGTAAGGATAATACATATTGTCGGAGATGTGCTTCCAAAGGTCGGTCTCTGCTTTTTCCTCAAATTTTGTTTTCGTCACCAGCTCTGCATAGCGCTTCGGGTTCGAAGTCTTCACATAATCCACAGCCTCTCTGGCAAAGCGAAGTGTCCAGGCGCCCAGGTAGTTGGTATACCAGTTGTTATTCACATTGTTCTCGTATTCATTCGGGCCGGTAACGCCAAGCACTACATACTTTCCTTTGTCTTCCGACCATGTTGCGCGTTGATTCCAGAAGCGGGCAATTCCTATAAGAACTTCCAGTCCAAATTCCGTTAGGTAATCTTTGTCTCCGGTATAGTCGATATAATCCCGCATGGCATAAGCCATGGCACTGGTGCGGTGAATTTCTTCAAAGGTAATTTCCCATTCGTTGTGGCACTCTTCACCATTCATCGTAACGAACGGATAAAATGCTGCTCCATCTTTAAAGCCGAGCTTTTGTGCATTTTCTATTGCTTTGCCTAAATGTTTGTATCTGTATACAAGCAGGTTGCGGGCTACTTTGGGTTCGGCCGTACTCAAAAAGAAAGGCAAACAATATGCTTCCGTATCCCAATAGGTACTGCCGCCATATTTCTCACCCGTAAATCCTTTCGGACCAATGTTCAGGCGCTCATCTTCGCCCGTATAGGTTTGCGTAAGCTGAAAGATATTAAAACGAATACCTTGTTGGGCGGCCACATCACCTTCAATGGTAACATCACACTCCTCCCACTTATGGGCCCATACCTTGGCATGATCGGAAAACAACTTATCAAATCCCGCAGCCACTGCTTCCTTCAGCTTGGCTTTGCAATGTTTAACCAATTGATCTTTGGGATGATTTTCCGAAGATAAAATAGCTGCATATTTAAAAATAACGAGTGGTGTACCTTCCTGTAAGTCAGTCACCACCACATTATCGGCATACTTCACCCGAAGGTTGGTAGTAACGTTTCCAGTTATACTTTTGCCGTTGCGTTGAATATCATATTGAATTCCGGTGCAAACCTGAAAGAGTGTCTTCTTGGTTTGTGCGTTTACGATGGCCAGGCCAGGTGTAGCTTCTTTGCTTACCTCCTCCCAGAATTTTTCATCGTAGTTAGAGTCTTTGTTGACAACATCCGCATCCACCGGTAAGGTTAACGTAATGGGGGCAGAAAAATTAACGGGCGTTATCTCATAACGGATCGCTCCTATTTCACCATCGGCCATGGAGCAAAAGCGTTTTGAATCCACACTGATCTTTTTTCCATCGGGCAACGTAGCGGTAAAGGCACGATGCAGAAGACCCTGTTGCATATCCAACACACGTCTGAACTTTTCGACCTTACCTTTGGCAAGGTCTAATGTCTGATCTCCAATCTTAATTTTGATCTCGATCCAGCTGGGTGCATTCAATACTTTTGCAAAGTATTCCGGGTAGCCGTTCTTCCACCAGCCCACGCGGGTTTTGTCAGGATAATAAACACCGGCCACGTAACTGCCCTGGTGGGTCTCACCCGAGTAATCTTCTTCGAAGGTGGCCCGTTGCCCCATTCGGCCATTGCCCAGGCTGAAGACACTTTCTGAAATTTTATTGTAATGAGGATTCAGTCCCTCCTCAATGATGTGCCACTCGTGATGTTTAAGATACTGCTTCATACGCTTTAGTTCAAGATTTCAAATTCAAATATTATAGGTCTGACCGCACTAAGCGGACTAACCTGTTAAGTTATAATCGCTCCAAATCACTTGTTTTAAAATCGCCCGTACGGGCAACAACTCTATTGGCATTTCCCAATTGTTCAACAGAACCCACACCAACACATTTCATTCCGGCAGCCAGTGCTGCTTCTACGCCTGCTTCGGCATCCTCAAAAACTACACACTCGTTTGGTGCAATCCCCAATTTGTGGGCTGCCAATAAAAATATCTCAGGATCAGGTTTTGAATGTGTAATCATGGTGCCATCTACCAGGGTGTCAAAATCTTTGGCAATGCCCAACAATTCGATAACCCGGGGTGCATTCTTGCTACTCGATGCCAAGCCAACTTTGATGTTCTGTTTTTTCAGGTTTCGAATCAATTCAATTACACCTGGAAATATTTCTTCGGGTCGTATCGACTCTATATACTCAACAAACCATTTATTTTTCTTTTCAGCCAACTGTTCCTTCTGTTGCTCAGGCAGCTCAAGATTACCCAATGATAAAATAATTTCCAGAGACCGCATTCTGCTCACACCTTTCAACATCTCATTATTTTCATGAGTGAGGGTAATGCCAAACTCGCTGGCCAATCGTTTCCATGCAATGTAGTGGTAGTGGGCCGTGTCGATAATAACACCGTCTAAATCAAAAATGGCAGCTTTTATCATTCAATAAATATTCAATAGATTAAAAATTTCACAACAAAAGCTATACATGACCTTTGGCAATGATACTATCCGTTTCCTCCAAAGATTTGAAGACTTCAAAAGTTTTACCCTGTGTGCGCAACGCTCCCAAGGCATTGCCATATTTGGCGGCTCCAATATAATCTTTCGGATTTTGAACTAAACCAAAAGAAAGCCCGCCAGCAAATGAATCGCCACACCCCGTTGTATCAATTACCTTCTCTACTTTAATGGAAGGCACGAGTTCTTCAATGATCTTACTACCTTTTTTAAAATACGTGAGGCATCCGCGTGAATCCAATGTTACGTACACACATTTCACCCCAAGTTTCAGGCAATGTTCTGCAAACTTACGGATCTCATCACGATTCAATTCCTCTTTAGTGAAGTCTTCCGTTTCATATTCCTTTTGGAACCAGGAAGCATGTGCCTCTTCCAGATTCATTTTTAAAACATCTATATAGGGCAACCACTGATCGCGGTCAATCCAAAACTTGCGTTGTCGCTCACCATTAACCAGACATGCCGTAGTGGGGCCATGCGCATCGAAGATGATTGTGCCTTTACTTTTTTTCTTTAAAAATTTTAAGGTATCCAGTGAAATTTCATAGTCGCTGATCGGTATAAATACAAAGACATCGCAATCCAGGAGATTAGTCATATCTGCTGGTAAGATGGGGTCCATGAATCCCGTTTGACGCTCAAGGCGATCGTTGTGATTTAAAAAACGCAAACTGATAATGTCGCCCTGATCATTCGCGGTGGTAAGATGTTTTAGATTGATTCCTTTATAGCCTTGAAAAACTTCCTCCACATTATCATGATCCACCGTGCGTAAATGGCAAACCGGAACTATCTCAAGTTGATCACCTGCCAGAACAGAAAGCGCAATAACCGGATGTGTTACACAACCCCACTTTTGAATAAGGTCTCCGGAGTGGGTAACAATGTGATCGCGCGGAATGGGACCAACAACAGCTATTTTTTTCATCTATTTAATGATTAGGTTCAACATCAGTTTGAAAGGAAAGCGGCACCAAAAACTCCGGCACTATCGCCCAGCTTGGGTTTAATCACAGGTGTATCCAACCGGTTATTAAAAATATATTTTCTGAGTGTTTCTCTGCCGTCTGTATAAATAATATCTATGTTGCCCACGCCCCCGCCTATCACAATCACATCCGGATCAAGTATGTTAATCACAACACTTAATGCGAGCCCAAAGAAATTTGTGAGCCGCTCCATGGTTTGTTTGGCATATGGATCTGAGCCCGCTTTATATAAATCATACACTTCCTTCATGCTTTTTGTTTGACCGCTAATTGAAGCATAATACTTTTCCAGCGCGGGCCCCGCCAATACTTTTTCTACACAGCCCGACTTGCCGCAATAACACGGCCCTCCTGATGCATCTAGGAAATTATGACCCCACTCGCCACCAATTCCTTGTAATCCATTGATCACTTTTCCGTCTACCACTACACCGCCTCCTACACCCGTGCCCATGATTACACCGAACACTACTTTGGCATGGGGATATTGCTCTTTTGCTGCACCCATATTGGCTTCCGCCAAAGCGAAACAATTCGCATCGTTGGCCATAAAGAGTTCGACACCCAACAATTGTTCAAGGTCTTTCTTTAAAGGTTTTCCATTAAGACTTGTTGAGTTACTGTTTTTCATCAATCCTAAACCTGGGTCTAGTGTTCCCGGTGTAGCAATACCAATCTTTGCCGGTTTATAGCCCACGCTGGCCTCCATTTTATCTACCACTTTTTTGATTTGGCTAAGAATGTGATCATAGCCCTTGTGTCCTTCCGTTGGAAGACGATCGCGAAACAAAACTTGCGGATCGGTGGACGATTTTAGTACGGCTCCTTCTACTTTCGTTCCGCCCAGATCAATACCCCATAAGTTACTATTCATCGGTAGATTATGAATTTTCAATTACAACTATACACACGCGCCTCCCAGGGTTGCAACTCCTGCGGAGATTTTCCTTCCGGGTAATTACCCATCAGACGGGTAGTCAAAAAGGGAATTACTTGGTTGGGTAAGTTAGCAACCTGATCAGAAAAGTTAAGAACAATCAGCATTTTTTCTTGCTGCCGTTCACGGAAAAACAGAAAGAGGGAGTCATGGTCAGTCTCCAAAGGCCGATAGGTTCCATACGTAAGCACCGGATGAGCTTTTCTCAATCGCGTCATTGCGCGAAAGTAATGAAGGATAGAATTTGTTTCATCCTCTTGCGCCTTAACGTGAATCAGGTGGTGGTTGGGATTAAGTGGCATCCACGGAACGCCTGTGGTGAAGCCAGCAAGTTCATCCGAGTTCCACTGCATGGGTGTGCGGGCATTATCCCGACCCGCATAATTAACAGCTTTTAAAAATTCGCTTTCCGGAGTTCCAACCTTTTGAGCTTCCCGCCAACCGTTTTGAGTTTCAATGTCTTGTGATTCAGCCACGGAATTCAATCGGGTATTTGTCATCCCGATTTCATCGCCCATAAAGATGAAAGGGGTGCCACGCATGGAAAGCAATAAAGTACACAACAGTTTAGCCGATTGATCCCAATAGGCTTGATCGTTACCCCAACGGGAAACCATACGGGGAAAATCATGATTGCCTAAAAATACGCTACCCCAACCTTTCTCTAAAAAAGCATCATCCCAGGTTTTAAACACAGCCTTAAAATCTTTCATCGTCCACGGGATTGGGTCAAACCTGCCACCTGGTCCCTGATCCATAAACATATGACCAAAGTGAAAAATCATATTGAGTCCATGCTGCTCATCCAAATAGTCTAATGAGTTTTGTGGTGTAATTCCTGGCCCCTCACCCACCGTCATCACATCGTAATGATTCCAGACTTTCGCTCTTGCCTCCTTAATAAATTCTTTCAGGCGCGGCCCGTTGGCATAAAACTTTCGGATCGTTTCGTTGAAGTCTGTGGTGTCGGTATCCGGAAAAGCGGTGCGCTTGGAGATGGCTGAGATTACATCGAGACGCAATCCATCTACACCCTTGTCGAGCCAAAACTTCATGAGTTTATTGATCTCCTCCCGGAGAACAGGATTTTCCCAATTTAAATCTGGCTGTTTGCGCGAAAACAAATGCAGGTAATATTCACCTGTCAGCTCATCCAACTGCCACGCACTGCCACCAAAAAAAGATGGCCAATTATTGGGTGGACTCCCCTGCTTACCGGGTTTCCAGAAATAATAATCGCGGTAGGGATTGTCTTTTGACTTGCGTGATTCCTGAAACCAGGGGTGCTCATCGGAAGAGTGATTGAGCACTAAATCCATAATCAACTTTAGCTTGCGCTGATGAAGCCCCGTAAGGAGTTCATCGAAATCCTGCATCGTGCCAAATTCAGGTTGTATGGAATAATAATCGCTGATGTCATAGCCCCCATCGTCATTGGGTGATTTGTAAATAGGATTGAGCCATATCGCATCTACTCCCAGGCTTTGGATGTAATCAAGTTTTTCAATAATGCCCCGTAGGTCACCCACCCCATCGCCATTACTGTCTTTAAAACTTCGGGGATAGATTTGATAAACAATTGCTTCTTTCCACCAGGCAGGGTTCATCGGACTGTAGTTTAAAAATTAATAACTTCCTTCAAGGCCTGATGTACCGTCAATTCTTGATTTTTCTTTTCTTCTTCTGTCCATCCAAATACATTGGCAAAATAATCAATCACGGGTTGTATCCATCTTGAAATTTTAGGATGATTAAAGTAGAGTAAACCACTTCTGCGGTTAATAAAATCCATCGGCACGATAGCCATTTCATAGTGGATGGCAAACCAGGCTTTTGCCAGAATCAAATCACACTCAGCATGTTCAGTTCGATTTTTCTCTGCATGATCCAAAATAAGCAGCGCCTGCCGACCGTATAAATGAACAAGATTGGTCGCTTCATTGCCCTGCAGGTTAAGTGAATCCAGTCGACCAACCAATTCCTGTTCTAACTTTTTTACGTCTGCATATTCTTTAAAGTCACCCCCCGGCAGAATGAATTCTTTGGTTTTGCATTCCATTAAATCGCGATCCGGGAAATCGCGATCAATTACTTTATCCACCACCCGCTCGGCCATCTTGCGGTAGCCTGTCAGTTTGCCGCCCGCAATGGAAATGAGTCCGGATGACGATTCAAAGATTTCATCTTTTCGTGAAAGTTCAGAAGCTGATTTTCCTTCTTCATGAATCAAAGGGCGCAGCCCAGCCCAACTGGATTCAATATCTGCAAACGTCAATAGTGCCGATGGAAATGTTTCATTAACGGCTTGCAACAAATACTGCGCATCCTCCCGCGAAGTCATAACATGATTCTTGTCGCCTTGATAATCAGTATCCGTTGTGCCCACATAGGTGATACGACCGCGGGGAATAGCAAAAATCATTCGCCCGTCCGGCACATCAAAATAAATTGCCTGCCGCACGGGAAGACGATGGTAAGGCACCACAATGTGAACGCCCTTGGTGAGGTGCAACTCTTTACCTTGTTTGGATTTATTAATAGATCGTAATTCATCTACCCACGGACCCGTGGCATTCACGACTGTGGTTGCTGTTATGGTAAATTCCGCTTTGGAGATTTCATCGGTTGCCTTTACACCAATAATCTTTTCATCCTTGTATATAAATTCTGTTGCCGCTACGTAATTACTGATGCAGGCCTTTTTACTTACGGCTAGTTTTATGAGTTCGATAGTCAACCGCGCATCGTCCGTTCGATATTCTGCATAGATGGCTCCACCCTTTACATCATCAGATTTAAGTAACGGCTCATGATTCAGCGTCTGCGGACGAGTAAGCATTTTTCGTTGATCCACATGCTTCACTCCGGCCAACCAATCGTAAAGTTTTAAACCGATCGAGGTGAGCCAATATCCCAGGCCACGTTTCTCATACAAGGGCAACAACATTTTTTCAGGAACCACCAAATGTGGGGCAAGCCGATGAACAATGGCGCGCTCACTACCCACTTCCTTAACCAGCGCAAATTCCAACTGCTTGAGATACCGCAATCCACCATGAATTAATTTGGTTGATCGGCTGCTGGTGCCACTGGCAAAATCTTCTTTTTCAATCAGTGCAGTCCTTAATCCGCGGGAAGCTGCATCTAACGCAATGCCGGCACCGGTGATACCGCCCCCAATGATTAGCAGGTCAAAGGATTCATTTTTGAGTTGAGAAAGGTTAGTGGGTCTGTTCAAGCGAAGGAGATATAAGATTAAAGATTTGAGATTTTAGATTTGGGAATTGGGAATTGGGAAATGGGAAATGGGTATTAGGATTTTAGAGTATTGAATTACGTGTCGATCCAGCCCATCGTTCGCTGCACGGCCTTTTGCCAGCCCTTATAAAGTTTGGCGCGGGTTGTCGCATCCATGTTTGGAATAAATCGCTTCTGAATTTTACGGTTGCGGATAATATCTTCCTTCTTCCATAAACCAATTTGAATTCCCGCCAGGTAAGCTGCACCCAAGGCAGTGGATTCAATCACCTCGGGCCGCTCTACTTCGGTTCCTAAAATATCAGCCTGGAACTGCATGAGGATATTATTGGCGCACGCACCGCCATCCACTTTTAAACTGGCCAGTTTCAAGCCGGCATCTTCCTGCATGGCATTGAGAATATCCTTGGTCTGATATCCTAAAGATTCCAACGTTGCTTTGATGATGTGATCTTTTCCGGTGTCGCGTGTCAATCCGAAAATAGCACCCCGCGCATACATGTCCCAGTAAGGTGCGCCTAATCCCGCAAAGGCCGGCACCACATAAACTTCGTTGGAGCCTAAGGCTTTCATGGCGAAATATTCGGAATCTTTGGATTGATCGATGATATGCATGCTGTCGCGCAACCATTGCACCGCTGCACCCGCAATAAACACACTTCCCTCGAGGGCATATTCTACTTTGCCATCTAAACCCCACGCGATAGTAGTGATCAATCCATTTTTGGATTGTTGAATCGTTGACCCGGTATTCATCAACATAAAACAACCTGTGCCGTAGGTATTCTTTGCCATGCCGGGTTCAAAGCAAGCCTGACCAAATAAAGCAGCCTGCTGATCGCCTGCTACGCCTGTAATTGGTATGGCTACATCGTTAATATTCCAGGTGCCGAACAAAGAAGCAGAAGGTTTTACTTCCGGCAACAGCGACTTCGGTATTGTTAATTCACTCAGTAATTTTTCATCCCATTTTAATTGGCGGATGTTGTACAACATAGTGCGCGAAGCGTTGGAATAATCTGTTACGTGTGCTTTGCTATTTGTAAGTTTCCAGATCAGCCAGGTATCGATGGTGCCAAAAGCCAGTTCACCTTTTTCAGCGCGCGCTCGCACGCCATCCACATTATCTAAAATCCATTTTACTTTGGTGCCTGAGAAGTAAGAGTCTATAACAAGACCTGTGTTTTCACGCACATAGTCGGTTAATCCTTTTGTCTTCAGCTCCTCGCAAGTTGGGGCCGTTCTTTTATCCTGCCACACAATGGCATTATAAACTGGCACTCCGGTTTTACGATCCCAGACAACCGTTGTCTCGCGTTGGTTGGTTATGCCAATGGCAACTATAGAATTCAGTTCAATGCCATTTTCAACTATTACTTTTTGAAGCACGCCTAGTTGTGTACTCCAGATTTCCTCGGGATTATGCTCTACCCAACCGGGGTTTGGAAAAATCTGTTGAAACTCCTGTTGAGCAATCCCCTTTATATCACCTAGTTCATTGAACAAAACGGCCCGCGAACTTGTCGTGCCCTGATCTAACGCAATGATGTATTTTGGTTTAGCCATAGGGTGCTTGCCTTAAAAAATTAATTGATAAAGTAAAGCACCTGCAATACCTCCTGCTATCGGACCAAAAACCGGGATCCATGCATAGCCCCAATCGGAAGAACCTTTGCCATGAATGGGTAATAGCGCATGAGCCAGGCGGGGTCCGAAATCACGGGCAGGGTTTATCGCAAACCCGGTAGTTCCGCCCAGGCTCAAGCCAATGGAAACAATAAGAAGACCTACCACCAGGGGTTTGATGCCTTGCGTGAATTCATTGACACCAATAAATAAAATGGCAAATACCAATAGCGCAGTGGCGATGCCCTCACTCACAAAATTTGAAAATGAATTTCGTATGGCCGGGGCGGTAGAAAACACGGCTAGCTTGGTTGCTGCATCGGGTGTATTCTTCCAGAACGGCTGATAGAAAAACCAAACTAATAACGCACCGGTAAATGCACCGGCTACCTGGGCCACACAATAACCGGGCACCAACGCCCACTCAAAGTCGCCAATGATAGCCAGTGCAATTGTTATAGCGGGGTTGAGATGAGCACCACTAAATTCACCCACTGCATAAATTGCCATGGTTACTGCAAGCCCCCAGGCAATGCAGATGGCAAGCCAGCCGGCATTTTCAGCTTTAGTTCCTTTTAAAACAACTCCGGCCACCACACCTTCACCTAACAAGATGAGCAGCATGGTTCCTAAAAATTCTCCGAGGTAGGGATCCATAATTAGAAGTTAGTGTGATGAAGAGAAATTGATTTTATCAGAAGCCGGCTTGGCCCCATTGGAAATAAGTAAGGTTGCCAATGCCGCGAGAATCAGTAAAACACCGGCAAACATGACTGCATACCCGGAATTATTATTTAAAAATTCGCGCAGAATAAATCCAAAGGTCACATTCTGCAAAATCATGGGTATTACAATCATCATGTTTACAATACCCATATAAACACCATAGCGTTCCTTTGGAATATTGTTCACTACCATCAGGTATGGTATGCCCATCATACTGGCCCAGCCAATACCAAATCCTGTAATAGCCGGAAACAACAAATATTTATTCTCAATGAAGGGGAAAAACAAAAGGCCCACTGCAGCTAATAACAAACATGCAAAGTGAACCCACTTTGCCGATGATTTTTTTACAAACCAAACCAAGGCAAAGGCACTCAGGAAAGTTACAATATTGTACCAGCCATTCACCAACCCGGTCCAGCTTACAGCTTGTTCATATAATTCGGGATTGGCAGGAGTTGTATTCCACACGGAAAGTGCAATACTCTTGGAAGCATTCTGCCAATAACAAAACAAAGCATACCATTGAAAAAGATAAACCAATGCCAATTGCCACATTACTTTTGGCATGCTGCCAATAGCACCCGCAATTTCAATAAATGGTGAAAAGACATTTAAGGGAGTTGCCTTCATTTCTTTTAGCTCCTCATCCGTGGGCGGAATTTCAGGTGTTGTTCGCATGCTCCACCATATTGACCCGATTGAGCATACGGCTCCTAAAAAGAAAGATGCATACACCCAGTTGGGTAAGGCGCCCGACCTTCCCATGATGATGATCGGAAAAACAAATAACGAAACGTTGGCCAACGTCTGCCCAAAGCCAGTGAAAAAGCTTTGAGCCTGAAAACCCATAGGCCGTTGCTCTTCGTTTAGTTTATCCGCAACAAAAGCACGGTAGGGTTCCATGGCTGTATTATTGCCAACATCCAGAATCCATAATAAACCCACTGCCATCCATAACGCGCTGCTGAAGGGATATAGAAACAAAGCAAGGCTGCACAACATGGCGCCAATAAAAAAGTAAGGCTTTCTGCGACCAAACTTTGGATGCCAGGTTTTATCACTCAAGGCTCCTATGATAGGCTGAACGATTAAACCGGTAACAGGACCTGCAAGATTAAGCAGTGGAATCTCATCGGGGCTTGCACCCAGCATATCATAGATAGGATTTACAGCACTTTGCTGCAATCCAAAACTATATTGGATGCCGAAGAATCCGACATTCATGTTGATGATTTGGGAGAAGGTAAGATGAGGTTTAGTTGCGAGCATCCTGTACAGTAGTTACAAAAAAGAAAATTAGGGAAATAAAATCAATGTGCAAGGCAGGTGAATGATTCGTATTTGCCTGTTGGTAGGAGCCTTAGCCTGATGGGACACGCTCAACATCCACAAAGGCCAGGGCTGCCGATTCGAGATTGCTGGTGGTAATGGCATTGGATGCTGGAAATAAAAAACCTCCGCAGTCTGACCGCAGAGGTTTTAATGATGTGTGGATGTCATCAGCTTCTTGTTGGTTTTTTGAATGTAAGAACTTTCACCAGGGCGTACTCGCGGCTGTCGTGACCAAATAAGCCGCGCACATATCTTTTTGCTGCGCGGGCCGACTCGGTCATCGAACCTTCGTCTTTGTACATCACCTTGTCCCTAACAATCAGTGATTCGCGCCATGTTCTGCGGGCATCCGACACTTTCTGGTTGAGTAGGTTTAGTTCAGTCACCTTTTCTTCCAACCCCACTTGTGTATAATCTTTTTCGCGGGGCTGGTAGAGAGGTTCCTTCGTAACCGACATTACCAGTTTGGAAAACGCATCGACCTTGCTAACAAAAGCCAGTTGTAACTTAGCCCGTTGCATCGGTTTCACTTCCGCTTGCGCAGACGGAAGAGGTTGCCGGTTTTTGGGTGAAGCTCCAATGATCTGATGCACGTATGCACGTGCGTCTTCCAGTTTTTCAGGTTTCGCACCTGAAGCTTCCAGCCTTCGCAGGATGCCGGAAAGCAACCGAGGTAACTGATCGAATGCCTGCTTCCGATGATTCACTTCGTTGTCATAGTCAGCTTTGGCAATTTTCACATTTTCTATTGCCGACTGAATGTGATTCAACTGCGTGGTCAACGCATCGATCTGGAGGGATTGGCGACCGGGGTTATAACCTCCATACCCGGAGCAGAAGCCTAAGAGCCTGGCAAAGGATTCCACTGTTTTGACATGTGTCATACTCTTTTTGTTTTATGGAATTAAAACGCAAACCGCGTCCCGCTTTGTTGTTGTTTTTTCAACTATTTATGAAAGTATATTTTTGTGTTATACTACAACCGAAAAGTCATTGGCACGTTGGAGGCACTTTTTTATTAATGGATGAAAATTAAATTTTCATTAGAGAAAATTCCTGAAGATCGATTAAGCTCTGTACTATCAGCAGTAGTGTTAGACACTACGCCCCAGTATAGATGAGGACTACACGAGGTAGTGTTTGGATGTATGCTTAGTATAGATTGGGACTACGCTTGGTAGTGTTTGGTTGTATGCCTGGTATAGATGAGGGCTACGCTTAGTAGTGTTGGGTCGTATGCTTAGTATAGATGGGGACTACGCGTGGTAGTGTTGGGTTGTATGCATTGTATAGATGGGGACTACACTTAGTAGTTTCTGGTCGTATGCTTGGTATAGATGGGGACTACGCTTAGTAGTGTTGGGTTGTATGCTTGGTATAGATGTGGACTACGCTTAGTAGTGTTTGGTTGTATGCTTAGTAAAGATTGTTCGGATGCTCACTATAGATTGAGATGGTACCTGGTATAGATTGTTCGGAGAATCTGTTCGACATACTGTATCAAAAAAGATGGCTGGCTTCAATATCTTAGAGGAGCAGACTTTTACGATCAAAAAACAGTGAAAAAAGCTGGTTAGGAGGAACAAGGTGTAGAACATAGACCAGGTTATGAGCTTTTGATAAAACTTGCGCTTATTCCCTATTTTTGGTGGTATAGGCGCAACTAATTATCAATTATGATGCATTATTATGACAAAATACATCGTGGGGAAAAGCGTTTGTTTATAAAATTTCCCATCGATAAATCAATCAATGAAAGGCTACGGAAAATAGTTGATTGCACATGGAGCCAAACAGAAAAGGCATGGCATGTGGAGGCTTCACATGCTGTTTTTGAAAAACTAAAAGAAGCCTTCCCGCTATTACAGCCCTTGAAACCAAGCGCAGAACCCAAACGGGTGGAGAAAACGAAGCCATTGGCCAAACCTACGAAAGCACAAAAACTTACCGTGAAGGTGGTACAATATAAGACTGGCAGGTTCAGGGTGATTGCGTACCACCATCCCTTATTGGCATCCATGTTAAAAAGTTTTCCCTTCGCCAAGTATGACAAAGGCGAAAAGTGGTGGAGCGTGGCTATTGAAGAAAAACAACATAAGGCACTGGAAGATTTCTGCAAGGCAGAGGGAATGGAACTAGTATGGGAAGACGAACGGCAAAAAAAAGGTCTAAAACCGAAGCCGCGAGCCCATGAAATACCCAACTACCGCACCTGCCCAGAAGGAATGTTGGAAAAGTTAGAGATCATGCGGTATTCTCCTAGTACGATCGAAGTATACAAACAATCCTTTGAAGAGTTCATCAATTATTATAACACGAAGAAGATTGATGACATTACCGAACCAGAGATCATTGCCTATACACGCTACCTGGTGCAAGAGAGGGGCATATCAGCCAGTTCACAAAACCAAGCCATAAACGCCATCAAGTTTTATTACGAAAAAGTAAAAGGTGGTGCGCGCAAGTTTTATCAATTGGAGCGGCCACTGAAAGAAACGAAATTGCCCACAGTATTGTCGGTTGAGGAAATTCAATCCATGATAAAAAGCACTAAAAACCTGAAGCACAAAGCCATGATTATGCTATGCTACTCGGCAGGGCTTCGGTTGGGTGAATTGCTGAATCTAAAGCCCACCGATATAGACAGCGATAGGATGCAGATTAGCATAAAAGGGGCTAAGGGAAAAAAAGATCGATATACACTATTGGCTGAAAAAGTACTTCCGTTGTTGCGTGATTATTTTAAGAAATACCGCCCGATGGAATACCTATTTGAAGGCGAGGGCGGAGGGCAATATAGTGAGCGAAGTATGCAGACAGTAGTTAAAGAGGCCTTGCAAAGGGCCAATGTAAAGAAGTACGCAACCGTGCACACACTACGGCATAGCTTTGCCACCCATCTGTTGGAAAACGGCACAGACTTGCGCTACATTCAAAACTTGCTTGGGCACAGCAGCAGCAAGACGACCGAGGTTTATACGCATGTGACCAGCAAAGCTCTGAGCGGCATAAAAAGCCCTCTGGACAGCTTGGATATTTAGCCTCAAATGAGTAGAATTGATAATGGGAATGGTAAAAAATGCATTTTCGGTTTTGGTTTTTTCGGGAAGTAACCATCACTCACCTAAAAGCGAAATATGCGCATCTTTTCTAATTAAGGGCGTACCGAAGGTGCGCCTATACTAATGTTGGCAGTAATAGGGCCCAGGACAA